>Ga0116135_1001402_pt1 | contig 12170 bp, 11 predicted proteins | sample June2015DPH_20_1_FD_89738 | JGI IMG/M metagenome (GOLD analysis project Ga0116135, IMG submission 89738) | Peatland microbial communities from SPRUCE experiment site at the Marcell Experimental Forest, Minnesota, USA - June2015DPH_20_10 | ecosystem: Environmental > Terrestrial > Soil > Wetlands... | reverse complement strand
CGCTGGACGAACAGCCGCATGTTGTTGGGCGTGACGATGTCGATGCCGGTCAGGTTCCTTTCCTTGACCATGAAGCGATAGATGCCGGTGTTGATCCCGTATTCGGGATCGCGGGCCATGACGACCCCGGCGGTGATCATCGGGCCACCGTCATAGATCGACGACATCGGGATCGGAAGCTTGTAGAGATCGACCTCATCGCCCTTCATGACGATCTCGCGCGTCGGCGAACTCGCCACCCGCTCGGGCGCAATCGGGTTGTTGAGACCCTGCTTCAGCCGTTCCTCGATCTGCAGATACTCAGTCGCACCCATCGCCATCATGGCGCGTTCGCGGGTACGGATAATCCCCGACACCACCGGGATGTCGTAGCCAATGACGTTGTGAAAGAACAACGCCTTGTCGGATTGGTCGACCAGGGTCGCAATATGGCGGATATCGATCGGTTGATGAAAATCGACCAACTCGTCTGCCTGACGCAGATGGTCGAGGAATCCGCGGAACGTCTCGTCCATCCGGTGCTATCTCCGTGCCGTGTTGTCTTGGCTACCATTCAAAGACTGCGCCGTCGATGCCGTGCCACGCATCAACTTTGCGGCAGCGAGATCACGCAACGCGTTGCGATCGACCTTGTTGGTCGAGGCCAGCGGAAGGCTCTCGACAAACCAGATCGAGCGCGGGTGCTGGTAGGCGGGAGCATTTTCCAGGGCAAAGGCCTTCAGGCTGCTCTCCGAGAGCTCGCTCCCTGCTCGCGCCACCACGAATGCCACGGGCTTGGTGCCCTTGATGTCGTCGGGAACGGGCACCACGCAGGCCTGGATCACGTCAGGATGTGTTTCCAGCATTTTTTCCACTTCGCCCGGGAAAATATTTTCGCCGCCGCTCACGAACATGTCATCGGTGCGGCCGACGAAAAAGTAGAAGCCGTTTTCGTCGCGCCGGAACACGTCGCCGGTGACGTAGAACCCGTCGGCGGTAATGGGAGGCGCGAGGTCCGGGCGGTTATGATAACCGGTCATGATCGCCGGGCATTTCATCTCGAGCACGCCGGTGTCGGCGGGGGTTCCATCCTCGCCGATCAGCCGCATTTGCACTTTGGGGTGCGGATAGCCGACCGACATTTCAGGCTGCGGCAATCCTTTGGGATGGGGCCCGAAAACGACAGGGCCGGCCTCCGTGGTCCCGTAAGCATTGGTCACCGCCGCGGATGGCAGCGCGCGGTGGATCGCCTCCAGCAGGCTGTGGCTGACAGGCGCCGACCCCATGCGCAGGAACTCGACGCTGGAAAGGTCCGTCGCCGCCAACCTTTCCTTGTCGTTCAGCATCATGGCGATCATCGGTGGAACGGCCGTGAGCCACGTACAATGATAGGTCTCGATGGCTCGCAGATAGAGTTGCGCGGTGAACTGCGGCAGTAAAATCACGGTCGCGTGGGCGGCATGCGCCAGTTGGCTCATGGCGAGCGCGTTCATATGATAGAGCGGTGCGGCGACCAGAAAACGATGGCGCGACATATCCTGAGCGGCCATTCGTTGTTCGACAACCCAGATATGGCTTTGGTGCGAGAGCACGACACCCTTGGGACGTCCCGTCGACCCCGAAGTGTAGAGAAACATCGCCGGCTCACCGCGCTCCGCCACCAGCGGCGTGAACGGACCCCGTTCGATGAAATCGGCGAACTCGCTGTTGTCGCCGTCAAACCTGATGCGCGGCAAATTCTCAGGCGCGCTGTCGAAGCGTATGGCATCGCAGAACACCAGCTTTGCGCCGGAATTCCGGATAATATAATCGATCGTGGCTGCCGGAAATTTGAAGTTGACCGGAACCGCCACGAACCCGGCGCGCATGATGCCGTGAACCGTCGTGAGGTATTCGAAACGATTGGCCGACAGAATCGCAATCCGATCGCCACGCGCCAGCCCGCGCGCGGTGAGAGCCCGGGCAACCGCATTGGCCTGTCCCTCGAAATCCCGGTAGCTGAAGCGGCGTTCCCGACCGGTGCCCAGATCGATGATGGCGATCTTGTCGGGATCGCCCGTCGACGTCAGCGATCCCAGATTTGTGAACGCAGAGGCTTTGGGCACCGCGGAAACCCCGATCAGGCCGGCGGCGTTGTCAGGTAGGTCCCGCGGCCGCTTGCCAAGAGGCGCCCCTCATGATCGAACACCTTGGCTTCCGCAACCGAGAACTGCTTGCCGAAATGCACGATCTCGCCGCGGACCGTCAGCACACCGGGCATCGCGGCGCGATGATAGTCGACGCGCAGGTCGATGGTCGGGACCCCGCGCCCGGTCTTGGAAACCATGGCCCAGTCCGCTGTGAGATCGACCAGCGTCGCCAGGATGCCGCCATGGGTATAGCCGCGATCGGGGTTCACCACCCACTCCTCGCGCCAGGTCGCCGTCAGCTCGATCGTGCCGCTGCCGACCGCGATGACTTTCAAACCGAGCCATTGATGAAACGGACCGCGCGATAACAGCTTCTGTACGTCGTCGACACTGGGAATTTCACTCATCTGACGAAACCTTTTCTTGGTCCGCGTCTCCTGAAGCAGTTGAACAGGTTCGCAAGGACCGGGGATCAAAGACTCACTTCGCCGCCCTTCCCGCGCCAAGTCGCGTCGGGAAGATCGGATAAATCAGGGCACCACGACCACCTTGCCGATGACTTCGCGATCCCTGATGAGGCGCAAACCTTCCGCCGCCTGATCGAGCGTCAGGACCTCGTCGATGACCGGCTTGATCTTCTTCTCGACGATCATCTTCATGAGATCGATCAGATTTTCCTCATAGAAGCTGTTCGAGCCGATCACCTTCAGCTCGAAGCTCCATACATAGCGCAGATCCTCCTTCGGATCATGTCCCGCGGTGGCGCCGCACACCAGCAGGCTTCCGCCACGCTTGAGGCAGCGCAGCGACGGCACCCAGGTGTCGCCGCCGGTGAAGTTGATCACGACATCGACGCCACCTTCATAGCTGCGCCGTTGCGGTTTGCCATATTTCTCAATGGCCCATTTCGAAAAGTCGACTTCCTTGTAGTTGATCGCCTCGTCGGCGCCCATCGCCTTGAGCTTTTCCATCTTCTCGGCGCTGCTGGCGCAGGCGATGACTTCGGCACCGAGCAATTTGCTCAGGATCACGCAGCCGGTACCGACCCCGCCGCTGGCGCCCAGGATCAGGACGCGATCACCCTTGCGGATGGTGTTGTGGGTAATCAGCATGCGATGCGCCGTTCCATACGCCACTGGAAGGGACGCCGCTTCCTCGAAGCTGATGCCATCGGGCATGGCGATCAGCTGATCGGCCTCGACCAGGCAATATTCCGCCATGCCGCCGTCAAGCATTTCGCCCATCAGGCCTTTTTTCTTGTTCAACGGGTTGACGAGAACACGACTGCCGATTTTCCAGCCGGAAACCCCGTCGCCGATTTCGACGATCTCGCCGGCCATATCGAGACCGATAACAACCGGCAGCGGCACCTTGATGCCGGGCATGCCCTGCACCGTGAACACATCGTGATAATTGAATGACGAGGCGCGGACGCGGATGACGACCGCCCCGGGCTTGGCTTTCGGTTTGGGGTGATCCTGCACCACAGTGAGATTTTCGAGCCCACCATGCTGGCGCAGAACCAGCGCTCTCATCGTTTCTGACATTTCATGTTCCCGTTCAGTTGCAACCATGCCTTCAAGCGTTGTCAGGCGCGAGTGCAGGCGATTCCCAAGCGCTACGTTGGACGGCAATTAGCAGCGCAACCACGCGTCGTCGAGCCGGCGAGTGCTCTTCCCTTTGCCGAAAACTTCAAAACTGGGTTTATTGCCGGTAGCAGACCAACAAGCCTTCCGAACCGGCGGACTTTCTGAATCTCCCAGATGGAAATATATTTCCCCGAAATGGGCCGCATATCAAGATCTATTTCTTCGAATATTCAATATGAGGGTATAAAATCTCATTATTTAAATGATTGCAGCAATTATAGTCCAAAATATGGGCGCTCCGCGGCATGACGCTGCCGAAGGGCTGGCGCGGCGTTTACTCGACCCGCGACATCGTCGGCCGATTTGCGTTGCCACCGTTCAGGGATTTATCGCAATCACCGCCAGCCTTCCGCGGTCGTTAAAGAGAGTCTCAAAGCGACGACGTCTTCTGTCATCCCGCGCCGCGCAGGTGCGACGGCCGCCCCGCTGGCTCGGCTCGTTTTGCCTTGGCGACCGCGGCGAGCTTGATATGGCAAACCTCGCATTTGTGTTACCAAATCTTCTGGCGCCAGGTTTAGGGGACGGGGATTGCGCATGGATGATCTCGACTTCACGCTTCTGCAAATCCTGCAGGAGGATGCGACGCTGAAAGTGGCTGAAATAGCCGAACAGGTAGGGCTTTCTCCGACGCCCTGCTGGCGACGCATTCAGAAACTTGAGGAAGAAGGCGTCATTCGCAAACGCGTCGCCCTGCTTGACCCGGTGAAGCTGCAAGTCGGCGTGACCGTTTTTATTGCCGTCCGTACCAATCAGCACAATGCCGCATGGGTTAAGAAGTTTTCCGCGATCGTGATGTCGATTCCGGAAATCGTCGAGTTCTACCGGATGAGCGGCGACGTCGATTATCTTCTTCGCGCCGTGGTCCCTGATATCGCCGGTTACGATGCTGTGTACAAAAGACTGATCGAAAAGATCGAACTCGGAGACGTGAGCTCGAGCTTCGCGATGGAACAGATCAAATTCACCACCGCGTTGCCGCTGCAGTTCGCGATGCGCAGCGAGGCGGCTGCACGAAGCGCCAAGGAAAACAAATCGTGAGGGCAACGCAACACCGGCACGCCGGCAGTTCAGCGCGGGTCCTGTTAGCAAGTGTTGTTAGCAAGTGTCTTGCGTCACCGCGTCGACGACCACGTCGATCGAAGGATGAAGATCTGAAGTTGACTTGCCCGGACGCTTTTCGAGAGCGAGCGTCACCACGCTGCGGAGAACGGAACGCAGCTCCTCTGGAACCAGAAGATCCCGCTCCGGCGGCCTGAGCGGCAAGCGTTCCGCCAGCAGCCTATTTTGCAACCGTTCGGCCGCCAGTTCGGCAGCCTTGATCGTCGACCTGAATGGTTCCGTCTCACCGTTCGGAGCCGGGGACGGCCCGGACTTCAATCGGCCGCGGATGACACGGAGCGGCTGAACGATCTGTTCGCGCCATGGCCGGCACACATCATCCAGTGCCCTGATCTCGGCAGCGGTCAGCAAGGTCCGATGCCGGGCCGCCGCGAACACGATCATGAGCAACATCATGACATCGACGCCGGCCTCGTCCTGCAGCCTGAGGCAGGCATCGGCGACCCCCGGCTCCGCATAGATGCGAAGGGCGAACGCCCAGCTATCGGCTTCAAGGTCGAGCCGGGACGAACTCATGAATCCGTATTCTTGTTGGAATTCAGCCCGCCCCAGCGGCTCACAGCGGTCGTCTCGATATCGAACAGGTCGAGGACTCGCCCCAACGTATGGTCAACCATCTGCTCCAGGCTTTCCGGGCGGGCATAGAATGCCGGCACCGGCGGATAGACGATGGCGCCCATTTCGGTGGCTGCCGTCATCGAGCGCAGATGGCCGAGATGGAGCGGGGCTTCGCGGACCATCAGGACCAGCCGCCGCCGTTCCTTGAGGACGACGTCTGCGGCCCGTGTGAGCAGCGACGAAGTTACGCCGGTCACAATCTCGGAGAGGCTTCGCATCGAACAGGGCGCGACCACCATGCCGAGCGTCCGGAACGAGCCGCTGGAAATGGTGGCACCGATATTGTCGATCTGGTGTACGACGTCAGCCAGGCCCGAGACGTCGGCGATACTGATATCCAGCTCCTGTGTCAGCGCGATCCGTGCCGACCGGCTGATGACAAGATGGGTTTCGATGTCGGTCGGATGCAGCAGGCGCAACAATCGAACACCGTAGATGGCGCCGGAAGCACCGGTTATTCCGACGATCAATCGCCGCGGGGATGAATTCATCGGAAAGGATCCAGTCCTTGTAATTAATCGCATGCCGCTGGGCTTGAGTACCACAAAATTGATGTCAAAGCGTGCCGGTAGTTCGCAACAAAGCATGCCCCTTCGATCATCGCGCATGTGATCCGCGACCGGCGCAATGGTAACCCGGCTGGACCTCGTGGTGATTATTCCACCGCAAACGGGACCCGCAAGTTCGTTGGGTTCCGAGGGCGGGACCTTCTTACTCAACCCTGTAAGTTAGATGCTTATTGCCCAATAAAACATCATTCCGACGTAATTTACTCAATAATTCTATGTGTGCGCAAAATATTACTCAAAAATCGATAAAACGAGAAATTTTTGCTAGCCTTGTTGTAGGAATTTGCTATCATCCGATTCTCTCCGGAAGCACTAAGGACCAATGAGATGCGGACGATCGGACTATTGGGCGGCATGAGCTGGGAAAGCACCGCGGTCTATTACCGGTGCATCAACGAGAGCGTCCGCGACCGGCTCGGCGGTCTGCATTCCGCGCAAGTGATCATGCACTCCGTCGACTTCGAAAGCATCGTCGCGCTGCAGAAGGCCGATGCGTGGGACCAGGCCGGGGCCGTGCTTGCAAGGCTGGCGCGCAATCTTGAAACCGCCGGCGCCGATTGCATCCTGATCTGCACCAACACCATGCACAAGCTGGCCGACACCGTGCAGCGCGCAGTATCGATTCCGCTGCTGCACATCACCGACGTCACCGGGCAGGCGGTTGCAGCCGCCGGCAAACGCCGGCCGCTGCTGCTCGCGACGCGCTATACGATGGAGCAGGACTTCTACCTCTCGCAATTGCGCGACCAGCATGGCCTTTCACCATTAGTGCCTGACGCCGAGGACCGAACCGCGGTGCACGACATCATCTTCAACGAATTGTGTTGCGGCATGGTCCGCGAAAATTCGCGGCGGCGTTACCTCGATGTCATCGCAACCGCGAAGGCCGCCGGCGCTGACAGCGTAATCCTGGGCTGCACGGAAATTGGTCTGCTGATAGGCCCTCAACACCTCGATTTGCCGGCGTTTGATTCGACCCTGCTGCACGCCGACGCGGCGGTCGCCTTCGCGCTGGAACGACACGATGAACCCGAGCGGAGCGCGGCATAACGCTTGCTTACCCTTTCAGACGCACAGGCATTGCGATAGTTTGTGCGACTTGAAGGGACATCATGAGACTTCCACGCCGTCAATTTCTGTATCGGGCAGCGGGTGCCGCTGCACTTCCACTTCTCTCAACGGCAGCAAGGGCGCAATCCTATCCGACGCGGCCGGTCCGGGTGATCGTTCCGTTTTCACCCGGCGGCCCCACCGATGTGTGCGCCCGCCTCATCGCACAAAGATTGTCGGAACGCCTCGGACAGCAGTTTTATATCGAGAACGTAGCGGGCGCGGGCGGCAACATCGGCACCGGGCAAGCCGCAAGAGCAGCGGCTGACGGATATACGATCCTCATCACCGTGAATAGCTACGTCATCAATCCGACCTTGTACGCCAAGGTTCCCTATCGCGTGCTGCAAGACTTCGATTCCGTCACGCTCGCTGTCGGCTTCCCGTCGGCCATGCTGGTCAATCCTTCGGTGCCTGCCACGACCGTCAGGGAGCTTGTCGCGCTCATCAAACAGAGCCCCAGCAAATACAGCTTCGCCTCGCCGGGATTTGGCACGCCGTCGCATCTCTTGGGCGAACAATTCCGCGTCGTGCTGGGCCTCGACCTCGTCCATGTCCCCTATGGCGGCAGCGGTCCGGCCATGATGTCGGCGGTCGCGGGCGACACCCCGATCGCCTTCGCCGCATTGTCGGCGGCCGTGCCGCAGATCCAGGACGGAAAGCTGCGCGCGCTGGCGGTCATGAGCAAGAACCGCTCGCCGGCGCTCCCTGACCTGCCCACCATCGGCGAAGCCGGCTACCCGGAGCTGGACGGCGACGCCTGGATCGGCGCTCTCGTTCCCGCCGGCACGCCCAAGGAAATCATCACGCTGCTCCAGCGCGAAATCGTCACCATCCTGGCACTGCCGGATACCAAGGAGCGCCTGTCCACGCTCGGCCTCGATCCGGTCGGCAGCACGCCGGAGGAATTCACCACGCAGATGAAACTCGAGATGGAGAAATGGGCCAAGGTGATCGAGGCCGCCAAGATCAAGGCCGAGTAGGCCGATCGGCCGGAGCGCCGACGGCGCTCCGGCTTTCCGGTCAGGCGACGTATCGCGCCGCCAGCGCGCCATTCATCAGACCTCCGACCAGCGCTTGACGGGTCTTCTGATGATCCTCCCAAATGGCCTGTTCCGGCAGCGACGGGAATACCCACGACTCGCCCCGATCCAGACCCTTCAGCGCCGCGTCCACCAGATGCTGCGGCTTCATCACCGCGCCGGCCGGCAGATTGGCGACGGGCAGTCCGGCGCTGTTCCAGAAGCCGGTGTCGACCGCTGGCGGGGTGACCACCTGCACCAGCACGCCCTTGCCGGCGACCTCGCCCTGCAGGGCTTGCGAGAAGCTGACGACGTAGGCCTTGGACGCGTTATAGACGCCGAACTCGGGCCACGGATGGAACGCCAGCACCGATGCGATATTGACGATGGCGCCGGCGCCCCGCGCCAGAAAGCCGGGGAGCACGGCGCGGGTTAGCCCGGTCAGCGCGGTGATGTTAACAGCGATCGTCTCATCGATCGCCTCGGCGCTCAACCTGGCCAACGGGCCGAAGGTGGCCGCGCCGGCGTTGTTGATCAGGGCTGTAATCGCCGGATCGTTCGAGATCCGCGCCTCAACCCGCGCCAGATCTGCCGTGTCGGCGAGGTTGGCGACGAGGATGTCCACTTTGACATTTGCTTTCTGCTTCACCGCTTTGGCGACCGCATCAAGACTTGACTGTTGACGGCCGACCAGAAGGAGATCGTATCCCCGCTCGGCCAATCCGGCGGCATACAGGGCGCCAACGCCGCCGGTGGCGCCGGTCACAACCGCGGTTCCTTTTAGATCGGACATTTGAAGTCTCCTTTTGCTGGAAGATGATAGTGGTATATGCCACCATTAACTGATGGCATATACCACCTTTTCAAGTCGCCGGCGGCAAGATCAACGGAAGGTGAAGCGGCGTGACCCGCCGCGAGGTTGCGCCGGCACCGGCACGGGTGATGGCATATGCCACCTCTTCCGCGCCGTTCGCGGAGCTCTATATGCATGGGAGTGACAACGGAGATCGCCGTGAAAGACGACATCAAGACGCCAAAGACCCCGGCAGCAAGCGATATGCTGGGCTACTGCAACAACGCCACGCTGCGCAAAGCGGCCCGACGGCTGGGAAAGCTGTACGACGACGTGCTGGAGCCCAGTGGCCTGAAAGCGACCCAATGTGTCCTGCTCACGCAAATTTATGACCTCGGCCATCCGACCATGGCTGACCTCGCCAGGACTCTGCTGATGGATTTGTCCGCCATGCGCCATTCCCTGGGCCCGCTGATCCGCGATGGACTGGTCCTGCTTCAAGTCGATGCCCACGACCGCCGGGTCAAGCGGGTGGTTCTCACGCGCGCCGGGGTGGCGAAATTCAAGCAAGCCATCAAACTCTGGCGCAACGCGCAGGACCGTTTCGAGCAGGCGTTCGGCGCCGCGCGCGCGGAGAAACTGCGTTCCGAATTGAAGTTCGTCACCTCCGAAGCATTCAACGACGTGTTTTAGGCGGCGTCGACAGAGTGTGGTCCGCTCGTCCGGCATCAAATCACGAAGAACCCATGGCTGGCGTCGCGCCGGAGTTGTTCGACCAGGCCATATTCCCAATCCAGATACGCCTGCATCGCGCCGGCATCGACATCGGTGCCCTCATAGGGACGCCGGTAGCGGTGGGAGGGGTCGGGCTTCGGCAAAACCGTCGGTGGTCCCACTTCCAGCGCGCCATCATAGCCGCCATCGAGCACGTAGGTCTCCCATCCCATTTGCGCGAGCCACGACGCCGTCATGTCGGCACGAACCGCCCTATTGTCGGTCAGAAGGATGCGCGCGCCGCGCACCGGCGCCGCCATGTCGATCTCCTGCACCAGCTGCCCACCCGGATAGTGGCGAAACCCGGCGATATGCCCGGCCGCATACTCTTCGACATCGCGCACGTCGAAGCGATAGAGCGTACGCTGGATCTGCGCCGCGAGCGCGACGGTCTCCTCCACGCCGACATGCTTGACGCCGGCACGATAGGCCACGTCGCGGGCATTGACCGTCGCGCCCTCGAACAGGCCGATCCCGCCGCGCCTGACAGCGCCGTGTTCGAGGTCTTGTTGGGCGAGAGTCCAGCCGATCGTTCCGTTGCGCAGCGCCACCACTCTGTTCGCGACACCGGCATTGATCAGCGACTGGGTGCCGATGATCGACCGGGTGCGGCCGGCGCAATTGACGATGATGGTGGTCTTCGGATCCGGCGCGACACGGCCCGCGCGCAGCACCAGTTCGGCGCCGGGTACGCTGACCGAGCCCGGTATGTTCATGGTCGCATATTCATCGAACCGCCGGACATCGAGGATGGCGATATTGGCCTTGCCCGAAATCAGCGAGCCGACTTCTCCCGCGGATAATGAGGGCGTATGCCGGCGCGACTCCACCAACTCGCCAAACGCCTTGGCATAGGAGTTCACATCCCTGAAAATCTCAAAGCCCGCGTTGTTCCAGGCCTGGAGCCCGCCGTCGAGCGCGCGAACGTCGGTGTATCCCAGCGCCCCCAAGCGGTCGATCGCCGCGGCAACAAGCCCTTCGCCGGCATCGTAGACGACGACGGGCACATCCTTGCGCGGCAGCCGCATCTCGGCTTCGAGCGCGATCCGCTCGGCCGCCATGTTGGCGGCGAACAGCGGATGGCCGGTCGCGAAGGCGGCCTCGTGCCGCAGATCGAGCAGCGCGATTTCATCGCGCAGCAACAGGGCGCGGCGGACTTGCGAGGGCGTGACGGAGGGTGCGGTCATGAAGGGCGGGTGGGATGAGGATGGCGGGCAACCTTGCACGGTTGGGGCGGTTGGTTCAACTCGAGGCACACCCCGCGCAGGCGGGCTGACCTGGTTGGCTCCTGGTCCCTTACCCTCCCCTGGAGGGGGAGGGTCGGTTCGCATCCGTGCGAAGCACGATGCGAGCCGGGGTGGGGTGAAAGTCCCTCCTCTCGAACAGTGCCTGAGTTGAGAGATCACCCCACCCCGGCTCAGATTTCGCTGCGCTCAATCTGAGCCGACCCTCCCCCTCCAGGGGAGGGTAAAAAGAGTGGCACCTTGATTCAATTTCAAAGAACAACATACGCGTACGCCTTCCCGCGGCGCGATGCGTCCGAGTTGTGCAGGAACTTCGGCCCTCAGAAAGAAGAGGGCGCAGGGAAAGCCGGGTGCTTGGCGCACCCGCAGCCCCCTGTGCAACAAAAAAGCACAGGGGTAGAAGCCACAGGTTCGCCGGAACGCCCGGCCTTCCCTGCGCAATGGTTTTAACGGTTTCCTTCGTGCTCTCCCTGGTGACCGGGCTTTGTTGCCACCATCGCCTGCGGATTGCTCCGCCGACTTGACGCCAGCGTCGGGGCGTCAGGACCACACGACTTCACCGTCCGCTTGGGTGTCGTTCGTCAGCGACACCGCCACGTCCACCGCATCCCGTCCCGCGTTCGTGACGATCGCGAAACGCCCCTCTGATCGGGACGGGATGGCGAGAATTATGGATTTGATTTGGGTGAAGCGCGAAGAACAATATTTTTTTGAGTGAGACTGGACAGGTTGAATCAAGACGCTACCGCTGATTTGCCCGTCGGGCACACAAGTGCGGATGTCGCGCGCTGGACTGCACCCTTGGAATGATACGCGCCAATTTCTGTGACAGTAGTAGGTAGCCCGCATGAGCGTATGCGATATGCGGGGTCTAAAGGAAATGTCAAAATCCCGGATATCGCTTCGCTCATCCGGGCTACGCTTGCTGGGGGCCAGCGCCCCGCATTTGGAGGACTGACCGTCATCACTGGGTGGCGAGCTTCGAATTACACTGCCAGCGCACTCAATTGACATGGCTTGCTTTCCGTCTAAATCGCTCGCTGCCGCGCCCCCGCATCCAGTGCCCAACGTCCGCGTTTGCGGAAAGTCATCGTGTTGGGAACTGCGTGCGCGAGCGGCGGTGCCGCTAGGCTTGCAAGCCTACGCCGACTTCCGCACCGCGTT
>Ga0116135_1001398_pt1 | contig 12205 bp, 11 predicted proteins | sample June2015DPH_20_1_FD_89738 | JGI IMG/M metagenome (GOLD analysis project Ga0116135, IMG submission 89738) | Peatland microbial communities from SPRUCE experiment site at the Marcell Experimental Forest, Minnesota, USA - June2015DPH_20_10 | ecosystem: Environmental > Terrestrial > Soil > Wetlands... | reverse complement strand
CTGCGCGAATCCAAGAACAAAGTAGCATTGGTAGGCCACGCCGATACCATTCCCATTCACACTCGGCGCTTCAGCAACAACTGGGAACTTTCCGCCGCCCGTAGCCTCAATCTTCTGGCGCTATTGACCAGCGAATACGGCATACCCGAATCGCGCCTCTCCATCCAAAGCTACGGCTCCAATCGCCCGCTCGATTCCAACGACACCGAAGCCGGCCGCGCCGCCAACCGCCGCGTAGAAATCCTGATCCTCGACGACCCCACCCCGTAGTGGGGCAGGCGCTTCCGCCTGCCAACCCCGCGCTCATGCCGAATTCTAGCCCCGCGCGTGAGCAACGGGACAGACTTCTCCGCACAGAAGAGAGTATAATAGGCACAGAAATTGAGAATATACGCACATGGCGAGAATTCAACCAGTCCTGACGCCAACCGAGCTTGCGCTGGTCGACCAAATGGCCGGCTTGACGGGCTCAAAACGAACCGATGTCATCAAGAGCGCACTGGCAGTCTATCACTGGTTCGTACGTCAGGCGCTCACCGGCAGTCGCGTCGTGGCGCGCAAGCCCAGCGGTGAAGAAGTCGCCATCGAGACCGCGGAACTGGCCATTTTGGAAGGCAAAGGAAACCTGCTTAGCCCTGAAGAACTGGGCCTGTTAGCGAAGAGCCTCGCGACAGCTTCTAATCCAATTGAGGCGGCCCGCATCAAAGAGCGTCTCACTCGCGGTTTCTACGGCATCTAGTCTTTAGGAAACGAAGGCTCCCGCCATGCCGAAAGTCCGCCGCCAAAACGTTCCGCCCGCTCTGTTTCAGCATCTCCTCGACCGCGTCCAGAGCAGGAAAATTCCCGCTTCTCAGTTAGCACTGCTGGCAAAATGGCTGGACGCCGAGCCCGAAGTCCCGGACGGCATGTGGTACAAGCGATTCCCTGGCATGGCGGTGTGCGGCGAAGGTGAGTTGATCAAAACTTTTCTGCTCCCCGGTCAGGCTCCCAAAGGCAAGCGCGTTTCTTAAGGGCAGCATAGCGCTGAGCGCGCTTGGGCGGCCACTCCTCCCCTTCCGCCCTAGCCAGGGTTGGCGGGCTCGGCCGGTCCCGGCTGATCTGCCTTAAGGTCCCTCACTAATCGCCGAAACTCCGCCTGGTAGGAGTCGTGGTCCTTCCAATTACTGAAATCGGGGATGAAGTACTCCCGGATCTCACGGGCGGAACCCTTCCCTGCGTCCGCGTCGAAGCACTTCCAGTCCCGAACCTTGGCGAACGATACAGGCCTGATCGGGAAGAGCACCTGGCGCCCTCGTTAAGTTCCTTCTGCCGCGCGTGGGCAATCTCCGTCTTCACCCATTCGCTGTGCATGCTGTGCTCGGAGAGGATTAGGAGTAGTCGATCGCAAATCCGAATCGCCTCATCGATCTGCTCATGAAGCTTCCGCCCGCCACGGACGTCGTGAGGTGCGAACCAGCACCGGACACCCTTGTTCTGAAGGTCGCCGTAAAGGCGGGCGGCGAAGTCCTGGTCCATGGTGGAGTAGCTGATGAAGCACGAATAGAACTGAATTGGATCCTGGAACAGCGATGGCAGATACTCGATGAGCTTCTCAGGGAGGCCGCACCCGGGTAGAAAAGGCAAAGGAATCCGCCCTTGGGAACAAACGAGTGTGTCGAAGGTAATGACTGAACGCGTGGCGTGGCGTGCCAATTCCAAACCCGACCATTGGCGAAGATCTAGGAAGTCTACAGTCGTCAACCCGAAGCTGGCATCCGCCACGCTCGGTCCGGCGCGCGTAAAAGCACTACCGGTGAAAGGCGGATAGAAGTCGATGGCGTCGGACCTGAGTTGAAGGGCAAGTGGCCCGAAGTGAGCTGCCATCAGATTCGCTCCGGCAAGCCTCGTTCCTTCGATGCCCGAGCCACGAAAATCCGCGCCCGCAAGGTGCGCGCTTCGAAGATCGCACCGGCTGAGGTTGACGCGACGCAAATCGACACCATTCAGCCGAGCACCGAAGAAGTTCGCCCCCGAGAGATCCGGCGGATCGACGTCAGTCCCACGCCCTAACCGATCGAAAACCGTACTCCGCCATTTGTTCCAAGCTTCGACACCTCATTCGAGAATGGCGACGTGCTCCGAGTTGGCCATACAGGAACGATACCGCTTCCGTACCGATCGCAGCAGCACCTGGTCCCTTGCGAAAGTCGAGAAAATTCCGGGGACTTACCGCCGCTCAGGAAGCCATCCGGAGTGCCCGCCGGACGTCGCTCGGCAGCGCAAGCTTGCGGAACAACCGCGCCGGATACAAATAATCCTCACCCGATTCGTCAACCACGCGTATAAGCTTATTTGCCTCAGCGTCCGCATCATTGATGAACGGATACAGCTTTCTCACCTCAAGCGAAGCAGCAAACCCATCGTTTCGAAGGCATACAGCAAAACCCTTTTGTTTGGCCGCCATAGTTAGTCCACGAACCGCTTAATCTTGAATTCTTTCTTCCCAACGCCTGAGGCCTCGTACCAGTGAATTTCCGCTCTTCGTATAGTATCATTCGGCAGCCGCACGTTCGCCAGTCCTTTGCGCTTTCGCCAGCGCCCCTTGCCGTAGAACTTACGAAGCCGGGGAAGCTCGCGGATCGACGGGCCTCTCGCGAACGTCTCGACATCTACAATCGCGCCCAGGATCTCGAAGAACACTCTTGGGGATTCTAGCAGACGCGATTCGTTCACACTCGCGCGAATGCCTTTTCTCCCTCCCTATCAACAACCTCCCCAACCCCGTCCCCTCCTTCCGCCCTCCTCCGTGTTACTCCGTCATCAAGGAGATCCCTATGCAACCCTCTGCTTCCGTTTCCGTCTTCCGCGCCACCATCAACCAGCTCAACGCGCAAAAATCCACTGGCCCTCGCACCGATGCCGGCAAACAGCGTTCGTCCCTCAACGCTCTCCGTCACGGACTCACCGCCCGCTCTCCCGTCCTCGAATCAGAAGACCAGGCAGCCTACGAATCCCACTGCCGCCGGTTCGAAAGCGAATATCAGCCCGCCAACCAAACGGAAACCGAGCTAGTCCAGGACCTCGCCGACACCTCCTGGCGCCTCAAGCGCATTCCAATCCTTGAGGCCGACCTGTTCGCCGAAGTCCACAACCCCCAGTCCCTAGTCCCCGCCCTAGCCAGCCTCGGTCTCCACAGCACTCGCCTCTCCCGCCAGTTCCAAAAGACGCTCCTCAATCTCCGCGAAATCCAATATCAGCGCCGCCAAGACGAAAAGAGCCAGCTCAAAGACGCCGCCAAGCTCCTCGAACTGCATAAATACAAAGGCATTCCCTGGGAACCCTCCGATGATGGGTTCGTTTTTTCAAAAGACCAAGTCGAGCGCTGCTCCGGACGCTTGATGCGTCAAAACGAGGCTCGATCCATCGGATATGTCCGTTTCGACTTGGATCCAAAGCTCCACGAAGCACTCCGCTGCTCCTGGTAGAACATTCCGCCCTCCTCGCACCGCGCGATATAATCACTCCACACCGAGGAGGAACGCCATGTTCGCCCGAACCGCCATCCTGTCCCTCATGTTGCTCGCTCTCTGCGCCGGCGAGCTCTGTGCTGTCGAGGATCAGCCCAAGCTGTTCCGAAAGCCCACCGTCAGCCGCACCCATATTGTGTTCAGCTACGCCGGCGATCTTTGGATCGTCCCTCGCGAAGGTGGCGACGCCACGCGGCTCACCGCTGCACCAGGCATCGAGACAGACCCCGTCTTTTCTCCGGACGGAAGCCAGATCGCGTTCACCGGACAGTACGATGGCAACACCGATGTCTATGTAGTACCCTCCGCTGGCGGCGTCCCACGCCGGTTGACCTATCATCCCGGGCTCGACACCGCCGCCGGCTGGACCCCGGATGGAATGCAAGTCCTCTTCCGCTCTTCCCGCAACAGTTTTTCATTCGGATTTATGCGGCTGTTCACCGTTTCTCAGGGTGGTGGCTTCCCCTCCGAAATCCCTCTACCACGCGCCGAGCAAGGCTCCTTCTCTCCGGACGGCACCCACATGGCTTACGTGCCTGTCACCCAATGGCAGCGCGCCTGGAAACGATATCGCGGTGGCCAGACCAAGCCCATCTGGATTGTCAATCTCGCCGATTCCACGGTTGAAACCGAAATCCCCCGCAACAATTCGAACGACTTCAACCCCATGTGGATCGGAAACAGCGTGTACTTCCTCTCCGATCGCAACGGCCCATTCTCGCTGTTCGCGTACGACCTCCAGAGCAAGCAAGTAAAGGAACTAATTCATAACACGGGTTTGGATATCAAGTCAGCCTGCGCAGGACCTGGAGCCATCGTCTTCGAACAGTTCGGTTCCATCCATCTGTACGATCTCGCGTCCCCCCAGGAACACAAAATCAATATCCACTTGAACGGCGACTTACTCGAGGTCCGTCCCCATTTCCAGAAGATTCAACCGAACCGCATCCGTTTCTCCGCCATCTCTCCAACCGGCGTCCGCGCTGTCTTTGGAGCCCATGGCGAGATCCTCACCGTCCCCGCGGAAAAGGGCGATATCCGCAACCTCACCGAAACCCCCGGAATCGCCGAGCGCGATCCAGCCTGGTCCCCGGACGGCAAGTCCATCGCATATTTTTCCGACGAAACCGGCGAATATGCCTTGCATGTACGCGATCAAAGTGGAACCGGAGTCGTTCGCAAAATCAACCTCGGCAATCCGCCTTCGTTCTACTACTCGCCCCTCTGGTCTCCCGACAGCTTGAAAATTGCCTATACCGACAAACGTCTCAACCTTTGGTATGTGGATGTGGAAGGTACTAAGCCGCCAGTCCATGTTGAGACAGATACTTTTGCCGGCCCAAGCTATAAATTCAACCCATCCTGGTCACCGGATAGTAAGTGGATAGCTTACACTAAGCAGCTCCGCAATTATTTACACGCTGCATTTATTTATTCCGTCGAACAAGCGAAATCCTATCAAGTTACTGACGGCATGAGTGACGCTATGTTCGCGGTATTTGACAAGGAAGGCAAGTTTCTCTATCTTACGGCCAGCACCGACGCCGCCCTCAGCACCGGCTGGCTGGATATGTCCAGCCTCGCGCATCCGGTAACCCGCAGCGTGTATGCCGTCGTTTTGAAGAAAGGCGTACCCTCCCCCTTGGCCCCCGAAAGCGACGAAGAAAAGCCCGCCGACAAAGACAACGACAAAAACCGCACCGCAACCGACAAGGACACAAACCGAACCGCGACCGACAGGGACAAAAACCGAACCGCGACCGGAAGGGAGCGTGATAACAATCAGGATAAAGACAAACCCAAAGACGCCAAGCCCCCCGCCGTCGAAATCGACTTCGCCAACATCGGCCAGCGCATCGTGGCCCTCCCCATCCCGGCCCGCAATTACGTGGCGCTAGCCGCCGGAAAGCCGGGGGTCCTCTACTTAGTAGAAGGCCCGCAAGTCGACACCTTCAGCGGTGACGATTCGCCCGGACAGACTCTACACAAGTTCGAGCTGAAAACCCGCAAGACCGAAAAAATCCTGGAAGGCATCAACTCCTTCGATCTGTCCTTCAATGGCGAGAAAATGTTGTACCGCCAGAAGGATCAATGGACCATCGCGCCTCCTGAAAAACCCAGCGGCGCGCCACCCAAACCCGGCGAGGGCGGGCCACTGAAACTGGACGCTATGCAGGTGTACGTCGATCCGCGCGCCGAATGGAAGCACATGTATCACCAGGTTTGGCGGGACGAACGCGATTTCTTCTACGATCCCGGTCTGCACGGCGTCAATCCCGCGGCCATCCAGGAGAAGTACGCGCCCTATCTCGAAGATATCTCCAGCCGCGACGACCTGAACTATCTCTTCGAAGAAATGCTCGGCGAAATGACCGTCGGCCACATGTTCGTGGGCGGCGGCGATAGCCCCGAGATCAAGACTGTCAAGGGCGGCTTGCTGGGTGCCGACTACAAAATTGAAAACGGCCGCTATCGCTTCGCGCGCGTTTACAACGGTGAAAACTGGAGCCCTAAGCTCCAAGCGCCCCTCACCCAGCCAGGTGTCGATGTCTCGGCCGGCGAATATCTTTTGTCCGTGCGCGGCCGCGACCTGCGTGGAACCGACGACATCGATAGCTTCTTCGAAGAAACCGCCGGCAAATCCATCCTGTTGCGTGTTGGTCCGAATCCGGATGGAACCGGCTCCCGTGAAGTTACCATAGTTCCAGTCGACGACGAAATTGGCCTCCGTAACCTAGCCTGGATAGAAGACAATCGCCGGAAAGTAGATCAACTAACTAACGGCCGTGTCGCTTACGTCTACTTACCCGACACTTATGCGGGAGGGTACACTAATTTCAATCGCTACTTCTTCTCTCAAGTAGGTAAGGATGCGGTTATCATAGACGAACGTTTCAATGGCGGAGGCGATATAGCCGACTACATCATCGACTACTTACGCCGCCCGCTGCTTAGTTACTGGGATATGCGCGAGGGCCAGGACATCACCACCCCTATTGAAGCCATTTTCGGCCCCAAGGTAATGATCACCAATGAAATGGCTGGCTCCGGTGGCGACGCCATGCCCTGGCTCTTCCGCAAATCGGGGATTGGTCCCTTGGTTGGCAAGCGAACCTGGGGCGGGCTGGTAGGTCACTATACCATCGCCGGAGACCTGATCGACGACGGATTTGTCGGCTCGCCGAATCTCGCATTCTACACACCGGAAGGGAACTGGGAAATTGAAAACCACGGCGTCGCACCCGACTTCGAAGTCGAGCTCGACCCCAAGCTTTGGCGTCAGGGCCATGATGCTCAACTCGAAAAAGCCGTTCAGGTGGTGATGGACCTGCTCGACAAGAACCCACCCAAACCGCACCAGCGCCCGCCATTCCCGAACTACCACACCCCTGGACAATAATGAATATTCCATCAGCCGCAGCACTCGATTTCGTCTCCCTAGGCGCACTCATCCACCGCCTGGACCCCGGCATCATCCCTTTTCGAAAAGCCACCGAGTGCCAGATCCACGTTAGTGGAGGCGAATTCAATGTCGCCGCCAATCTAGCGGACTGCTTCCGCATGCGCACCGGAATCGTATCCGCCATGGTCGACTATCCCATCGGCGATCTGGTCGCCGAACGCGTGAAAGCCATGGGCGTAAAACCCTTCTACAAGCGCTTTGAGCACGACGGGATGTCGGGACCAAACATGGCCACCGTCTATAGCGACCGCGGCTATGGAGTGCGCCCACCAGTAGTCTTCTACAATCGCTCGAATGAGGCCGCAGCCAGGCTCAAGCCCGGCGATTTCGATTGGAACAGTATTTTCTCCGCCGGCGTCCGCTGGTTTCATAGCGGCGGCATCTTCGCTGCTCTCTCGCCCACCACCGCCGAGCTGATCATCGAAGGAATGCAGGCCGCCAAGGCCGCAGGCGCGGTAGTCTCCTTTGATTTGAACTTTCGCGAAAAGCTTTGGAAAAACTCTGGTGGTCAGGACCGCGCCCGCTCGGTTGTGAAAAGCATCGTTGAGAACGTCGACGTCCTGGTCGGCAATGAAGAAGATCTGCAGAAAGGTCTCGGCGTCTCAGGCCCCGAGATTAGCGCCGAATCCAAGCTCGACCCCACAGCATTCTTCGGAATGATCGGCCAGGTGAGCGAGCGGCACCCCCGCATCAAAATCGTCGCGACAACGTTGCGAGAAGTTCACTCCACCAACCGTCATGACTGGTCTGCCGTGGCATGGGTGGAGGGCCAGCGCTACGTCGCTCCCACCGCGGAACTTCACATCTACGATCGCGTAGGCGGCGGCGACGGATTCGCCTCCGGATTTTTCTACGGCCTGATGTCAGGCGAATCACCGGAACAAGCGCTCAAACTAGGTTGGGCCCACGGCGCCTTACTAACAACCTTCCCCGGCGATACCACGATGGCCACTCTCGAACAAGTCCGCGCACTCGCACATGGCGGCTCAGCCCGCATTCAGCGCTGAAATCCATCCAGTGCCGCACCCAACCGCTCCAAACTTTCCTTCAGAGCCCCCGTCTCCCCGCCAATCCCAATCCGAAAATGATCCGGCATCTCAAAAAAAGATCCCGGCACAACCGTCCCCTCATATTTATTCCGAAACAACTCAAAAAATTCGTCCACCGCCCCCGTCAACAATCGCGGAAAAACCGTGGTCCCAAACTCCAGCGGCCGAACTTCCAGATCCTTCCGCCCACTCAAAAACTGATTCAACAACACCCGGTTCGTATCCAACAGCGCGCGCGATTGCTCTCGAACCCGCTCGAAATTCTGAAACACGATCACACTCAGCCGCTCCGCAGCATGCGGCATATTGACGTCAAACAAATCATCCAGCAGCCAGATCCGCCGCGCCAATTCCGGCTCTGCAAGAATCCAGCCGCAGCGTAGCCCGCTCAACCCGTAAACCTTCGTAAGACTGCTGGTCACAACAAACTCGGGACCCAGGTGAATCGATGGCCGCGGCTTGAGTTCGAATGCAGCGTCCAGGTAGACCTCGTCCATCAGAACCCGTGCACCCACGCGGCGCGCCATCGCGCCAATCGCGAGTAATTGTTCCTCGCTCGCCAACGCGCTGGATGGATTGTGAAGATTGGTGATCACAATCAGCCGTGTGCGAGGCGTGATGGTGCGCTCCACCTCCGCCGGATCCAGCGCAAAGCCAGCCTCAGCGCGGCGCGGAAAGCGGTGAATATCGGCCTGCAAATATCCCAGCGCATCCAGCAACAATCCATAAGCCGGATGTTCCACCAGCACTTCGTCACCCGGCTCCAGAATCGCAGCCATGGCCAGCATGTTCGCCATGGACGTGCCGGCCGCTGTCACTACCTTGTCCGCTGCCACACCGCAGTGGGCGGCCAGCGCCTCGGTCAGCGGCGGATATCCGTAATCGCCCGCCCGCGTCAGCGGATCCAAATCTTCAATCGTCACTGGAAGCCCCGCCAGCGTATAGCTGCGAAGACCGCTGGTGGCCAGATTGTAGCGGGAACCGGACCGTTTCTTCGCCCATTGCATATAGGCTGAGCTCATCACGCGTGTCATGTCTTCCCCTTTCGCCCCCAATGCCGCCAGTATAAATATACCGGAATTCCGGATGCCAAAATCAGCCAGCCCACCAAGCTCTCCTGCGGATGGCTGTACACTGTGCCGATCACGATCGCAGCGCATGCGGCGATAAACAGCGCGGTAGTCCAGGGATGGCCCGGCACGAGATATCCAACATTCTCGTCGGGCTTTCCATCGGAGCGCGCCCTCCGCCGGAAAACGAACAACGTCGAGGCCGTCAGACCGAAGAATATGAAATCGGACGAAATCACATAGTTGAGAATTTGCTCATAGCGTTGCGACAACGCGATCACTATCGCCAGCGCACCCTGCAATGCGATCGCAACCACCGGTACCTGCGTGCGCTTCGACACAAAAGCTACGCTGCGAAAGAACAGCCCATCTTCGGCCATGGCGAAATAGACGCGCGGCGCGGTGAGCATTCCTTGGCTCAAGAATCCAAGCGTAGACACCGCGATGATAATGGCCGTTAGATTGGCCCCGCGCGATCCGATCGCGGCCTGCATCGCCGTCGATGCCGGTGTCGTAGTCGCAGCCAATCCATCCGCGCCCAGTACGCGGAGATAGACGAAGTTCATCGATAGATAAAGAATCACCACGCCCAGCACGCCGATCAACAGTCCACGAGTCAGATCGCGCCGCGGATCGCGCAGCTCCGCCGACATGAAGCTGGCTGTCTGCCAGCCGCCGTACGAAAACGCTATCGGCGTCAATGCCGCACCCGCTGCCTTCAGCAGATCCCACGAGCGCAGCGGCGGCGCGGCTTCCGGCGGATGCGGGTGCCCCGCGAAAACCATCCCGCAAACCACGATGCCTACGAAGGCCGCAATCTTCATCGACATCAAGAGATTTTGAGCGATGCTTCCAGCACGCACCCCCAGACAATTGATGATGGTGAGAAACCCGAGCACTAATATCGCGATGATTCCATCGGCAACATCGATATGAGTCACATTCAGAAAGTAACGTGCAAAAGTAACCGCAACCGCTGCCATTCCACCCGTTTGGATCACCACCAGCAACGCCCAGCCGTAGATGAAAGCGACGGAGGGATGATATGCTTCTCGCAGATAAGCGTACTGGCCGCCCAGTAACGGACGCCGCGCGGCCAGCTCCGCCCAAATGAAGCCGCCGCTGAGCGCCACCAGGCCTCCCAGCGCCCAAGCAGTGAGAATCAGCACGGGGGTACGTAGTTGCCGCGCGACAAGATACGGATTGATGAAGATGCCGGAGCCGATGATGCCGCCCATCACAATCATGGTGGCGTCGAACAGGCCCAGCCGGCGGGCGAGCTGGCTCATTCAGTCACTGGAACAATTCTGCCATCATTGTGGCCGTTAAGTGAGGTGTGGCCGTTAGGTGAGGTGTGGCCGTTGAGTGAGGTGTGGCCGTTAGGTGAGGCGAGATTCGCTGCTGAAGCAACAGCTTAGGACGTTGGGCACAAGTTAGGTCCCATCCATTGATCAACTCGCCGGCTGTGTGTCAGCGTTTGGCATGTCGTTTGAACTCTCCGAAAGGATCTATCCAGTCGGCGTCCGGCTCAAGTTCGGTGGGCACGGCGAAGCATACTTTTGCTTTTTGCTGGAGGGCGCCCTATCGGACGGCACGGTCACTCATTCATCCGGAAATGTCATATTCTTTCCAAGCGACGGAGCCCACACGGTCGATATAGTGCAAGACTGCCGTTGTTTCATCGTTCAGGCCGGCCGAAGCCTGCTCAGCCGCGCTAACCTGAACTCATTCGGCGATCGCGAAGCCAGGAGCCTGGGAACCTGGGAAGCGCCTTGGCTAGCGTCGCGCCTCTATGCCGAGTTTCTCAAGCACGCGCCCACGCGAGAGCTAAGAATCGAAGCCATTATTTTGCAACTATTGGCGCTGGCCGGCAGATCCAGCCGCGAAGAAGGCGGCCGGGAACCTCTCTGGCTGAGAAGAGTTCGGGCGGCGATCGACAGCCAGTTTCTCACTGGTTATCGCCTCTCTGAGCTGGCATCCTTGGCGGGGGTGCATCGGGTTCACCTGGTTCGGGAATTCCGAAGGCATTATGGAACGACCATCGGAGAGCACCTGCGAAAACGGCGCATCGATTATGCTTATCAGCTGCTGGGCCAAACCAATTTACCGCTGCGCCAAATCGCAGCCACGTGCCGGTTCGCCGACCAAAGTCATTTCTCGAAGCAATTCAAGAAGCTCTCCGGCCTGACGCCCGCCGAATACCGTAATCTGTTCCAGGCCTCCCGGATTGAATCACGCCCACCCATTAACGACAAACAGCTCGGACAAGACCTTCATATAGGAATAAGCCAAGGTTCGCTCGTCACCGCTGATGCTGACGCCCAGGATTCCGGCCAAGCCGACGTGATCGGCGGGCCCTACTTCCTTCCACAAGCGGCACTGTGATGTGGCGAAATCAAAGCGGAAAATCTTCATCGATTCCGAATTGTTCAGCGCACTGACGAACAGTGACTTGCCATCCGCGCTCCAACGAATCGGAACCGCGGGAAACGGGATCGCAAGCGGCCGTGGCAGGCCGCCGGATGCTTCGACGATCACCGTCTTGTCATCCTTGCCCATGCCCGCGATCTGGTTTCCGTCCGGAGAAATCGTGGCCCTGCTCAAGTACACATCCGGATTCAAGGGCCGAGGCTCGCCCCCGTTGACAGGTTGCACGAACAGGCGCAGCGGCTTTCCGGGGAAATTGCCGGCGACAAGTAGCCGCTGCCCATCCGGAAAATAAAGCGCCCAGTTGTATTTCAATCCGTGCCCTGATAAGGTTCGGGGAGCTTCGGGGCCCATCGGGAGCAAGCTGAGATTCATGGGTCTCTTCGCGTTCAGTGCCAGCACCCATTGGAGATCGGGTGACCATCCGAGCGCTTGTCCATCGCCCAGACGGACCGCGCTGTCGGCCTCCAGATTGCGAACATAAACACTGTGCTCCGCTCCGCCTCCGTCGCCTGACTCGTCGAAGAGCAGCAGCCTTCCATCGGCGGAAAGATCCTGCACTCGCGACCAATCGAACCAGGAGAGATCGCGCTCAGCAACTCCATTCCCGGAGCTTGCCGCCAGCACCAGCCGGCTGCGGTCAATACCCAGCAGAACGCTCCCCGTCTTCGAAATGTCGTAGAGCGTCAG
>Ga0116135_1001397_pt1 | contig 12206 bp, 13 predicted proteins | sample June2015DPH_20_1_FD_89738 | JGI IMG/M metagenome (GOLD analysis project Ga0116135, IMG submission 89738) | Peatland microbial communities from SPRUCE experiment site at the Marcell Experimental Forest, Minnesota, USA - June2015DPH_20_10 | ecosystem: Environmental > Terrestrial > Soil > Wetlands... | reverse complement strand
GTCCTGATCCATCCCGGCTGCTGCATCGGACAGGACGGGTATGGCTTTGTGTTTGGTCCGGACGGCCATTTGAAAGTACCGCAAACCGGCCGCGTCCTGATCCAGAACGGCGTCGAGATCGGCGCCGGGACCACCATCGATCGCGGCAGCCTGCGCGACACGGTGATCGGTGAAGGCACGAAAATCGACAATCAGGTCCAGATCGGCCACAATGTGACAATCGGCAGGCATTGTCTGCTCGCGGCCCAGATCGGGTTGGCGGGCAGCCTGACGCTTGGCGATAATGTGGCGCTGGGCGCCAAGGTGGGCATCAACAACCATGTCCACATCGGCGACGGTGCCCAGGTGACGGGGATGAGCGGCGTCAAGGATGACATTCCGGCCAACGGGCGCTGGGGTGGCTTCTTTGCAAAGCCGACCAAACAGTGGTTCCGGGAGATCATCGCGGTGGAGCGTTTGGCGCGCGACGGCACGCCCGATCCGAAGGGCAAGGGGCAGGATTGATGGAGGAGGCAGCGGTCACATTTGCGCTCGTGGATATCAACGAAATCCTCAAGACGCTCCCGCACCGGTATCCGATGCTGCTGATCGACCGGGTGATCAATATTCGCAGCGATTACAGCGGCATCGGCATCAAGAATGTCACTTTCAACGAACCGGCGTTTCTTGGGCATTTTCCCGACCGGCCGGTCTATCCGGGCGTGATGATGATCGAGGCCATGGCACAGACCGCGGGCGTCATCGGAATCAAATCGGTCGAAGGCACCGCGAAGCCGCGCGCGGTTTATTTTCTGACCATCGACAAGTGCAAATTCCGCAAGCCGGTGATGCCCGGCGATACCGTCGAGTACCACATGCGCAGCATCGGCAGACGCAAGGCGATGTGGTGGTTTCACGGCGACGCCAAGGTGATGGGCGTGACCGTGGCCGAAGCCGACGTTGGCGCGATGCTGACGGACTGACGAGAGACCGATGCGCACGATTGGTGCTTTCGTCACGATGCTCCAATCGACAGGACGGAAATAGCGTGTTTTAATTTCCGCGACAGAGTTGGGAAGCATCCAATGCGTACCGCGATCGCAGTCGCCATTTCGGCCGCACTCCTGGTAGGTCTGAGCGCCGGCGTGGAAGCCGGCCAGACCTGCATCGCCAAGGCCACCGAAGCGCTGCCGCGCATTACCGGGCTCGTGGTCAAGAAGTCACGGACGCGTCCGGTGTCACCCGAGATTTTGGCTTCGTGGAAGGGCCAGTCGCGGCCGATTATCGTCGATGTCGACGTCGACAGTGCAGGTGAGGCGCAAACCTATTCCTACATGTGCGTGATAACGCAGGGATCTGCGTTCGTGCAGCGCACGATGAATTAGTCGACGGGCGCTGCGACCGGACACGACAAGAGCTTGTCCGAAGACGCTCTCTCAATCCTCGCCCTTGAGCTGCGGACCTTGCGTCCTGCGAATTTCGCCGATGGCAATGAATGTCAGCACCGCAAGGATGGTCAATCCTATCATCATCGCGCTAATCCCTGTATCTCCTGGCTCGATTGTAGGGACGCGGCGGCGGTTTTTCGCGCTCAAATGCTACCCATGCGTCTCGAAGTTTGAGCACGGACTGGCCCAAGCAATGGGCATGGGGGCCTATCGCCTGTTCGCCGTTAACCAATCACGACGACATGGAACGTAACCAGACGTCACTGGACAGCCTCGGCAGCCCGGGCTAACCACTGCAAAATCAAACAGATGCCCACCTGAGCGACAGGCGACAAGAGACTTTCGATGAGCACGATCGATCCCACCGCGCGGATTGAAGATGGCGCTGTGATCGGCGAGGGCACCTCGATCGGTCCCTATTGTGTCATCGGGCGCCACGTCGTTATCGGCGCCAACTGCAGGCTGATCGCGCATGTCCACATCACCGCGCAGACCAGCATCGGCGACGATACCACGATCTATCCTTTCGTCTCGCTGGGCACGCCGCCGCAATCGCTGAGCTACCGCGGCGAACTGACCAGGCTTGAGATCGGCCAGGGCTGCACGATCCGGGAATCGGTGACCATGAACGCCGGGACCGTGGCCGGTGGCGGCATCACCCGCGTCGGCGACCGCGGCTATTTCATGAATTGCAGCCATGTCGGTCACGATTGCCAGGTCGGCAACGACGTGATCTTCGCGACCTCGGCGACGCTTGGCGGTCACTGCGAGATCGGCGACTTTGTTTTCATCGGCGGGTTGTCCGCGGTGCACCAGTTCACGCGGATCGGACCGCAGGTGATGGTCGGCGGAGTCTGCGGGGTTCGCGGCGACGTGATTCCGTTCGGCCTCGTCAATGGCCAGTACGCCAGCCTCGAAGGTCTCAACGTCATCGGCATGAAGCGCCGCAAATTCACCAAAGAACGGCTGGCCACGGTGCGCTCGTTCTATCAAAAGCTGTTCCATGGACCCGGCATTTTTGCCGAACGGCTGAGCGCGGCGCAGCCGATGGCGAGCGCGGATCCCGCGATCGCGCAAATCCTGAGCTTTATCGACGACGGCAAGCATCGCGCCTTGTGCCTTCCGGCTGACCCGCGCGACAGACATTGATGACGGGGCCGCCGGAGCCATGACATCGGAGGCCTTGAAGATTTCATCGCCGATTGGCCTGATCGCGGGAGGCGGCGTGATGCCGTTCGCGGTCGCCGATTCCCTGATCGCCCGCGGCATCGATCCCGTTGTTTTTGCGCTGAAGGGCGCCTGCGATCCGGTGGCCGCGGAACGTTTTCGCCATCACTGGATATCGGTCGGTCAGCTCGGCCGGGCTGAGAAGCTGTTTCGCGCCGAAAACTGCCGGGATCTGGTTTTCATCGGCACGCTGGTGCGGCCGGCGCTATCCGAGATCAGGCTCGATTGGATGACGGTCCGTGTCCTGCGCCGGGTGTGGGCGGCGTTCCGGGGCGGGGACGATCACCTGTTGTCCGGGATCGGCAGCCTTCTCGAGCATGACGGCTTCCGGATGGTGGGAATCAAGGATGTCGCCCCCGATCTGCTGATGCCGCAGGGTTGTCTCACCCGGACATCGCCCGATGAAAATTCCGCCGCCGACATCGCCAGGGGACGCGACGTGCTTCGTGCGCTCAGTCCCTTCGACATCGGCCAGGCCGCCATCGTGATCGACGGTCACGTGGTCGGGGTGGAGGACATCGAAGGCACCGATGGACTGTTGGCGCGGGTTGCGCGCCTGCGCGCGGAAGGCCGCATTCGCGCCAAGACCGGATACGGCGTGCTGGTGAAGGCTCCCAAAAGCGGACAGGATCTGCGCTTTGATCTGCCGACCATAGGGCCGCGAACCGTCGAGGGCGCGGCGGCGGCGAAACTGGCCGGGATCGCGATCGTCGCTGGCAATACCATTGTGGTCGAACCGCAGAGCGTGATCGAGGCCGCCGACGCGGCGGGTCTTTTTGTGACCGGTTTGCCTGCGTGATGCCGGCGCGCAGCACCAGCAACGTCGCGCGAAAAATATTCCTGATCGCGACGGAGGAATCGGGCGATCGGCTCGGCGCCAATTTGATGAAAGTATTGCGCCAGCGTCTCGGCGGCGCGGTACGGTTTGAAGGCGTTGGCGGCCAGTCGATGGCCCGTGAAGGTCTGGTATCGCTGTTTCCGATCGAGGAGCTGTCGATTATCGGACTGGCGGCGGTCGCCCGGCAGCTGCCGAACATCCTGCGGCTGATCCGGCAGACCAGCCGTGCGGTGACGCAGGCCTCGCCCGATATCCTCGTGATCATCGACAGTCCCGACTTTACCCATCGGGTGGCGCGACGCGTGCGCGCCCGCGACCCCTCGATCCCGATTGTCGACTATGTGTCCCCCTCGGTCTGGGCGTGGCGGCCCGGCCGGGCGCGGGCGATGTGTCGCTATGTCGACCACGTCCTTGCGCTATTGCCGTTCGAGCCCGAGGAATATCGCAGGCTGCATGGACCGCCCTGCAGCTATGTCGGTCATCCCCTGACCGAGCAGACCGGGACGCTGCGGCCCAACGCCGACGAGCAGAAACGCCGCGATGAAGCGCCGCCGGTGCTGTTGGTGTTGCCGGGAAGTCGCCGCAGCGAGATCAGGCATCACATGGCGGTGTTCGGTGAGACGCTGGGCCGGCTGCGCGACGAGGGTGTCGCGTTTGAGCTGATCCTGCCGACCATGCCGCATCTGCTGGAAGCGGTCAGCGAAGGCCTCAAGAGCTGGACGGTAACGCCGCGGGTCGTGATCGGCGAGCAGGAAAAGCGCGCGGCGTTCCGGATCGCCCGCGCAGCCTTCGCCAAGTCAGGCACCGTGACGCTGGAACTCGCGCTCGCCGGGGTCCCGATGGTGACGGCGTACCGGACCGGCGCGATCGAGGCGTGGATCCTGATCCGCGCCATCAACGTGAAGTCAGTCATTCTGGCCAATCTGGTGGTCGGCGAGAACGTCGTTCCGGAATTCCTGCAGGACGATTGCACGCCAGAAAAACTGATCCCCGCGCTGCGCGACCTGCTCGAGGATTCTCCGTCGCGACGCCGTCAGGTCGAGGCCTTCGCCGGGATCGACAACATCATGTCAACCGGCAACCAGCCGCCCGGCGTGCGTGCGGCCGATATCGTGCTTGAGACGTTGCGCAAGGCGAGGGGATCAAACTAGCAAACTCTAACGAATGCCAAAGGCCTGCACGATGAGCGGCGTGTCGACGATCACATGGGGGGCGACGGCGTGATAGCCGAGCGCATGGACCCAGGCGTTTCCGGTGCGCAGCGTGATGAAGGTCTTGATCATGCCGGGACCGAGATAGCCCAATACCACGAAGATCAGCGACAAAGCCGCGTCGCGCGATGAATCAAACGCCGACCAGCCTTCGACGATATGCATGAGCGCGTAGGTCAGCCCGCCAAGCAGCACGGTCGTCGTCGCCGAGCCCGTCAGTTTGAGATAGCGCGGGATCAGGATCGCATAGATCAGCACCATTGTGGGCAACACCGTGCCGATGAAAAAAAGGACGAAGCTGAGCGGCGCGCCCAGCAGAATCTGGGGCAGGCGGAGGCGGAGGAGGCCGCCGCCGAACGAGCCAAGCTCGAACAGGCTTTCGATGAGGCAAACCGCGCCGATCACCAGAAAATCGTTGCGCCGGTTCGTCGAGCGAAGATTGAGTTGGACAGGATCGTAGCGCCGGCGGAACCAGAGGTAGGGCAGGATCGCGAAAATGAGGAAGTTATAGAGCGCCCAGGTCCAGATTTCCCCAACCGACGGCGGCGTGGTGCAGCCAAACAATGTCCCGGCGATGTGGAAGCTGAACGGACGATAGCCGAGCGCAGGTCCGACGATCCAGCCCCCGACTTGCGCAACCATCGCATAGGCCAGCAAACCGAATGTCTCGCGCGCTGCGACGCCTCGACCGGGGGCGCGCGCGGCGATGTCGGGAACGGCACGCTTGCGCGTCAGCCAATAGACGACGCCCATGAGCAGTAAAACCTCGATCATGACGACCGTGGGGGCAACGAGTTGAACGGCGAATGGAACGCCGGCGAGCGCTGGCCTGTCGAACGGCAGGCGACCGCCCGACAGCATTAGGATTGCGCAATAAGCCGCGATCCAGAGGACAATCGCCGCCTGGACAGCCGGATGTGTGAGCGCGCCCAAGAGCGATCGGCGCCAGAAAGTCGCGTTTTCCACTTGCGTTCGCATCGTCTCTTTCTCCATAAGTCTCTAATTGGAGACTTACATGGAGTTTTGTCTCTGTCCAGAGATAAGATAGGCTTGGCCTGTTCGAACCAGGGAAATGGCGGATACCGAATGGCGTCGAAGGCAAGTCTGATCGTGCGGCGCAATCGCCCGGAGACCGAAGCGAAATTGCGCGCCGCCATCGAGAGCCTGCTCGCCAAGGGCGGGTTCGGCGCCTTGACCCCGACCGCCGTGGCCAAGGAGGCGGGCGTCGATAAAATGCTCATTTATCGCTATTTCGGCGACCTGAATGGCCTCGTCGAGGCGGTCGCACGGGCGCCCGACTTCTTCCCGTCATTCGAAGACGTCTGCGGCAACGATCCCGCGCGGCTGCGCCTGGCCCCGATCCCCGAGCGCGTCGCCGCCGTATTCGGCAATTTCGCCAAAGTGTTGATGCAACGGCCAAGCGTTGTCGAAATGATGGTCTGGGAACTGGTCGAGCGAAACGAACTGACCGCGATCATGGAAACTGCTCGGGAGGAGATGGGGTTCAGGATCGCCGCCGAGCTTTTCCCCGATGCGGCGGGGGTCGATCGGGCCGGCGCGATCACCGCTTTGCTCGCCGCCGGCGTCACCTACCTTGTCCTGCGCCGCCGCAAGATTCGTTGGTACAACGGCGTCGACCTGAAATCGGAAGAGGGTTGGATCGCGTTGAACGAAGCCATCCAGTTGATGGCCCACGCCCTGCAGCCGAGCGGCGAACCGGCGGCGAACCGCGCCGGTTTCTAAAGCAAAACCTGTCGCGTTCGGTTTTTGCCAAGCTCAGGCATCTGTTGTGCAAGGCCACCGCGCGATCCGTCGAAACTATCGGGCTCTAACGGGTCGCAAACCCGGAAAGATGGACGCGGAGCTGGCCGCGTCCGTCTTCCGAAGCTCGATTATTTGCGCTTGTCGATGTCGACGTAGTCGCGATGCGTAGCGCCGGTATAGAGCTGGCGCGGACGGCCGATCTTCTGCTGCGGGTCTTCGATCATCTCGCTCCACTGGCTGATCCAGCCGACGGTGCGGGCGACCGCAAACAGCACGGTGAACATCGAGGTCGGGAAACCCATCGCCTTCAGCGTAATGCCCGAATAGAAGTCGACATTCGGATAGAGCTTGCGGTCGATGAAATATTGATCGCTCAGCGCGATCTTTTCCAGTTCCAGCGCGACCTTCAGCATCGGATCGTCGCCGTGGCCGGTCTCCGCCAGCACGGCGTGACACATCTTCTGCATGATCTTGGCGCGGGGATCGTAGTTCTTGTAGACGCGATGCCCGAAGCCCATCAGGCGAACGTCGCTGTTCTTGTCTTTCACCCTTTTGATGAAATCGGGAATCTTGTCGACGGTGCCGATGTCGGCGAGCATCGCCAACGCCGCTTCGTTGGCGCCGCCATGCGCCGGTCCCCACAGGCAGGCGATGCCGGCAGCGATGCAGGCGAACGGATTGGCGCCGGACGAGCCGGCGATCCTTACCGTCGAGGTCGAGGCATTCTGCTCATGGTCGGCGTGCAGAATGAAGATCTTGTCGAGCGCGTCGGCCAGAACCGGATTGATCTTGTATTCCTCGCAGGGCACCGCGAAGCACATGTTGAGGAAGTTCTCGGCAAAGCTCAGCGAGTTCTTTGGATAGATGAAGGGCTGGCCGATGGTGTATTTGAAGGCCATCGCGGCCAGGGTCGGGATCTTCGCGATCATGCGCATCGATGCGATCATGCGCTGGGTCGGATCGTTGATGTCGGTGGAGTCGTGATAAAACGCCGCCAGGGCGCCGACCGATGCCACCATCACGGCCATCGGATGGGCGTCGCGGCGGAAGCCCTGGAAGAACCGCGCCATTTGCTCGTGAACCATGGTGTGCAGGATCACGCGGCGGTCGAAATCCACCTTTTGCGCCTTGGTCGGCAGTTCGCCGTACAGCAGGAGGTAGCAGGTTTCGAGGAAGTCGCCGTGCTGGGCGAGCTGCTCGATCGGGTATCCCCGGTATTCCAGGATGCCGGCGTCGCCGTCGATATAGGTGATCTTGGACTGGCAGCTGCCGGTGGAGGTGAAACCGGGGTCGTAGGTGAACATCCCGGACTGGGCGTAGAGTTTGCCGATGTCGACGACATCCGGCCCAACGGTGCCGCTCAAAATCGGGAAATCGTAGGTCTTGTTACCTACGGTCAGCGTTGCGGTTTTGGATTTGGATGTTGCGTCCATCGTGAATTCCCCGATGAGATCGTTGCGAAAGCCGGCGACCGCGTGCGCCATGCTGGTACGGATGGCGCGGGAAGCCGGGTGTTCTGGAAGTACTTCTAAATGGGTAGCTTATTGCAGTGTGCGCTGCAAGATGTCGGCATTGCGGCCGGCATCCACCTTAGGAAGGGGCCTGGTCGCCGAGCCGGGCCAGGCACTCCTGCCGTCCCAGCACCGCCAGGACGTCGAATATCCCCGGCGACGTGGTACGTCCGGTCAGCGCGACGCGCAGCGGCTGGGCAACCGCGCCAAGCTTGAGGCCGTTCTGGTCCGCGAAGGCACGCATCGCCGCTTCGGTGGTTTGCGCGGTCCACGCCGTGACCTCCTCAAGCGCGAGGCGAAGCCGGCCGATCAATTCCCGATTTTCCGGCGTCAATAATGCCGCCGCCTTGGGCTCGATCTCGAGCGGCCGGTCGGCAAAGATGAAGTAAGCGCCGTCGGCGAGCTCGATCAGCGTCTTGGCGCGCTCCTTCAGGCTCGGCATCGCCTGCAATAACTGCGCGCGCGTGCTGTCGTTGAGCTTGGCCTTGAGGTCCGGTCCGTTGGGGATGTAGTCCAGCACGCCCTCCAACATGGTCACGAGGGATTGATCGTCGGAGTGACGGATATAGTGACCGTTGAGGCTTTCCAGCTTGGCGAAATCGAACCGCGCGGCCGAGCGGCCGACGCCCGGCAGGTCGAAGGCGGCGATCATTTCCTGCGTCGAGAATATCTCCTGGTCGCCGTGGCTCCATCCGAGCCTGACCAGGTAATTGCGCAGCGCCGCCGGCAAATAACCCATGGCGCGGTAGGCATCGACGCCCAGCGCGCCGTGGCGCTTGGAGAGTTTTGAGCCGTCGGGCCCATGGATCAGCGGAATGTGGGACATGCTGGGAATGCCCCAGCCCAGCGCATCGTAGATCTGCTTCTGGCGCGCGGCGTTGATCAGATGATCGTCGCCGCGGATGATGTGCGTGACGCCCATGTCGTGGTCGTCGACCACGACGGCGAGCATATAGGTCGGATTACCGTCGCCCCGGAGCAGCACGAGGTCGTCGAGGTTTTCGTTCTGCCAGACCACGCGGCCCTGGACCTGATCCTCGATCACGGTTTCGCCGGTCTGGGGCGCCCTGAGCCGGATCGTCGGCTTCATGCCAGTGGGGGCTTCCGCGGGGTCGCGGTCGCGCCACAGGCCGTCATAGAGGCGTGTACGGCCCTCCGCGCGCGCCTTTTCCCGCATCGCCGTGAGTTCCTGTGGCGTAGCGTAGCAGCGATATGCCTTGCCGCTGGCCAGCAATGTCTCGGCCACCTCGCGGTGGCGCGCGGCCCGGCTGAACTGGTAGATGACCTCGCCGTCCCAGTCGAGTTCGAGCCACTTCAGCCCATCCAGAATGGCCGCGATCGCGGGTTCGGTCGACCGCTCCCGATCGGTGTCCTCGACGCGCAGCAGCATCTTGCCGCCGCGGCCGCGCGCGTAAAGCCAGTTGAACAGCGCCGTGCGGGCCCCTCCGATATGGAGAAAGCCGGTCGGTGAGGGAGCAAAGCGGGTGACGATTGGGTCGGTCATTTATGTCAATAAGCGGGGAGCGCGGGATACGCCCCCAAGGATTGCTTCCAAAAGGCGCGACGGGTGTATAGCAGGAACCGGGCGTAACTAAAGCCTTCCTTGGGAGGTGAGGATTTGGCAGATAGACCGTTGATTCCCGAACAGGAAACCAGAATGACCAGTGAACCGGTGGCCGCCGAGGCGGGGCGCGATTTCATTCGCGACATCGTCCAGGCCGATCTCGACGCCAAAAGACTGAGCCGGATCGTGACCCGCTTCCCGCCGGAACCGAACGGCTATCTGCATATCGGCCATGCCAAGTCGATCGCACTCAATTTCGGCATCGCGCAGGAGTTCTCCGGACGCTGCCATCTGCGGTTCGACGATACCAATCCGACCCGGGAGGAACAGGAATACATTGATTCAATTCAGGCTGACGTGAAGTGGCTCGGTTACGACTGGGGAACCGATCTGTTCTATGCGTCGGACTATTTCGATCGCCTGTATGACTGGGCCGAGGGCCTCATTGGCGCTGGCCTCGCCTATGTCGATGACCAGTCGCAGGAGGAGATCCGGGTCAAGCGCGGCACGCTGACGGAACCCGGCCAAAACAGCCCGTTTCGCGAGCGCCCGGTGGAGGAAAACCTCGATCTGTTTCGCCGCATGAAAGCCGGCGAGTTTCCGAACGGCGCGCGGGTGCTGCGGGCCAAGATCGATATGGCCTCGGGCAACATCAATCTGCGCGATCCCGTGCTTTATCGGATCCTGCACGCCACCCATCCCCGTACCGGGGACAAGTGGTCGATCTATCCGAGCTATGATTACGCCCACGGGCAGTCGGACGCGATCGAGGGCATTACCCATTCGATCTGCACGCTGGAATTCGAGGACCACCGGCCGCTCTATGAGTGGCTGCTCGACAAGCTGCCGGTGCCATCGAAGCCGCACCAGTACGAATTTGCGCGGCTCAACCTGACCTATACGCTGCTGTCGAAGCGGGTCCTGACCGAACTCGTGCGCGGCGGCCATGTCGCCGGCTGGGACGATCCGCGCATGCCCACGATCGCCGGACTGAAGCGGCGCGGGGTGCCGCCGGCGGCGATCCGTGAATTCGTCAAGCGTATCGGCGTCGCCAAGGCCAACAGCGTGGTCGATGTCGGCATGCTGGAGTTCTGCATCCGTGAAATCCTCAACCGGACCTCACAGCGGCGCATGGCGGTGCTGCGGCCGCTCAAGGTGGTGATCGAGAATTACCCCGAAGGGACGAGCGAACAGCTCGAGGCCATCAACCATCCGGACGATCCGGCCGCCGGCACGCGCCAGATCGGATTTGGCCGCGAGCTCTATATCGAGCAGGACGACTTCATGGAAAATCCGCCGAAGAAGTTTTTCCGGCTCTCGCCCGGCACCGAGGTGCGGCTGCGCTATGCTTATTTCATCAAATGCCGCGAGGTCGTGAAGAACGCCGCCGGCGAGATCACCGAGCTGCGCTGCACCTACGATCCCGCCACCAAGGGCGGCAACGCGCCGGACGGCCGCAAGGTCAAGGCGACCATGCACTGGCTGTCGGCCGCCCACTCGGTGCCGGCCGAAATTCGCGTCTACAATCCGTTGTTCGCGAAGTCCTCGCCGGACGCCGCCAATTTCGCCGCCGATCTCAATCCGCAATCGCTGGAAATTCTCGGCGACGCCCGGATCGAGCCTGCGATGGCGCAATCCAATTCGTCGGACGTGATCCAGTTCGAGCGGCAGGGTTATTTCGTGCGCGACAGGGATTCGACGCCCGATCGTCCGGTGTTCAGCCGGACCATCGGTTTGCGCGATACGTTTGCCAAGGAAGTCGGCAAAAGCTGACAAAAGCTGGGCTGACGAGAGCGGCGGCGCAGCGACGGCAGCGCCCCTTCGCCGCTAGTGGCCGGACTCGTCGGTCCTTGAACTGGTCTTCAGTCCGAGTCCCGAAAGCCTGGCGCGCATCGCTTGGACGGCGAGCTTGTCTCGGGCTTTCTCTTCGATCAGTAAATCGATGAACGCCATTCGCTTCGGTTCATCGTCGGCTTCCGCCAGCAATCGGCGATAGCGATCATAGTCGTATCCCGCGTCCGATTTACCCATGGCCCGCTCCGCAACGCTCAGCCCATCCATGTGAAGTGTCCTGCAACTGATGTCGGCGCACAAGGCTCATGCGTTATCAATTTGCGCGCGCAGTCCTCAAGGCGGTGGATAACCGGGTGCGGTGCACGCTGGCCGGGATCGGCGAGCACTGGCTTCGCGCCGGGAACCCGGTCATTCCAAGCGCTCGCGAATTTCATCGCGCATCTTTTCCCGGAACTCCTGCCGGCGCGCTGGCCGTTCCGCCTCGGGAATATTGAACCGGTCGAACACGTTGAAATTTTCCAGGATCGGATAGAGATCGCTGGCCATGGCCAGAATCCGAAGCAGTTCGCCCGCCGGTCCGCTGGGGCCCGAGACTTCCCATCGGCGTATGGTGTCGGCACCGCCGCCGGGGGGCAGGGCGCAAAGCTTCGCCATATCGGCCGCCGACAGCGTTCGGCCGATGGCGTCGCCGAGATCCTTGCGAAGTTGTTTCAGTTCCGGGCCGGTCACTGCGCTGTCCCTGGTTGGCGGCGGTCGTTCGAACTCCGCGTAATTGTTCGCCGCTGTTTGCGGCAAGAATCGGCGGCGATCTGAATCGGCTTGCACAGGAATCTAGGCTTTTCCAAGCATTCTGCATCCGTTCCGCTTTTC
>Ga0116135_1001391_pt1 | contig 12239 bp, 13 predicted proteins | sample June2015DPH_20_1_FD_89738 | JGI IMG/M metagenome (GOLD analysis project Ga0116135, IMG submission 89738) | Peatland microbial communities from SPRUCE experiment site at the Marcell Experimental Forest, Minnesota, USA - June2015DPH_20_10 | ecosystem: Environmental > Terrestrial > Soil > Wetlands... | reverse complement strand
GAGGGCGTCAAGCTGCAGCGCTACAAAGGCCTCGGCGAGATGAACCCGGGCCAGCTCTGGGAAACCACGCTCGATACCAATGAGCGTTCGTTGCTGCAGGTCAAGGTCAAGGAAGTCGACGAGGCCGACGACATCTTCACCAAGCTGATGGGTGACGTGGTCGAGCCGCGCCGTGAATTCATCCAGGATAATTCGCTCAGCGCCAATGTGGATGTCTGAGCCAGATCAGGACGGCTGGGTTCAGCATCCATGAAGGTCCATGCCGTCGATCCCGAAATTGACACCGGAGCGCTGCTGGCCGGGGCGCAGTTCAGCGATGCCTACAGCGTCGTGGTTGATGAAGCCGGGCTCGACGCGCGGCACGCGGCCGAGAAAATGCTGGGGCACTCGCCGCGATGGATCGAGCGGCTGCTCGCTTTGCGTAATGTTCTGGTGGCGCCCTTTGGTTTGAAGAAGCCGGTTCCAACCCGCACCAGTGCCGCCGATACGATCGGGATATTTCCGGTGGTGAGCGAAACCCCGGATCGACTTGTCGCGGGGCTCAACGACAAGCACCTGGATTTTCGTGTCGTGGTGGATGTCGCATCCTCCGGCCATGGCCAGCGCGTCACCGCGACCACGCTGGTGCTGACGCACAATCTGCTGGGCCGGGTTTATCTCGCGATCATCCTGCCGTTTCACCGGCTTGTCGTCCGCGCCTTGCTGCGGCAAGTGGCGGCCTGAGCCGGGCACGGCCGCCCTGCGATGCCTCGCCGGCGGCGCTGATTCCAATATTCTCTCGGTCGCAGAAAATAGGGGCCTCGCTTCTGCCTCACTGGCATCCTCCTGTCATGCCAGATGCTAGTATCGCCCCATGACATCCCTGGATAAAATCGAGCGCGGACCCATCGTCGCGCCTGTCATCGCGGTCACCTCAGGCCATGAGCTCGCGGTCGAATTGACCGAGACGCTCAGGCTCGCGGTGCCGATCGCCCTGACCCAGCTCGGGCAGATTGCGATGATGACCACCGATCTGGTGCTGATCGGACGGCTCGGGGACGAAGCCGTCGCCTCGGCGGCGCTGGCGCACACCGTCTTCTTTATCAGTTTCACCTTCGGCATGGGTTTGGTATCGGCGGTGGCTCCGCTGGCGGCGCAAGCGTTCGGGGCCCGAAATCCCCGGTCGGTGCGGCGCGCGCTGCGCGTCGGGCTGTGGGCGGCGCTGGCGACGTCGCTGCCGATGATGGTGCTGCCGCTGTTCGGCGAGCGGATCCTGCTGGCGCTGGGCCAGGCACCCGCGATCGCCGATCTCGCGCAACGATATCTGTTCGGCCTCGCCTGGGGGATCACGCCGGCGCTGTGGTTCATGGCGATCCGCGGTTTCATGGGCGCGGTCAACCGGCCGCAGCCGGGGCTGTGGATCACGCTCGCCGCGATCCCGGCCAATGCGGTGCTGGTCTATCTCTTGATCCATGGCCAATGGGGATTGCCGCGACTTGGGCTGTTCGGCGCCGGTCTCGCCACCACCACCATCAATTCCGCGATGTTCCTGGCGGGCCTGTGGTTTGTCATGGGCCGTCGGCCATTCCGGAAATATCAGGTGCTGGGCCGGATCTGGCGCATCGACTGGGTACTGATGCGGCAACTGATCCTGATCGGCGCGCCGATGTCGCTCTCGTTCCTGCTCGAATATGGATTGTTCGCCGCCGCCGCGCTCTTGATGGGCCTGATCAGCACCACCGCGCTGGCGGCGCATCAGATCGCGCTGCAGATCGCGGCCATTCTGTTCATGGTGCCGTTCGGCGTCGGGATGGCGGCGACGGTAAGAGTCGGTCACGCCGTCGGACGCGGCGACGCGCCGGCGGTCAAGCGCGCGGGATTGGTCGCGACCAGCCTCTGCATCATCTTCATGTCCGCCATGACCATCGTTGTGATCCTCGGGCGATTCGCGATCGCACGGTTCTTCTTCGGCGACGCCGTGGAGAGTGCCGGCGGCGTCATCGAACTCACCGCGACGCTTCTCATGGTCGGCGCGACGTTCTTTGTCGCCGATGGCATCCAGGCCGTCGTGGCAGGCGCCCTGCGCGGCATGCACGACACGCGGATTCCGCTCTTGTTTGCCGTGATCGGTTACTGGCTGATCGGATTCCCCGCCGCCTATGGGTTGGCGTTCCGGCTGGAACTCGGCGCGGTCGGCGTCTGGATCGGGCTGTCCTGCGGCACCGCGGTTTATGCCGCTCTTCTCATCCTGCGGTTCCGGCGGCTTGCGGGGCACCTTGAATTGGCAAGGGGCTGACCCGCCGCAGCCGATGTTGACGGCGCGCCGCCGCAGCCGTACCAAAACCAACGTGTCCGAACGAACGTGCAGAAAATACCGGGGCAACGCCATGGCAGAAGAAACCGCAACCCTCGCCGCCTATGTCGCCGATCTCAGGTTTGACGACATTCCACCTGAGGTCCGCGAGCGCGCCAAGGTACTGACGCTGGATTTTCTCGGCAGCGCCATTCGCGCCCGGCGTGACGCGGAATCCACGCCCTCGCTGCTCAAGATGCTCGAAGCGCTCGCGCTCGATGGCCGCGGCGAATCCACCGTGTTCGGCGATGCCAAGACCTGGACCCCCGCGGTCGCAGCATTGCTCAATGGCGCGCTCGGTCATTCCTTGGATTTCGACGACACCCATGCGGATTCCTCGCTGCATCCGAGCGCGCCTGTCGTGCCGGCCGCATTCGCCGTCGGCGAGCTGGTCGGCGCCTCGGGCCGCGATGTGCTGACCGCGATCGTTGCCGGTTATGAAGTGTGCTGCCGGCTCGGCAATGCGCTCGATCCCACCTCGCATTACGCCCGCGGCTTTCATCCCACCGCCACCGCTGGCACCTATGGTGCCGCGGCGGCCGCGGCAAAGCTGTTCGGCCTGTCGAAACAACAGATCATTGCGGCGTTCGGCGTCTCCGGCAGCCAGGCCGCCGGCTCGCTGCAGTTTCTGGTCAACGGCGCCTGGAACAAGCGCTACCAGGTCGGCGCCGCCGCGATGAACGGCGTGATTGCCGCGACACTGGCGCGCAATGATTTTGTCGGCGCGAGTGAATCGGTCGAGGGCAAGCATGGCCTGCTGGTCGGCTACAGCGACAATGCGCATCCGGACAAGGCCACAGCCGGGCTCGGCAAAATCTACGAGACCATGAAGATCGGCGTAAAACCCTATCCGAGCTGCCGCTATACCCACGCCGCGCTCGATGCGCTGATCGCGATGCGCCGGGAGCACAATCTGACGCCGGACCAGATCAGGCGCGTTGAGATCGGCCTGCACCGCAACGGCATCACGCTCACCGGCGATGCCGCCACCAAGCGGCATCCGACCTCCATCGTCGGCGGACAGTTCTCGATGTTCTTCACCGGCGCGGTCGCGCTCGATCAGGGCCGTTTCGGCTGGGACGATTACGAGCGGCTTGGCGACGTCGCGGTCGACGCGCTGGCCGACAAGTTCGACGTCGTGCAGGACGATCGTCTCGAGGTCGGCCGCAGCCATCCGTTCGGCGCGCGGGTCAGCATCACCACCGACGAGGGCGTGCACGAGCGGCTCTATGCCGACCCGTCCGGCGAGCCGGCGTCGTTTCCCGACGCACAGGCGATGGCGCAGAAGTTCCTGACGCTGGCCCGCCCGGTGCTCAACGGCCGCGCCGACCAGCTTGCGGATGCGATCCTCTCCCTGGAGCGGTACGATCAGGTTGCGACCGCGACCCATCTGGGACGGCAGTAGCGCGTGACTTATGGGTTGGGTCGCGCCGCCCAGGCCTCGCGGCGTGTCAGCCAGACATCCGCGACATGGCCGAACAGATCGATCTCACGTTCAATGACGGCCCCGAGTCGTCGGGCCACGCTTTGTGAGGCGATATTTTCGCGATCGATGCAGTGAATGATCTGATCGATCTCGAAAGTCACGAAGGCCCAATCGATCGACCCCCGCGCCGCCTCCAGCGCGTAGCCCCTGCCGCGAAAGCCGCTGGCGATGCCCCAGCCGATTTCGAAACCCGGCCAGTTCGCCGGAAGCCAAGGCCCGACGCGCCCGACGAAGCGGCCGGTTTGCTTTTCCTCGACCACAAACATGCCGAAGCCGTGCAGCGCCCAATGCCCGGCCATGATGGCCGCGTTGCGCCAGCCGACGAACGCGTCGGTGACGGGCGTGCCGTCCGAGGTAATGAATCGCGCCGCGGCGGGATCGGCGAGCATCGCCGTATTCGGCTCGATGTCGGCCTCCCGCCATCGCCGCAAGATCAGACGCTCGGTCTCGACGACGGGGCCGTTGGTCTCGGGAAGTATGACGCCGGGTCTGAGGGGCGCAATCATCGGCTTTCCATCCTCGATACGGCTTGTCATTTCGGCCGATTTTTGAAACCCTAATCCCTTAATGCATATCCGGCCATCGCAAACGCGCCGGACCAGCCAATCAAGAATCATCAAGAATCATAAAGGGAGCGATCATCATGGAACGTCGGGAAGTTCTCAAGACAATGGCGATTGCAGGATTGGCGGCCGGTGCGGGTGGTGCCGCGGCAACGGCGCAGACCACAGCCCAGACCTTTGTGCTGGTTCACGGCGCATGGCATGGCGGCTGGTGCTGGAGCCGGGTCGCGGACCGGCTGCGCGCCGCCGGGCATCAGGTGTTCACGCCGACCCAGACCGGGCTTGGCGAGCGCAAGCACCTGCTGTCGAAAGACATCACGCTGGATATTTTCACCAGGGACATCGTCAACGTCATCGAGGCCGAGGAACTGACCAATATCGTTCTGGTCGGGCATTCCTTCGGCGGCATGGCGATCAGCGGCGTCGCCGATGCGATGCCCGAGCGGATCCGTCATCTGGTCTATCTGGATTCGCTGATGGTGGAGGGCGGCAAGAGCCCGTTCGACAGCCTGCCGCCGGATGTCGTCGCCGCGCGCCGCAAGGCCGCCGAGGAGACCAGCGGAGGACTGAGCCTTCCGGCGCCGCCGCCGTCGGCGTTCGGGGTGTCCGATGCCAAAGATACCGAATGGGTCAAGCGCCGGCTCACGCCGCATCCGCTCGGGACCTATACCAGCGCGCTCAATATCAAGGGACCGGTCGGCAACAACCTGCCGCGCACTTACATTCACTGTACCAATCCGTCTTATGCGGCGCTGCAGGCCTCGCGCAACTGGGTCAAGGCGCAACCGGGTTGGCGCTGGGCCGAAATCGCCACCGGCCACGACGTCATGGTGATGGCGCCGGACGAACTCACGCGCATGCTGATCGGGGTTTCGAGCTGACAGTGATCCGGCGCCGGTGGGATCGCCGGACGCGTCCAAGAGCCTGACAAGAGCCTGATCGGTCCTGACTGAATCAGGGCCGGTCAGGCTCTCATCTTTTGTTTTGACTCGTCCTCCTCGCTGACCTCAACCGGCAAGATCTGACTTTTTTCTTCGCTGCGATGGAGCGCGAAGCCGATCCGGTCGGCGCTCAATCCGGGCTTCAACGTCAGGGCGGGAATCAGATAATCGCCGCGGTTCTGGCTGCGATAAGCGATGGGCGCGGCCTGCATCGCATTGTCCAGCCGCTCGGCGAGTGCGCCCAGGGTTTCATTGTGCCGCGTCGCGTCCATCGCGCTGCTTTTGTAGACGACGAATGGCGGCAGCACATCGAACCCCGGATAGAACAAAGCGCCGTGCTGGATCGGAAACAACAGATCGTCGATCGGCCCGTTGATGCCGCGCTCGCTGTAATGTTCGGCCCAGCCACCGGTTGTCACCACCAGCATGGCCCGTTTGCCCTTGAACACGCCTTCGCCATAACGCTCGCCCCAGCGCTTCTCCGAATGTTCGCCGACGCCATAGGCGAAGCCGTAAGCATAGACGCGATCAAACCAGCCCTTCATGATCGCCGGCATCGAAAACCACCACAGCGGAAACTGGAAGATCACCAGATCCGCCCGACGCAGTTTTTGCTGCTCGGCCGCGACATCCGCGGTCTGGGCTCCCTCCGCGAAAGCGCGCTTCGAGTCTGCGCTGGCTCTGAAAGGCTGCGTCGCGTCGCGCTGCGGAAAATCCTCGGCGTCGAGACTGGCCTTCCAGCGCATGGCGTAGAGGTCACTTACTTCGACGACATGCCCGGCGCGGACAAACCGATCGACGATGAAATCGCGGATCGACCCGTTCAGCGATTGCGGTTCGGGGTGGGCATATACCAGCAGGACATTCACGACGGTCGCTCCCTTGTTTGACGCTACCAAGTTAGGTGCGCGCGTGGTATAGTTAAAATGAATAGATTAAATAGCAGGTATAGCCATGCGTAATATCCGCGGCATTGATATCGAACTGCTCGTGACCCTCGAAGCCCTGCTCACCGACTGCAATGTGACGCATGTGGCGCGACGGCTGCACCTGAGCCAGCCGACGGTGAGCGTGCGCCTCCGCAAGCTGCGGGACCTGTTTGCCGATCCGCTGCTGACGCCAGGCCCGCGCGGCATGCGGCCGACCACGCGCGGCCTCGAATTGCTGGCGCCGTTGCGCGAAGCCTTGAGCGGCGTCGAGCGCATGCTCAGCGCCCAGACGCCGTTCGATCCGGCCAAGACCGAACTGACCTGGCGCGTCGTCGCCTCGGACTATGCGCAACACGCGATTTTGATGCCTTTGCTCGCGCATCTGCGCCGCCACGCGCCGGGCGTGCGCGTCGCCGTATACGCCCCAGTGCCCGCCGAAATTTCGCGCATGGCCGAGCGCGGCGATATCGATGTCGCATTCACCACCGCCGACATCGCGCCGGAAAGTCTGCGCCGCACGATCCTGTTCGCCGAACGTTATCAGTTCGTCGCGCGCAAGCGCCATCCGCTGCTGGGAAAGGGCCCGGTCACGCTGGCGCAATTCTGCGCGCTCGATCATCTGGTGGTGTCCCCGGAGGGCGGCGGCTTCAAGGGGCCTACCGACGTGCTGCTGGAAGCGCGCCGTCATAAGCGCCGCGTGGTGCTGTCGGTGCCGCATTTCCTCTCGGCGCCCGAATTGGTGCGCCGGTCGGATATGGTCGCCATGTTGCCGGCGCGGCTGCTCGAAGGGCGTGGCGAGGGCCTGCAACTGCGCGACGCGCCGATCCAGCCGCCCGGTTTTGAGATGGCCATGAGTTGGCACGAGCGTGTGCACGTCGATCCCGCACATGCGTGGCTGCGCGCGCAAGTCATCGCATTGGTATCGCAAGCCGCAGTGCCTCAGCCGCGCGCCCGCGGCGGCTAAAGCGGAATCCTGCGATATTCGCGGTTGGCGAGGCTGGCTTCCTCCAGATCGAGATCGCGTTCGATCCGCCGCCGGACCTCGTCGGTGATCTTGCCGTCGCGCAGCAGGACGTGAATGAATTTGCGCTCCGCCGCAATCAATTCCCGCGTCAGGTCGGTTCCCGCCGCCGAAACATCATGTGCATCGGGATTGAGCGAATCCGGCAGCTGGTTGGCGCGGGTCTCGTGCCGCGCGCGCAGCAGTCTGACCACTTCGTCGGACAAGTCGCGGTCGTCGGTGATGGCATCGAGCGATTTAAGCGCCGCACCGAGCGCCTCGCGCCGGGCGGCGATTTCCGATTCATGCTCCGCGATGCTTTCCGCGCGGCCGGCGTCGGCAACGCCGAGCCAGCGCACCACCGGCGGCAGTCCTAGTCCCAGTCCGACCAGCGTGATGAAGATGACGCCGAAACTGACAAACAAAATCAGGTCGCGGTAGGGAAAGCTTTCGCCGTCGGGAAGCACGAACGGCAGCGCCAGTGCTGCGGCGAGCGAGACCGCGCCGCGCACGCCGGTGAACGCGATCACGAAGACCGTGCGCCATGACGGCATCGGATCGCGGGCGCGCAGGCGCCTGTTCCGTAGCCGCGGCAAATAGGTGGCGGGATAGACCCAGGCGAAGCGCGCCACGATGACGATCGCGGCGACCAGCGCCGTGGCGGACAGGATGTCGGCAAGCGGAAACGCTTTCGATTGCTCGAACAGCGATCGCATCTGGAATCCGGTCAGCAAGAACAGCAGGCCCTCGATCAGATAGATGATGAGATCCCAGAAGAATATGCCCTGCAGTCTCGTCGCCGAAGAGATCAACAGCGGCCCGTTCCAGCTCATATAGAGCCCGCAGGCGACGGTCGCGATCACCCCGGAGCCGCCGAAATGCTCGGGAATCCAATAGGCGATGTAGGGCGTGATCAGCGACAGCGTGATTTCGACCTGCGGATCGCGGGCGCGATGGCGTACCCGCAGGCTGAGCCAGCCTACCGCGGCCCCGAACAGCGCCTCGCCGGCGACGATGGCGACAAAGGTACCGGCGGCTTTGGGCAGCGAAAACATCCCGGTCGAAATGGCCACCACCGCGAAGCGATAGAGGATCAGCGCGGTGGCGTCGTTGGCCAGGCCCTCGCCCTCGAGCACGACCAGGATACGCCGGGGCATGCCGAGCTTGCGGGCGATCGCCAGCGGCGCCACCACGTCCGGCGGCGCGACGATGGCGCCGAGCAGGAAGCCGACGTTCCACGGCAGCCCGATCAGGTAATGCGTCGCGGCGGCGACCGCGCAGGCCGTGAAAATCACGCAGCCGACCGACAACAGGATGATCGGCCGCAGGTTATGCTTGAATTCGCGCCAGCTCATGGCGACGCTGGCCGAATAGATCAGCGGCGGCAGCACCACCAGCAGCACCAGTTCCGGCGGCAATTCGAGCGACGGCATTCCCGGCACAAAGGCGAGTACGACGCCGGTCAGCAAGAGCAGGATCGCCGGTGCCACATTGATCCGCCGTGCCAGCAGTGCGGCGCCCGCCAGCACCGCCAGCAGAATCAGAAAAATCTGGAATCTGGCTTCCACGGTCCCTCAAATCGTTCCGCCGTTTTATTCGCCCGGAGGACGGACAAGGTCAACAGCGGGGCCTTACTCGCGCAAATCGTAGCGGAAGGATTTCGAGACGATCTGCCAGCCATCGGGAAGCTTCATCGCCACCAGATAGTCGGTGAAATAGCGCGGCGGCAACTGGCAGCGCACCTTGATGAAGGCGGTGGATTGGTCGGAACGGTCGATGGTGACGATGAAATCCTCGCGAGGCTGGCCCTCGGCCTTGGCGGACGCGCGCTTCCGCACGCGACCGAGCCAGTCCGGTACCGTGAGCACCTGCAGTTCACCCTTTTCCAGCCAGCGCAGGTCGGCGGAGGGGTGAAAGATCGCGCCCAATTTGTCGGCGTCGCCTTCGTACAGCCCGTCGAAATAGTGCTGGACGACGGCTTCGACGCTGGAACGGTCGTGGCTCATGATTTTGCCTCCCGGGCTAGATCGCGCTCGCGGCGATATTGACCATCAATGCGACGAGAGCGGTGTTGAACACGAAAGAGATGATGCCATGCACGGTCGCGGTGCGGCGGATGGTCTTGTCGGTGATGCCGACGTCGGACACCTGCGCGGTCATGCCGATCACGAACGAGAAATACACAAAATCCCAGTAATCGGCGTGCTCATGCTGGTCGCCGCTGGGAAACTGCAGGCCCCCCGGTTTGGCGCCGCGGTAATAATCATGGGCATAATGTAGCGCGAAGGTCGTATGCACGGTGGCCCATGACAGCGCGATCGTTGACGTCGCCAGCGTCAGGTCCACGACGCTGCGATGCGATCCGCCGAGCTCGAACACGATTGCGGCGATACTGGCGAAGGCGCCGAGCGCAGTTATCAACAAAATCAGAAAGCGGCCGTCGTCCTGCAACACGGCGTTGCGGCGGATGTGCGCAAGCCCACAGCGAAACATCATGATGTAGACCAGCAGCAGATATAGCGCGATGAAGCTATCCCAGCCGATCAGCACGCGCGTCACCAGCCGCAGCGAGTCCGGCAGCAAAAAGAATGCGATGACGCCGATCAGAATCGAAATAAACGTGCGCGGCCGTGCATAGACGACACGGACCGGTTTGGACATCTTCCGGAAGCGGACAAGTAGATGATCGTCGACTTCCTTGCTTGCCATCGCCGCCATCAATTCTTGCGCTCGGCGACGAAGCGCGCGGCGGCGCGCAGCACGTCGCCCTTGGCGCCGAAGATTGACAACGCGTTGTCGGCGCGCGCCAAGAGGTCGCTGACGCGCTGCTTGGCGCCGGCGATCCCGAGCTGGGTGACGAACGTGGTCTTGCCCAGAGCCGCGTCCTGCCCGGTTTGCTTGCCGAGCGCCGCCGCGTCGCCCTCGACGTCGAGCAGGTCGTCGGCAATCTGGAAGGCTTCGCCGAGCGCGCGGCCGTAATCGTCCAGCGCCTGATATTGTTCCGGCGAGGACTGGCCGAGGATGGCCCCGGCAATGCAGCCGTAGCGTAACAGCGCGCCGGTTTTCATCTGCTGCAGCCGCGCGACGTCGACCGGCTCGCGGTCGCCGAACCGGCCTTCACCGGCGAGGTCGAGCATCTGGCCGCCGACCATGCCGCCCAATCCCGAGGCGCGCGCCAGCGCGCGCGTCAGCAGCAGGCGTACGGTGGGATCTCTGTGGATCTCGTCGCGGGTGATGATGTCGAAGGCGAGCGTCAACAGCCCGTCGCCGGCCAGGATCGCGGTGGCGTCGCCGGTCTTCTTGTGCAGCGTGGGACGGCCGCGGCGCAGATCGCTGTTGTCCATCGCCGGCAGATCGTCGTGGATCAGCGAATAGCAGTGGATGCATTCGAGCGCGGCCCCGGCCAATAGCGCAGCCTCGCGCGGAACACCGAAGACGGCCGAGCTTTCGACCACCAGGAACGGCCGCAGCCTTTTGCCGCCGCCGAGACTGGAATAGCGCATGGCGTCCATCAGCCGCTTCGGCCGCGCGATCTCGTCGGGCAGCAGAGCGTCGGACAGAAGCCTGGCCAGCAGCGCTTCGGTGTCCTCCGCGGTCTGGTCAAGTCGTTGCGTGAAGTCGGATAGTGCCGTGCCGGTCGTCATTAAAAACAGCTCCAGATCGAGTTGGCCGGGACAATCGTTGATGGCACCGGCTTCGTCAATTCCGCCGGCACGGGTTCGAGATGCCTTAAAAGGGTTGAAAAAAGCGGGGATTATCAGAGAGATATGGGTTTGGTCGGTTTCCGGAACCAGAAACGATAGAATTTGCGCATTGCCCGAACTCTGTTGCTGGTCGTGCTGGCGGTATTGCTGCTGCCCTATCTGCTGGCGCCGCTCTATCGCAGCGGCCATCCGGTCTCGACGTTGATGGTCTGGCGCTGGGCGACCGGCGCGCCGGTGTCGCGGCAATGGATCGATTTTGGCACGATTTCGCCGTCGCTGCCGCGTTCAGTGGTCGCATCCGAGGACGCGAAATTCTGCAGCCATCACGGCATCGACTGGGACGCGTTGCGCGAGGTAATCGACGACGCCGAGGATGGCGAGGCGGCCCGCGGCGGCTCGACCATCACCCAGCAGGTGGTGAAAAACCTGTTCCTGTGGCCGGGCCGCAGCGTGGTCCGCAAGGCGCTGGAATTGCCGCTGGCGCTGTGGACCGATTGGGTGCTGCCGAAGCAGCGGATTCTGGAAATCTACCTTAATATTGCCGAGCTTGGGCCTTCCGGCCAGTTCGGCGCGCAGGCCGGCGCCAACTATGCCTTCGGGCATCCGGCCTCGGGCCTGTCGCCGCGCGAAGCGGCGTTATTGGCGGCCATTCTGCCTAATCCGGTGCGGCGCAGCGCCCGCAATCCCGGTCCCGGCGTGCGCCGGTTGGCCGGGACCTATACGGCCCGGGCGCAGGCCACGGCATTGCTGCGGTGCTGGAGCGAAAATCGAGGTTTTTGAGCCATTTTGGCGTATTTTGAACCTAGCTTTGGCTCACTCCATCCTCTATAAGCGCGGCCTTATCGGCATTTGCGCTTGCGCCAAAACGCTTCAGCCGTCCGCTTTCGGACGATGCCTCCGACAACACCCCTAGAGGATACCGACATGGCCGTTCCCCGTAGAAAAACATCGCCCTCGCGGCGTGGCATGCGCCGCTCGGCGGACGCGCTGAAGAAGCCGACCTATGCCGAGGACAAGGATTCCGGCGAATTGCGCCGCCCGCACCACCTCGATCTGAAAACCGGCATGTACAAGGGCCGGCAGGTTCTGAAGGCCAAGAAGGAATCCTGACAACGGCTTAAAGGCAGGCGAGCCGTGATCGGCGGCGCCTGCCTGAATTCGGCCAACCAGTGAGGTAAGACGGTGTCCGGCGGCGAACCCCGATGGTTCGCCAGAGAACGCCTTGGTTCTCTTAAAAACCTTGGTTCTCTTGAAAAGAAGGCCTCGCCGATGGTCGGTTTTCCG
>Ga0116135_1001389_pt1 | contig 12250 bp, 8 predicted proteins | sample June2015DPH_20_1_FD_89738 | JGI IMG/M metagenome (GOLD analysis project Ga0116135, IMG submission 89738) | Peatland microbial communities from SPRUCE experiment site at the Marcell Experimental Forest, Minnesota, USA - June2015DPH_20_10 | ecosystem: Environmental > Terrestrial > Soil > Wetlands >... | reverse complement strand
AATCGAGGGACATTATGGCGGTGCCGCGGCGCAACCGGCCACGTTTGACAACTTTGCGCGAAAAATCCGGGAGGGGGGTATGGGATGGGGGGATTACTAATCGCACAACATAAGCTGGCCGCCGGGCGGGACAGCACGATCGCATCGCGCAGGGGCGTTCTAGCTCCGCTAACTCCGCTGCCCCTTCAATGCATCACCCGCCCGTGCATCCCCGCCTCAAAGCTGCGGCGATCCAGCCGCGGCAGCGCTCGTGTCACCTTGTCGGGGACGAGCGCGTAGTGCCGCGCCGCAATCAGCGCCTCCGCCACGCACCACACGTCTTCTTCGGCGGTCATCCAGTGGCAGCGGTCCAAACGCGCCAGGTTCACAGCCCGCGAGTAGGAGCGCAACGTGTATTCTCCGCGCAAATTGTAGTAGCTCGCAAAGTAGCTCAGCGCCAGTTCGCGCAGCGTGCGGTAAACCGGCGGGCGAAAGCGCAGCCCGGCAAAGTTCGACTTGGCAATCCCGCCCCACAGCCCGCGTTCGCGGAAGAGGGCCACCACGTGATCGTCATCGTGCACACTCTCGAGATCCATCACCAGCGGCGGATGCCCACCAACGCGCAACGCCGCGGCCGCCAGCAACGCCCCCTCCAGGCAATGACCTTTACGTTCAAGGAGCACGCGCCGCGGCGATCCCGCCGTGTCCGCGTACTGGTATGTGAGCGCGTCAATAAACTTCTGGATCCGCGCCGGCGTCTTCAGTGCGCGCAAGGTCCGCAGATCCGCCGCCGACAATCCAAAGCTCTCGTTCCCCCGCCGTCCCATTCGTCCCGCGCCTCCACTCGCCCGCATCCGTCCGGCACTGCCCTCAAGAATCGCGAAACTTCCAGAAGTGCATTCTAAAGCCCGCCGCTTCTCACTTCGCTCCTTCACCTCCTTCACTTCTTTCACTTCTTCACTCGCTCCCTCGCTCCCTTGCTCCCTCGCTCCCTGTTACCCTCATTCCGTGGGCTTTCAAGATTTCCTCGGCAACACGGCCACCGTCACGCACCTGCGCGAAAGCGTGCGAGCCGGCCGTTTTCCCCATTCCATGATCCTCGCCGGGCCGCGCGGCGCGGGCAAATACACGCTCGCCCTCATGTTGGCCCAGGCAGTCAACTGCCTCAACCCCACTGAATCCGATGGCCTGCCCGACTTCTGCGGCGTTTGCCGCAATTGCACGCGCATCGCTGCCTCCGCCAACCTCGACGCGCTCGTCGCCGAGGCCGTTGCCGCCCGCGACGACATGCGCGACACCGACAAGCGCGAGACGCGCATCTTCGTGCAGACCCATCCCGACATCCTCGTCGTTCCGCCCGACCCGCCCCAGCTCATGATCAAACTCGGCCAGGTGCGTCAGGCCATCCACATGGCGTATTACCGGCAACCGGCCGAAGCCAGGCGCGCGTTCACCATCTTCACCTCGTCGGCGTTTATGAAGGAGGCCGCGAACAGCCTTCTCAAGCTCCTCGAAGAGCCGCCCGAACACACCACGCTCATCCTGCTCACCGAGAATCCGCAGGAGCTGCTGCCGACCACGCGCTCGCGCGCCGTCATCCATCGCCTGGGCGCTCTGCCCGCCGCCGACCTCGAGACCCTCCTCGCCCAGCGCCGCCCGGAGCTCAGGCCGCAGCAGCGCACCTTGGCCGCGCGCCTCGCACAGGGCGCAGTGGGCCGCGCCCTCGCACTCGAGCTCGACGTCTACCTCGCCGGCCGTCAGGATGCGCTCGTCATCCTGCGCACGGCATTGCGAGAGCCCGACTACTCCGACCTCTTCCACGCCACGGAATCCTACCGCGCCGGCGCCGACGGGCAGGAGAAGACCGTCAATCTGCTCCGCGCGCTGGGCAGCCTTTTGGAGGACATGCTGCTCGTCGTGGCCGGCACGCCCGGGCTGATCCGCAATGTCGATCTCGCCGCTGAGATTGCCCGCCTCGCCGAAGGCCTCACAGTGGATTGGATTGACGGCGCCGCCCGCGCCCTCGTCCAGGTAGAACAAGGCATGCGCCGCAACCTGCTCCGCTCCCTCTCGCTGGACGCCATGGCCGTAAGTCTAGGGAATAGCCAATAGGGACTAGGGAGTAGAAAGACAGCGCCCTGATGACCGCTCGCTATCAGCTTTTCCCTATTGGCTAATCCCTACTCCCCGTTCCCTGCCTTCCCACTTGACGCGCCACCGCAATCCACGCAGAATATAGGTGCAACCCCACATCGGCTACAGGCATCTTTTTCAGATAAGAGCACTCCCACGAAGAGAAGGACGGCGGGACGCCATTTTCCGCCAATACGGAACGTACGTCTGCTTCTTCCAAGTGGGAAAAAGATGCCTCTGCGCAGCCGCGGTTTTTAGCCGGGCGTCGCATGGAAGTATGGGCGCACGGGTTCTTTCGGGATGTTCGCAGCACGTTGAGCCCGGCTTTGCCGTTTTGGTTTTTTTGAAGGGAGGGTCGTTCCCCATGAGTATCCACTCAGTTCTGCCGCCAGCCCGAGGCTTCGAGCCTGGCCGCCTTCCCACGCACAACCGCAAGAACTTCTCCGCGCCGCTTCCCTACCGTTTTCCGGCGCACACCACCGAGCTTGACGCCCCCAACCGTCACGCCGAGCTCTTCTATCTGCAAAAGCAGATCCAGTCGCAGACGCCCATGGTGATCGTGCTCGAAGACGGCGAGCGCATTGACGGCTGCATCGAATGGTACGACCGCAACACCATCAAGGTCCGTGGCCGCTCCAAGACCCTCATCTACAAATCCGCAATTAAGTACATGTACAAGCTAGGTGACAACGGGTAATGCGAGTGCGAGCGTGAGTGTGGGTAATCAGTGGCCGTTAACACTCACACCTTATTCACTTGTTTCCTTAGCCGCCGCCTTGTTCAACCGATCCCTAATCGCCGCGCCAATTCCCTCCGCCGCCGGCAACGGGCACAGAATAACGGTGCACCCCTGCTGATCAAGCGTTCGCAGTCCGGCATAGAGATCGTGCGCCATCTCGTCGGGCTTCGACCACGCGCCCCAAGCAACAATGCGGCATTCCGCAAGCCCTCCCGGAACGTCCACGCCGTCCGGCAGCATCACGCCGATCCTCTCGCCATGAATTCCGCGCACGACCTTTGCGAGCCGCGTTCCGAGTTCTTCCAGCGGCGCGTCCACCAGCACCAGCCGCGCACGCGGCGCGTAATGGCGGATGCCCACGCCCGGCGAGGGTAGCGCTTCCGCGGGAGTCTCGCGCAGCGCTTCCGTGCTCCGATACATCTCCACCGGTCCAGCCACCGCGCCAATCTGCTCTGCGGTCACCGCGCCCGGCCGGTAGATCACCATTGTCGACGGGTCGAGAACCGTGGACTCAACGCCGCGCTGCGAAGGTCCTGCATCCACCACTGCATCAATCCGTCCTTCGAGATCATCGAGCACATGCTGGGCCGTCGTGGGGCTGATATGCCCGAAGCGGTTGGCGCTGGGCGCGGCCACGGGAACCTGGGCGCGGCGAATTAACTCCAGCGCGACTGGATGTGAAGGTACGCGCACGCCCACCAACGGCCGGCCCGCGGTCACCACGTCCGGCACCGCTGGCCCGCGCCGCAGCAAAAGCGTCAGCGGCCCAGGCCAGAATTGCTCCATCAGCCGCCGTGCCGCCGCCGGAACTTCCTCCACCAAGCCCTCGAGCATCGCTTCCGAAGCAATGTGCACAATGATCGGGTCCCACGCCGGCCGTGACTTGGCGGCAAAGATGCGCCCCACGGCTGTGCGGTCGAGTGCGTTCGCCCCCAAACCGTATACCGTTTCGGTCGGCAGCGCCACCAGCCCTCCAGCGCGCAAAATCGCGGCTGCCCGATCCAGCGATTCGACGGCCTCACGCGTTTCCAGGCGTACTGGATCTACGGTCAGATGCAGTGTCTTCACCTGTTTATTGTCGCCGTTCCGCGCGGCCCGCACCAGCCGTCGCGCGCCAGGCGCCTTGCGTTAAGATCTCTGCCATGCCCGACGCATCTTCCGAACTCCGCCAGGTTTCGGCCGTCGTCGCCCGCGGCCACGGAGTTGCCTCTGGCCAATCCACTGCCGACACGCGCTTTCCCATGGGCACCATCCGCCTGCAGTCGCCATTCTTTGCCGCGCGCGGGCTGGATCTGAATGCGTACTTCTCCGGCAATTTTCTCGCCGCCACGCTCAATCTGGACGTGGCGCCCTGGCGCGTGCAAATCCTGCGGCCTGAATTTTTTCTCAGCTCCGTCGAGTGGACCAATCTAATGCCCGCAGAAAATTTCTACCTGAGCGCGGCGCAGGTCGGTTTCGGTGAGCGGCTTTACAAAGCGTTGCTCTACATTCCCGACCCGGCCACCAAGCCCGACCATTTTCAGCCTCCCACGATCGTCGAAACCATCGCCGAGCCAATTGACGGCCTCGGCCACGGAGACACCGTCACGTTATATTACGATCCCGCCGCGATCCGACTTGTGCAGTAAAGCAAAGCATGAGCGGCCAAGGGCCCTCCGCGCACTTATACTTCATTCATCGCATGCCGATTGAAACCGAAATCAAGTTTCGCGTGGCCGGCCTCGCCGCACTGGCCCAGCAACTCCAATCGGCGAACTTCCGTCTCGAAACTCCGCGCAGCTTCGAGAGCAACGTGCTCTACGACACGCCGGACCGGCAAATGCGCGCGCGCACTGAGATTCTCCGCATTCGCAGCTACGCTGGCCGTTGGACGCTGACCCACAAGCGGCTGCCCAACGACGGCCTTGGCGAGGACCGGCACAAGCACCGCGTCGAAACCGAGACCGGCATCGCGGACGGCGACGCGCTCGCCGAGTATTTTCTTAGTTTTGGATTAGTCGCCGCATTTCGTTATGAGAAATGGCGCACCGAGTGGACCGACGGCGAAGGCCACTGCGTCATCGACGAGACCCCCATCGGCGATTACGCCGAACTGGAGGGTTCTTCCGCCTGGATCGACCGCACCGCGGCCCGGCTCGGCATCGATCCCGCCCAGTACGTGACCCTCAGCTACGGGCGTCTCTTTGAAGCCTGGCGCGAAGAACACGCGAGCACCGCCCAGGACCTAACCTTCGCCGCCATTCCTCAACCCCAGCCCGCCCACTGACGCCAGCTATTGGCCGCTCCCTCTTCCCTTCCTTTCGCTGCCGTGTCGCGCGGCCCTTTTTTCTCGGCTGCGCAGGCACAAATACGCCTCGTCTATGGCCCTGCGCAATGGCGTTAAGCCCACCCCATATAGGACCCCGCAAACCATGGACTGCGCTCCCCTCGGGGCGGAATACCGTTGGTACACTCCCGCCAGTCTTTGAAAGGATCGCGATGGAATATCATGTTCTCTTGGGGTACCTTCAAAGACTATGCCCAATGCAACCAAGGGTTCCGACGCCCCGGACAGCATGTCCCTGACCGTAGCGATTCTCGACTCCGATGAACAGCGCCGCAAAGCCGCGGCCGCAGCTCTCTCGCGGCTGGAGAATCTCGAGATTACAGAGGTCCCCTTCTTCCCCGAGAAAGCTGGCGAACTGGCAAAGATTCTTCCCGATCCCTACAACGTCGTGCTCTTCAATGTCGACTGCGCCCAGGACCTTGCGTTCGAAATGGCAGAGAACCTCAGCGCCATCTCGCGCACTTATGTTATGGCCTACTCGTCGCGAGCCGACATGAAGCTGGCCGTCCACCTGATGCGTGCCGGCGCCCGCGAGTTCTTTACCACGCCTCTTGACCCAGTAGAGCTTGCCGCCGCCATGGAGCGCGCGGCCGAGCGCTATGCCGAGTCGAACCAGGATTCGAAGGAGGCCGGCCGCTTATTCGTGTTTCTCGGAACAAAAGGCGGCTGCGGCGTCACCACGCTTGCCGCCAACTTCGCGCTCGCGCTGGCACAGGAATCCGAAGGCAAAACTCTGCTGATGGACTTCGGCCTTCCACTAGGCGACGCGGCCATCAATCTCGGGATCAAGGCCGAGTATTCCGTGGTCAACGCCCTGCAGCAACCTGACCGCCTCGATGCCAGGATGCTCACTCAGATGGCGGTCAAGCACAGCACGGGACTCTCGGTGCTGGCTTCGCCTTCTGAGTTCAGCGATAACCCGTTGCCCCTCCATTCCATTGACAGACTGGTCTCGGTGGCATGCGATGCCTACGACTTCGTGGTGGCCGACGTGGGCTCGCGCATCGATTTGCTCGGCACCTCGCTTTTTAACAAATCCGCCGTCCTCTACCTCATCACGCAGGTCGGCATCTCCGAGCTGTTCAACGCCAACCGCATGGTGACGAAGTTCTTCTTCACGCGCGACCAGACCCTGCAGATCGTGCTCAATCGCTTCAAGCCCAGCGATTTGCTCTTTGACGAGAGAAAAATCGATGAGGCGCTCACTCGGCCCGCACAGTGGAAGGTCCCCGACGACTACGCCGCCGCCCGGCGCACCCGCGAAACCGCGACGCCCATGGTGCTCGGCGATTCCGGTATCGCCCGCGCCATTCGCGAAATGGCAAAAACCGCCACCGGCCTGCATGCTGAAAAAAGCGAAAAGCGCGGTTTCTTCCGCTTCCTGCGATAGAAAAACAGGGATTAAAGAGTAACCAGTAGGGAGCATAAGGACAATAAACCCACATACAAACAAGGGGCGTGCTCGCACAGAACACGCCCCTTGTTCTATTCCCTATCGGCTACTTACTATTCCCTGTTCTTACCCCGCCGCTCCATGGCACTTCTTGTATTTTTTCCCGCTGCCGCAAGGACAGGGATCGTTGCGCCCCACCTTGTCGCCGGTGCGTCGCTGCGTGGGCTCGCTGCTGTCTCCTCCACCCGCGCGGCTCGCCGCGGCTAATTCCCGCTCTTTCTTGCGATGGAATTCCTTCTCGATCTGATCGATGGTCGTTGAAGGCGGGCGCGGGGAAATCGCGATCTCGCGCGGAGCACCGTCGCCCCCAGCCAACGGTTGCGCCGCGCTCGCCACTGGCGGAGCCTTTGGCACTGGACCGCGCGGCTGTATCGCCTCCGTCACAGGCTGCCCGTCAGGCCCCAGAATCTGCATCCGGAAGAGGAACCGCACCGTGTCTTCCTGGAACTTCAGCATCATGGCCTCAAACATGTCGAAAGATTCGCGCTTATATTCGACCAGCGGATCCCTCTGCGCATAGCCGCGCAGATTGATGCCCTCCTTCAGGTGGTCCATCGAGAGCAGGTGATCCTTCCACAGCCCGTCAATCACGTTCAGCATGATCATGCGCTCGTGGTAGCGCATCGTCTCCGCGCCAAGAATCTTCTCCTTAGCCCCGTAGCTCTCCGTTAGCTTGGCAAAGATCGCCTCGCCCAGCTCGTGCCGGCTCAACTCCTCGGCCTTGATGCCCGACGCTGCCAGGTTGAATCCGAAATGATCGACGAGCTTCTCGCTCAATCCCTTCAGATCCCACTGATCTTCGCGCACCCGCTCGTTGCAGTACTCGTCAAGCAGGCTCGACAGAACCCCGCCGACGTAATCTTCCAGAATCAGCTCGCGCTGCTCGACACCTTCGAGTAATTGCCGGCGCAGGCCGTACACCGCCTCGCGCTGCTTGTTCATCACGTCGTCGTACTCAAGCAGGTGTTTGCGGGCTTCGAAGTTCTGCGCCTCCACGGCCTTTTGCGCGCCCTCGATGCGCTTTGAAATCATGCGCGACTCGATGGGAACGCCCTCTTCCATGCCCAGCCGTTCGAGCAGCGTACTTACCCACTGCTTCGCGAAGATGCGCATCAGGTCGTCTTCGAGCGAAAGAAAGAAGCGCGATTCTCCGGGATCGCCCTGGCGGCCGGCGCGTCCGCGCAGCTGGTTGTCGATGCGCCGCGACTCGTGCCGTTCCGTGCCAAGAATGAACAACCCCCCGGCTGCGATCACCTGCTCATGTTCCAGTTGCGCGGCCTTGGCATGCACATGGAACGCGCTTGCCCAGCCCGCTTCGGAGATTTCGAACTCCTGCCCCTGGTAATAGAAACGCTGGAATCCCGGCGGCGCCATGGGATTGATCGCGCCCTCGGCCACGCTGATAGCGCGGGCCTCTTTCTTGTCCACCAACTCCTTGCGGGCCATGAAATCCGGGTTGCCGCCCAGCAGAATATCGGTGCCGCGGCCGGCCATGTTCGTCGAGATCGTCACCACTCCCGATCGGCCTGCCTGCGCCACAATCTCCGCCTCGCGCTCGTGGAACTTGGCGTTCAGCACCACGTGCTTCACGCCCTTCTTCTGCAGAATCGTCGAGAGGCGTTCACTCTTCTCGATCGACGTCGTGCCCACCAGCACCGGTTGCCGCTTTGCGTGCAGTTCGGCAATGTTGTCGGCCACGGCTTTGTACTTTTCCTTTTCGGTGCGGAACACCACGTCGGAATTCTCCAACCGCCGCATCGGCTTGTTGGTCGGGATGACGACGATCTCCAGCTTGTAGATCTTTTCGAACTCGGCCGCTTCGGTTTCCGCCGTGCCCGTCATGCCGCTCAGCTTTTGATAAAGCCGGAAGTAATTTTGGAAGGTGATCGTGGCCAGCGTCTGGTCTTCCTTGCGGATGTTCACGCCCTCCTTGGCCTCGATCGACTGGTGCAGTCCGTCGCTCCAGCGGCGTCCCGGCATCAGGCGGCCGGTGAAGGTGTCCACAATAATCACCTCACCGTCCTTCACCACGTAGTCCACGTCGCGCTTGTAGAGCGCGTGCGCCTTAATCCCCGTCTCCACGTAGTGTTTGAGTTCCCAGTTCTCCGCGTCGGCAATGTTGCCGATGCCCAGCGCCTTCTCGATCGTCACCCAACCGTCGTCTGTCACGCCGATCGTCCGCTGCTTCTCGTCCACAATGTAGTCGCCGGTCAGATGCTTCTCGTTCTCGGCCAGCCGGATGCCCAGCTCTGCCTGGCGCTTCGTATCGGTCCATTCAATCTCTTCGCCAAGTGCAAGTTGGGGAATGATGCGCCGCACGCGCGCGTACTTATCCGTCGTCTGTTCGGTCGGACCCGAAATAATCAGCGGCGTCCGCGCCTCGTCGATCAGGATCGAGTCCACCTCGTCCACAATCGCGTAGTAGTGCCCGCGCTGCACACAATCCTTGATTTCGAACTTCATGTTGTCGCGCAGGTAGTCGAAGCCGAATTCGTTGTTGGTTCCGTACGTGATGTCGGCCGCATAGGCGGCCCGGCGCTCGTTGTCGTCCAGATCGTGCACGATCACGCCCACCGTCAGCCCCAGGAACTCGTAAATCTTGCCCATCCACTCGGCGTCGCGCTTGGCCAGGTAGTCATTCACCGTCACCACGTGCACGCCGTGCCCGGCAAGCGCATTCAAATAACACGCGAGCGTCGCCACCAGCGTTTTGCCTTCGCCGGTCTTCATCTCCGAAATCTTGCCCTGGTGCAGCACCATGCCGCCGATCAACTGCACGTCGAAATGCCGCATCTGCACCGCGCGCCAGCCCGCCTCGCGCACTACTGCGAAAGCCTCGGGCAGAATGGAGTCGAGCACTTCTTTTTCCGCCGCTTTTTTTTCGTCCGCGTCGGTAATGCCTTCAAGCCGCACCTGAATCCGCGCCTTGAACTCGGCCGTCTTGGCCTTCAGTTGTTCATCCGAGAGCTTCTTGATCTCCGGCTCCATCGCACTGATTTCAATCACGATAGGTCTGAGCCGCTTGAGCAGCCGCTCATTTGCCGTGCCAAAAATTTTGGTAAGGATCTTATCGAAAAACACGGGAATCTCCGCTATTCAGTGTAAATGCGTCCATCGCCTTGGCTGGTGCGCACGTTAAAGCCACAGGATGAACTTGCTGCGCGTGGTGAACACCCGGCGTTGGTGTGTGCCGGATGAAGATCGGGCGATCTACGCGGGCAAAACAGGAGGTGGACGCTGGAATAATACGGACAGATCTGGTGCGGGAAGCGCACGGCCCATGGCGTGAAGCGAGCGAACAGACTGCAAGTTGAGGGGCGACACCAAGCCGACAAATAATACCGGGAACAAATCCAGAGCCGGACCGAGGTAGTTTGACGCGTGAGAAACATTCCGGTCGGTCGATTTCGATACAGCCGTATCTGCTAGAGGGCTTCCGGCAAAAAATTTGATGACTGGTGACGCGTACGCCTTTGCATTTTCGACGCCGGCTTGGGCACGAGCCAGAGAGGCCAGAGTGATGGCTGCAATTGCCACCAGGATCCACGCATCTTTGGAACGATTCGCCAGCATTAACGAAACCTCATCTTACATTGTGCCACATGGCCATCCAATTTCGCTTGACGCTTGCCCGCCGCCGTAGAACGATCTGCTGCTAAGTCATTGAAATTGCCAGCACTCGACCAGGAACAAAAAGCCCCCGAAAATCGGGGGCTTCTTGTTTTGGTTTTGGACCAGATCAGTTGCTGAACAACAACACGCCAGCCGCTTTTTCCTCGCTCGCGTTCTCGTCCGCGCTCACCGGGCGATAGAACAGCTGATTCGCGTCCAAGTAGACCTCGAGAAACGCCGGCCGGTCCTGAATTTGCCCGGCGATCAACGCTTCTGAGAGCGGGTCCTCGACGTAGCGCTGCAGTGCGCGGCGCAACGGGCGCGCCCCGTAACTGCGGTCGACGAGCGTCTTGTCCAGAATCCACTTCTTCGCGTCGTCGGTCACTGAAATCGTGATCGATTTCTGCGCCAGGTTGGCGTTCAAGCTCTGCACCAGCAGCTCAACAATCTGGATAAGGTCAGCATCGGTGAGCGACTGGAAGAGGATGGTTTCGTCAAGCCGGTTGAGGAATTCAGGGTTGAACGCCTTCTTTACCTCAGCCATGACGTTCTTTTCGACAGCATCGTTAATCTGCTCTTCACCATCGCCGTGGAAGCCAAGCGACTTCTTCTCCTTTACCAGGTACTTGGCGCCGATGTTCGAAGTCATGATCAGGATGGTGTTCTTGAAGTCCACCGTGTTGCCTAGTCCGTCGGTTAACTGCCCGTCCTCAAACACCTGCAACAGGATGTTGAACACATCCGGGTGCGCCTTCTCAATTTCGTCCAGCAGCACAACCGAATACGGCGAGCGCTTCACCCGTTCGGTCAATTGGCCGCCCTCCTCGTAGCCCACGTACCCCGGCGGTGATCCGATCAGCTTGGAGACCGAATGCTTCTCCATGTACTCAGACATATCGAAGCGGATCAGCGCCTTATCTGATCCGAACAAGAAGTTGGCAAGCGTGCGTGCCACTTCTGTCTTTCCCACACCAGTCGGTCCAAGAAAAAGAAAAGAACCAATCGGCCGGTGCGGGCTCTTCAAGCCGGCCCGCGACCTGCGAATAGCTCGCGCCAGCGCAGAGATCGCCTTGTCCTGCGAGACAATTCTCTTGTGTAACTCTTCCTCAACCCGCAGCAGCTTCTGTGTCTCTTCTTCCTTGATGCTGGTCACGGGCACGCCCGTCCACCGGCTCACCACGTCCTCGATGTCCTCGCGGCCCACGATTCCCGCCGCCGAGTCGTCGAGATGGTACTTGTCGCGCAGGGCGCGCAGGTTCTCGCGCTCTTTTCGCTCCTCGTCAGAGTAGAAGCGGGCCTTTTCAAACTCATGGTTCGCAATCGCCGAATCCATGCGGTGCACGATGAACTTGATCCGCTTCTGCACCTCGGTGATCTCTTCGGGCAGCGAGGTCTGGCGTAGCTTCACACGCGCCCCCGCCTCGTCGATCAGGTCGATCGCCTTGTCGGGCAGGAAGCGGTCGGGAATGTAACGGCTCGAATGCGACACTGCGAACTCCACCGCCGCATCCGTGTAACTCACCGCGTGGAACTTCTCGTAGCGGTCCTTGATGCCCATGATGATCTTGATGGCGTCAGCCTCGCTCGGCGGCGGAACCTTCACCGCTTGGAAGCGCCGCTCCAGCGAGCGGTCCTTCTCAATCGACTTGCGGTACTCGGCCGGCGTGGTTGCGCCGATGCACTGTATCTCGCCGCGCGAGAGCGCCGGCTTCAAAATATTCGCGGCATCCAGCGAACCCTCTGCCGATCCCGCGCCCACCAGCGTGTGCAGCTCATCGATAAACACGATCGAGTTCTGATTCTCCATCAGCTCTTTCATGATGGTCTTCAACCGCTCCTCGAACTGCCCGCGGTACTTGGTTCCCGCCACGATCAGGGATAGATCCAACCCCAGCACGCGTTTGTCCGCAAGAAAACTCGGCACCTCGCCGTCGGCAATGCGCTGGGCCAGGCCTTCAACGATGGCTGTTTTTCCCACGCCAGGCTCGCCGATCAGAACAGGGTTATT
>Ga0116135_1001388_pt1 | contig 12255 bp, 11 predicted proteins | sample June2015DPH_20_1_FD_89738 | JGI IMG/M metagenome (GOLD analysis project Ga0116135, IMG submission 89738) | Peatland microbial communities from SPRUCE experiment site at the Marcell Experimental Forest, Minnesota, USA - June2015DPH_20_10 | ecosystem: Environmental > Terrestrial > Soil > Wetlands... | reverse complement strand
CCGCGACGCGCTGCGCTACAAGCTGAAGAAGTTTGGGCTGGTCCGCGGCGACGACGAAAGCTAGAATGAGTCAGAGTTAAGCAGTATTCGCTGTATAGGTTGACGATTGCGGATGGAGCCAGGGTTGTTTGTGGGTTTCCGCGAGCTTCCGCCGTCAACCCTCCCAGTCATTAACTCCTTCCAATCACTCATGTAACAAGAGATTCCCCATTTTCTCTTAGTTACCTGGGAGTTATCTAACCCGCAGGCGCGCTACAGATGAGGCAAAACTCAGCCGATTGAGCAGATGTATGCATCAGGAGGTCTGCTCAATGAAACATCTCTCATTTGTCGCGTTGGTGGTGCTGGCGAGTTCAGGATATTTGACGGCTCAAATCACTTCTCCGAAGAGCGACGTTCTCGGCGCCCACCTCAACTACGGCCGCGGGTGTACAGCGTGCCACGCGCCGCACAATGGCACCAGCGGCAATGGAACGGCCAAAAGCAGCGACTCCTCGTCCGGGAATTCCATCCTTTGGGGACAGGACGCAACGGGACTGTACGGCAAGACGATTACAACCGGGGGCGGGAAATACGTTGAGGTTCTGCCGTCGAGCATGTCGGCGACCACGCCGGACGTGAACGGAATGCTCACCTGCCTAACCTGCCACGACGGCAACTATGCTTCCGGCGCGATGATGAAAAACCAGCTGTATGAAGCCGTGCCATCGACCTATGGATCGGCGAGCACCATCCCCACGCTGCTGGGCGGCAACGGCGGAAGCAGCGGAATTTATCTTAATCAGCATCCGGTTGGACTGAATGCGAAGATTGGCTGCGGCGGGTCCAATTGGGATTGCACGGTTGGTGCAAACGGCACGGTGCTGATGACTGGGGCTCGCTCAAAGCAGTTCGTCACGAATTACGGGTTTTTTGTGACGCCGGGCAATTACAACAACAGTCCAGTGATGGTTTGCGACACATGCCACAATCCGCACTCGATGAACGTGGTGACGGTGAGCAAAGGTTCGCAATCGGGCTTGCCGCCGGGAAACTACGCCACGATGTTCTTTCTGCGCGGTCCCTACAATCCGGCCGATCCCAATACGCAGTCCAACCAGACGGCACAGTTTTGCCGCCAGTGTCACGCGGACAAGTCAAACGAGATGAACGGGAGCAGTGCCGGCACCGTCTTCTAAAGTTTAAAACGAATTCGGATTGCGGAGGGATCTCACTTTTTCAGGCCGGGGCTTTTGCGCACGCTGCTCACTGAAACCGAGCCGTCGGCATTGTGCGCGGCCTGGTGGCAAACCAAAACGCAGCTATTGTTGGTGCGGTTGTACGAGATGGGCAGTCCGCCGTTGGGCGCGACCACATTGGCGTCGAAGTTGATCAGGCGCTCGCCGCTGACGGTTCCGCTGACGGCGCCCATGCCGTGCGCGGTGTGGCAGGTGGAGCAACTGAAGCCGGCGTTGATGTGGTACGCGTGCTGATTCCAACTGGTGTTCTGCAGGATCTGATTGGCGAGATCATGGCATTTGCCGCACAGCGCGTATGGGCCCGCAACGCTCAGGTCCGGAGTGGGGAAGAGATTGACAATCAAGCCTCCAGGCGCTGCCGGCGTGCCTGTCTGGCTGAACTCGTAACGACGCTCCAGAATATGCGTCCACACGGACCCGTGGGGGCCATTCGGACCGGTACCGCCGAATTCGCGATTGTCGTCGCTGTTGTGGCAATCGGTGCAGAGGATCTGGACACCCGCGCCGTTGGCGGCCATGGTGCGGCTCGAACTGGCGCCGGTGAGCGTGAGCATGCTGCCCAGCAGGCTGGGCTGCGGGAGCGCACTGTTACTCACGTGCGTGACCGGATGGCTCGATGTCGCGCTGACGGCAAACTGCGGAACGAGGTTCAGAGGATCTCCGGCAGAAACCGTTCTGACGGGGAAGTATCCATAGATGGGCAAGACCTGCTTGCCGGTGCTGGTGCCGTGGCAGCGCAGGCAGTTTTCAAACTGATTGATGGCCGGCGTCAGCACGGTGACTCCATCGGTCGCGCTGATGCCTGCAATGTCTTTTTGCGAGGCGCGAATCAGCGGAGGAAGCGGGAAGACGCCAACCTGTTCCGAGCCATGGGCATTGTGGCAGTCCACGCAGGTGGCATGGCGGTTATTGTTCAACAGCGTAGTCTCTCCGGCGTCGTGCGGGTTGTTCGATGTGGGGAAGGGATGTCCCACTTTCGGTGTCGCGTACTCAGGGAACACGTTGGCCCAGGTGGCCATTGGAGAGACGTTGGCGCCGTTGTGGCAGGTGATGCAATCCTGCTCATTGACGCCGCGCAGCAGCCGCGCCGTCGCACCAGCGTTATGCGGCGCATGACAGGCAATGCAGGCATCCTTGGCCACGGTTGTGTAACTGCCCAACGCGGCCGCGGGGGCAATCACATCCGCGGAGATGGCGTGCGCGCTTGTGGCCCAGTCGGCGATCGGATTCACCTGGCCGCTGATGGTTCGCGTGGGATCGTGGCAGGCCAGGCAGAGCTGTCCGCTGGAGCTGTCCTTGGCGAGGAAATTCTGGCTTATGAGGTCTTTGGCCTGCACGTGCGGATTGTGGCACGAGGTGCACTCGACGTTGCCCCCGACGAGATGCACTGCTCCAGTGGTGTCGGCGGTCTTGTGGCTCCGGGTCAGCGAGGCGACGAGGTCGACGTTGTCTTTCAGCGGGGTTACCAGGCTGAAGGGATGGGATGTCTGCAGATTGCTTCCGAAAATGTCGGCCGGGAACATCGATCCGGTCATCGTCACCTGGCCATAAGCAACGGTGTTGCCCACGCCTACGGTGCCGTCGTGACAACTGAGGCATTTGTTGCTGTCTGATCCGAGTATCGGCTGGCGGCCCTTGTTCTTCTCTGTGTCGCTTGAGTAGAGGGTGTAGGTCTGTGTGGTCAGCTTCTGGTTCCACAAGCCGTAGACCGAGCCGGAGTGCGGCGCGTGGCAGTAGGCACAGGCATCTGGGCGCGCGCCGACGATCGGTGATTTTGTGCCTGGTCCGAACGAGTGCATGCCGAGCACGTCGCCGACGATCTGCGCGGCCAGCGGAGTGGCAGCGAGCAAAACGAACAGCATTGCAAGGGAGACTCTGTGCTTCATTGCGCGCCCTCCCTTACCGGCTGTTTCAGGCCTGCGTAGTGAAACACCTGAACGCGGCGGTTGAATGAGTCCACTATAAGAACCTGGTCGTTATGGTCGATGAATAAGCCGGCGGGCAGCTGAAACTCGCCCGCATGCGTACCGGATGAACCGAAGTAATAGAGTAGCTGGCCCTGCTGGTTGAAGACCTGGACCATGCCCCACAATCCATCCACCACGTAGAGATCGCCTTCTGAATCGGCGGCTATGCCCTTGGGCCGGAACATGGCGCCGGGACTGTCACCAAGCTTGCCCACCGAATAGAGAAAGGCACCGGAGCGGTCAAACACCTGGACTCTGAAATTCAATGCGTCCACGACCATCAGGTTTGGTCCCACCAGCCGTAGTTCTGTTGGTAAATTGAACTCGCCGTTGCCGTCGCCGGTTTTGCCGATGGTTTTCAGGATGTTGCCTTGCATGTCGAGGACAAACACTTCGTCGCGCAGCGTGTCGGTTACGTAGATCTGATGTGCCGCCGAGTCTACTGCAATTCCGGTGGGGCGCTTGAAATAACCTTCGCCGCCCTTCAGGCTGCCGATTGCATGAACAAACTTTCCGTTGGGCTCAAAGACAAAAATCACGCCCGCGGTGGAATCGGTCACATAAATGTTGTCCTGCGCATCGACCGCAACACATTGGGGCGCGAGCATCGAGTCCCTGCTCTTTCCCCAGCGTTGAATGAACTTGTACTTGTGCTGCGCGAAGTCGAAGATGTGTACGCCCGCGGCACCGGGATCGGTCACGATGATCCGGCCATGCGAATCGCTGACAACGCTGTAGGGACGGACGAGGGAGTGGTAATCGGGCGCGCCGGCAATCACGTCGGCGAGCTTGTTCCAGAAGCTGCGATTCGGCTTCACTTCCTGTTCTGAGCTGAAGCTGTGTTCCCAGGTGAGCTTGCGGCCGCCGTCGAGCGACATTTCCCACTGCTCCGGCACTGCCTGCGTCTTTGATTTTTGAGAGGCCCAGAGCGGCAAAGACACGACCGCCGCGCAGGCCAGGAGCAGGCCAGCGTAGAGGGGGTGCCGTCTCCCGTATCTCAAAAGAAGTTGAACCAACGCGATGCTCCGAAGTAGAACGATGATACAACTTCCGGTCCTATGCTGGACCCGGTGAAACTCTGCCCCAGACGCGAGTATCCGCTTTGAAACCACAACTTGCGCACCTGGTACTGCATGAAAGCGTTGAAGTTGTTGCTTTGGTTGATGGATGCGACGCCGCTTATGGTGGTATTGCTGTTCGACCTGCCATAGGAGGCTGAAATGGTGAGCCCTTTGGCAGGAGCGCTGGACATCGCCATGGAATAGCTGGTGCCGCCGAAGAGGCTGACCAGGCCCGAATCCAGGGTTGGCGAAGGCACGGTGATCGTGGCCAGGCCGGCTCCGGTCGCCAGCGCTTCTCCGCTCGACCTTGCGTAGCTGCCGTTGACGGTAAGAAATCTGCTGAACCCCGCGCTCCCGTTGAAGCTTGCGCTGTCGTTGGATGTTCCGGCTTGCGAGGTCAGTGCGGTGCGCCCGCCCGCCGCGCCCATGCTTACGCTGAACTGACCCCAGCGCCGATGCGCGTTGCCGGAGAATCTATAAAACGAGTTCAGATAGGTGACCAGCAGGGTCTCCGCATTCTGCGAATAGGCAAATGAGCCGGCAAACTTCCATCCCTTGATTTCGCTGGTGTAGTTCTCCGTCGTGGTGAAGGTCAACGTATCACCGTTGGCCGTGTTTGAGGAGCTTTCCGCCATATTCAGCGAGGCGTTGAAATTTCCATTCAGGAGCGGCCTCGAGTAAGAGATGCCCGCGCCGATCGAGTCCGATGCGTAATCTGTTCCGTCGTAGGTCTGCGATCTGCGTTCGAAGTAGCTTGAAGAGTCGAGATCTTTGCGCGGCGCGTAGCTTACCTGGGCCATCAGATCCAGTGAGTTTGTTCCCGAGCTTGCATTCACCGCGGTGGCCGAACCTCCCGAGGCAATGACCGCCTCAACAAGCTGTCCGGACAGGTTATCGGAGTAGCTGGCGCTGGTGGAAATGGCGACTTTGGGGACGGGATGCAACGACGCGGCAAAGTTGTAGAGGTCGAGGCTTCCGGTGGAGGTGCTGCCGAGATATTCGCTGTTCCACGTAGAATGTGCAACGGAGCCGGACGCAGCCCCATGCAGAGGAAGCGCATGGGAAAGATTGAATCCGTAGTTTCCGCTTGTCGAGCTTTCTTTTGTATCGGCCTCTCCGGAGATCACCTCAGGAATCAGCGCACTGCCGCCGCCGATGGAGTAATAGGCTGCCATGCCGAAGCCGGCCCAGGTGTATCCCGAGTGCAGATTGAGCGAATGAAATGTGCTTGTGCCTTGATCGTTGGTTCCATACACCGAGTACTCATCGCCACCCTTCTCAAATGAGATTGAGAAGCTCGGCGTGTCTGGAAGATTCTCACTCCAGTTGAGGCCGATGCTGTCGTTGTTCCCGTGGGTTACGTAGTTTGCCAGCCCTGGGACGGCGTAACTTCCTTCGCTGTTGTAGCCCTTGGAGTAGCTGATCGATCCGGGAAAATGGCTGCCCCCGAAGATCGATACGCCCGCGGTAATCCCCGATGCGCTGGAGATTGACTGGTAGTCAGAATTGGCCCGCGACTGATTCAGGAAAAAGCTGGCGTCGAAGGATAAAAAATTGGGGTTATGGAAATAGCCGGAGTAATTGGCGACACCGCCGATGGTCCAGGTGTGGTCGGAGGGAGCCATGTTGCTGAAGTCGGCGGTGTACCCAGGAGAGATCATCCCGTTCAGGCTTGACCGCACCTCGCCGGTCTTAAGCTGCGCGTTAACAGGCAATGCCAGCAGGGGAAGACCTGCTGCAACCAGCCACGCGACTTGAATCCGACCCCTCACTTTATGACCGCCTTCACTTCTCCGAGCTCACCGTGCGGCCGGAATTCCTGTTGTCATTTCTTGCGATAGCGCAAGCCTCTCGAATCCAGTCGCACCTCTTAGGCCAGGGCCTCGAAATCAGCCGCCGCCTGATCGCTCTAGAGAACTTCGACCTTTGCGTTCTCATGCAGCTTTTTGTCAAAGTCGCTGCGAAGTTTTTCCCGCTTCGCCTGCGGCAGTTCCTTACTGATTTGCGCCTTCACGTCTTCAAACTTTGACTCGCCAGCTGCCTGGTGCGCGGTCAGCCGAACGATTGTGAATGCCTGGTCCAGTTGAATCAGGTCACTGACATCGCCGGCCTTCATCTTCTTCAGAGCGGTCACGACTTGTGGCGCAACTTCAGAGGCCGCGATGGGTTTGTGCTGGCCCATCACCACGCGGTAGTCGTCGTCGGAGACCTTCTCAGCGAGCAGGCCAAAATCTTCGGCCGTCCTGGTGGCTTTCGCCTGCACCAGCGCCGCGTCCGCCCGCTTGCGACCCTCTTTCAACTGGTCCGCAGTGGCCTTGTCTGGAGGAAGAATGGAGATGGTCTGGAAGGTGTACATCTCCGGATGCTCAAATCGCGCGGGGTTTTTGTCGTAGAAGCTCTTCAACTCAGCCGGCGAAACCACGGCCTTGTCCTCGACCTCAATCTTCATCAGGGCTTCGATCAATAAGGAACGCTTGATCTTTTGCCGCACCAGTGCGAGCGACCCCTGAAAGTCACTTTGCACAAAGGCGTTGAATTCATCGGGTGATGCGAATGTCTTGCGGAACGCGGCCTCGGAACGGTCCAGTTTGGCAGGCGAGACAGTCATCTTCCGGCGCAGAGCTTCCTGGTACACCAACTCTTCAAAGATCAGCATCTTCAAAGCGCCCTTGCGGATGTCGGGTTCCATCTCTTTCGGCATCCCACCGTGCTGGCGAGCGTACGGGAAGATTGTGTACTCCTCGCGCAGCAGGTCGACCTCGGTGAGCACCGATCCGTTCACACGGGCTACCGGCCGCGCTTGAAGCTGGGCTGACTGAGCCTGCGCGGGCGCCTCTGCCAGCGGTGTGGGTGCGTGCGATGCTACCTGCGCATTCGAGGCAGCAAGGAAAAGAAGAAAAATTGTGCAAATGGGGAAATGGGGTTTCATGTTAACCATCCTGATTGAGAAAAAAACAGGGGAGGGAAGTGATCCCTCCCCTTTCATGCAAAAGAACCAATTAGTAGGTTGTTACTGCCGCACCGTTGTTCGACTCGTTGGCTTCGCCACCGTGGCACTGGCGGCAGAACTGCGCCGTCTGGTTGCTGCCCGCGGTACCGCTGCCTGGGTTGTAAGGAGCCTTGATGAAGAACATGGTCTGGTAGAAGCCAGCCGGTTGGCCGGATCCGGAGATCGCCCCGGTCGATGCGCTCGTGGTGACAGGTCCCACCTTGACAACGTTCATCAAGTGCTGGTTGTGGCAGGTGGTGCAAACCACGACAGCGACGGGAGACGGCGTGACTCCGCCAACGGCGGGGCCGGTGTAGCTGCTGGGGTTCACAAAGAAGCCGTAGTTCTGGACGAACTTGCTGGAGTTGGTGCCGTTCATGATGATTACGCCGTTGGTCTCGGTGCAATCCCAGTTGTACTGGCCGCCGCAACTTACCGTCGCGCTCAAGCCCACCGGGTGATCCTGCAGGTAGCTCGGAGCGCCGCCGCCGGGGGCTACGCCAAGAAGCGTCGGGATCTTGTTGAAGGTGCCGTAGGTGGCTGGCAGGGTCTCATAGACCTGGTTCTTCATCATGGCGCCGGTTGCGTAGTTGCCGTCATGGCAGCTGAGGCAGGTCAGCAGTCCAGTGACGTCAGGAGTTGTCCCCGACAGGCTGCCGGGCAACACTTCTGTGTAGCCATTTCCGGTGGCCTTGCCGGTTCCGCCGGTGACGATGGTCTGGTTGTACAGGCTAGCTACATCCTGGCCCCAGAGGATCGATTGTCCGGCAGTCAGATCGGTGGTCTTGGCAGCGCCGTTGCCGTATGCGCCGTTGTGCGGTGCGTGGCAGGCCGCGCAGCCACGGCCGTAGTTGAGGTGGGCGCCGAGTACGTCAGTCTGCGGCGAGAAGTTCGGACCCTGAGCTGCCGCGAAGCCCGCGGTAGCCAGGAACATAAGGGCGATTAGACAATTGCGCTTCATCTGGTGGTGCCTCCTGGTGCAGATTCTTAAACCCTGACTGAACCGCGACGTGGCCCTTGCTGGCGTTGTTCCCGATTCAGACTTCAGGCAGAACACGTGCACGGCTGATGCCGTTAGTGCGGGACGAGGCGATCTTTTGGCCGCATCTCGTAAGTGATTGTTGACAAAGAGCGTTTGAATCTCTCCGGCAGACGGGCGAAATGCATTGGTGGCAGCGCGCCACCCAAGATTGAGCGTTCTGGCACAGTGACGTTGGTTAAATGACCCAAAGTACTCTGATTGCGAGTGTGTCGTTTTCATACGTGAGCACCGTCACTCTGTGGAACGCCTTTTGAACTCCTGCAGTGGTGCCGCAGACGTTCTTAAGAATGCACACATCTTTGCAGGTGAGTTTGATCACCTCCAGTGATGCCAATCACACTGCGTCTCGTTTCTGCACTGCGAGTGATCTCCATCACATTCCCCCGTGTCGCGGAATGGTCCACTAATTCTTCCGTTACCCTGCGCAGAAGTGAGCGAGGGGTGGGGCGCTGAGGTGTTGCGGACGCGGCCCGGCGCTCGACGGCTTACGACCTGTAAGGATGTGCGGGTAATTCAGAACTGGGGAGATCACGGGATGGCAAACCAACCAACCACGGCAATCATTGCGGTTCCAACGCTGCCGGCAAAACAGGTCTACGTGATGGCGGGAATCTACCTCCTGGCCGGCCTGGCTATCGGATATCTGTTCCGCGCATCGCAATTGCCTTCCTCTTCAACGCAGCCGGGAGTGGTTGCATCGAGTGCGGCACAGGGAGCGCAGCAAAGGCAGGGGATGGCGCCGCAACCAGGCGCGGGCCAGGCTAATCCGCATGCTGGGGTGATGGGCTCGCGCATGCCCAGCATTTCCGATATGAAGCAGATGGCGGACAAGAAGGCGGCGCCGCTGCTGGATCAGCTTAAGAAAGATCCCAACAATAGCGCTGTTTTGGCGAAGCTGGGAGCGATCTACTATGCCACGCATCAATTCAAGGAAGCAGCTGCGTACTACGGCAAGTCGCTGCAGGGGGACCCGAAGAATGTTGGCGTGCGCACCATGCTGGCGGTGACGCTCGATTCCGATGGAGACGCAGATGGCGCACTTGCCCAGTTGAACCAGGCGCTGACCTACGATGCGAAAGACGCCAATGCGCTGTTTGACCTGGGCATGATCCGGCTGCAGGGCAAGAAGGACCCGAGGGGCGCGCTGGCCGCATGGCAGCAGCTGTTGAAATTGAATCCGCAGTTGAGCGCGGACCGGAAGGCGGAGGTGCAGAAGCTGATGGCAGACGTGCAGGCTTCGCTCAGCGCTCAGCATGGAATGGGGCAACAGGGAACGGGGCAGCATGGAAATGCTCAAGAGGGAACAGAAGGAGCACCGGGCAATGCCGGACAAAAAACAAATTCCAACTAAGCAATCGGCCAGTCGCCCAGCGAAGCCGTGGACCAGCAAGAAGGCACTGATTCTCTCAGTGGGCTGCCTCGTGGCGGGTATTGCCGGCGGCTACCTCATTCGTGGGCTGCAATCTCCGACTGGCGCTGAAACAGCCAAAGCCGCCAGTGTTGCTGCGCCTTTGGCACCGGTTGCCGAGGCGCCCAGCCCCGCGCGCTTGAAGGAGATGGCCGATGCGCAGGCTGCGCCATTGCTTGAAAAGCTCAAGGCCGATCCACAGAACACTGACCTGCTCACTAGCGTCGGCAACCTTTATTACGATGCGAAGCAGTATCCCACAGCGATTGATTACTACGGCCGGACCCTCAAGCTGAAACCGTCTGACGCGAATGTGCGCACCGATATGGGCACTGCGTACTGGTACACCGGCAACGCCGATTCAGCGATCGCCGCATTCGACCAGGCGCTCAAGGACGCACCCAACAATCCGAATACGCTGTTCAATCGCGGGCTGGTTCGTCTGAAGGGGAAGGGCGATGCCGCGGGCGCAGTTGCCGATTGGCAGAAGCTGCTGGCCGTCAATCCGAACTACGCGGCGAAGAACCAGGTGGAGCGGTTGATGGCTGAGGCAAAACAGCAAATAGCCGGCAAACGCTGATTCGGCGCTGCGAGGTGCAGTTCATCCGTGCGAGCATCTTGCGGGCGCCGTCGTGCCACAGGTCTCCGCGGGGTGGTTTAACCTGACAGAAGGATGAAAGACACGGCTGTACTGCTGATTGACTGCCCTGACCGCAAGGGCCTGGTGGCGCGGGTTTCGTCGCTGCTCTACGAGCGCGGTGCCAACATACTTCACGCCGACCAGCACCAGGACCACGGCCTGGGACTTTTCTTCATGCGCGTGGAGTGGGCTGTGGACGGCGGTGCCATTTCCCCTGAGGCAAGTCCAGATGGCTTTGATCTTGAGGGATTCAAGACGGCCTTTGCGCCCCTCGCTGACGAACTCGTCATGCGTTGGCAGTTAACGTCGAGCGCGCGCCTGCCGCGTGTGGCGCTGCTCTGTTCACAGTATCTGCATTGCATGGCCGACCTGCTCCACCGCTGGCGCAGTGGCGAACTGGCTTGCGACATCTCCGTCATCGTCTCGAACCATCGCGATGTGGAGAAACTGGCCGGCTTCTACGGCGTTCCGTTTGAATTCATACCGGTCACTGCCGCAGTTCGCGAGGAATCGGAGTCCCGACAACTTGAAATCCTCGCCGCGCACAAGGTTGATTTAGTGGTGCTGGCGCGCTACATGCAGGTGCTCTCGCCGCGCTTTGTCAGCCGCTATCCGGCGGCCATCATTAATGTACACCACTCGTTCTTGCCGGCGTTTACCGGCGCAAAGCCGTACCATGCGGCGCACGCGCGCGGCGTCAAGCTCATTGGCGCAACCAGTCACTACGTTACCGAACTGCTGGACGACGGGCCCATCATCGAGCAGGACGTGGTCCGCATCTCGCATCGCGACCAGGTGGAAGACCTCGTTGCACGCGGCCGCGATCTTGAGCGCCTGGTGCTCTCTCGCGCGGTTCGCTGGCACCTCGACCGCCGAATTCTGTGCTACGGAAATAAGACGGTCGTCTTCGATTAGGGCCAGGTGGCTTGAGGCGCAGATTTATAAGCCAGCTATCCGTATCACCTATCAGAAGTTTGTGTTGAGAAACTTCTTTAACTGCTCAATGCGATAGCTGGCGTCTCCAGTTTCCACTCCGAGTAGGAGCTGGGTTGAAGTTAGCTGATTGCGGAAGTCGAGCGCGGCGGTGGTGTCGGCGTCGGTAATCAACTTCAGATTTTTCTCTACTTCAACATTCTCCTGCTGAAGGGTTTTCAGCCGGTCCTGTTGGGCGGCTATCTGCTTTGTTACCTGTTCACGAAGCTCTTCCATACCGCGCTCCACATCGCCTTCCTGCACCTTTTTCCAGTCGCCGTACGCGGTGACCGAGCGGTCAAGGTGCTTGTCAATTGCGTGGCCGGCCAGGTTGTAACTCACGGTGACTTCGCCGTAGGGCAGTGGGCCCTGGGATACAAGGGGCTGAGGTAGGGAGTAGACGAGTTCTGCTGGACCTTGGTTGGGTTGCCGTGCAGAGGTTCGGACACCTCGCTTCACCATAATGTGCGACTCGGGTGATGCAGATCACTGGATAAACGACCAATACGGTCGTATATTAAACAAGGACCAAATCAGTCGGATATACGACCCAGGCTTTTCCGAGCACAAGAGGGCAGGGCATTTGGCTGGTATCGTCTTATTTTTCTTGAAGTTGGGGTGTCGTTTTGAAACGCTTCTTCCTCTACGCTCTGGTTTTGCCGATTTTGGGTAGTCTTTGTTCGCCTTTGCTCGCCGCTCCTGCCTACACCATTGCAGGCGTTGTCCATGACTCGAGCGGAGGCCGGATTCCCCACGCACGGGTTCTGGTCCATGGACCCGGCTCCCAGTCCGTCGTCGAATCCACTACAAATGACCTGGGCGAGTTCCGGGTGCAGGTTGAAAAGCCGGGCAGCTACCAGGTTGAAGTCACGGCGGAGGGCTTTGCTCCCCTTTCCGCGGGAGCCGATCTGACCGAAGCGCAGCCGATTGCGAACCTG
>Ga0116135_1001386_pt1 | contig 12263 bp, 9 predicted proteins | sample June2015DPH_20_1_FD_89738 | JGI IMG/M metagenome (GOLD analysis project Ga0116135, IMG submission 89738) | Peatland microbial communities from SPRUCE experiment site at the Marcell Experimental Forest, Minnesota, USA - June2015DPH_20_10 | ecosystem: Environmental > Terrestrial > Soil > Wetlands >... | reverse complement strand
TGGGCTCGGGGGCTCGGCGAGAGGCTCAAACACCGGCAAGCCACGACGGCGGCCGCTGCTGCTCCGCTGGCATGGATGTTTGACCCGCCGAACCCCATCTGGCGCAAGGCAGTGGCGTCAAAGAGCTACTTCCTTCTGAACCAGTGGGCCTGGTACGAGTGGCTGGGAGCACTGGCGCCGCTGCTGCTGTTCTGGATGCTCTGGCGCATGGCGAACAGGCGCCGGGAAACCCGGCTGGCGCGCTTTGCGCTGGCGGTGCTGATTTATGGGGTCTTTCAGCAGGTGGTTGCGCTGGCAATGCTGGAGACTCCGGCGCTGGTCCGGCTCACGCCGCTGCAGCCCATGCGCTTTCTTCACCTGGTTTACTTCTTCATGGTGTTGATCGGCGGCTGCCTGCTGGGCAAGTATATGTTGAAGACCAGCGTCTGGCGGTGGGCTGTGTTTCTGCTCGTTGCGAACGGGAGCATGTTGTTTGCGCAACGGCAAATCTTCAGCGCAAGCGAGCACCTGGAAATGCCCGGACGGGCCTCGGCCAATCAATGGGTGCAGGCATTCGCATGGATCAGGCAGAACACGCCGCAGGATGCGTACTTCGCTGTGGGAGCGCGGTACATGGCCGCCTCCGGCGAGGACAACCACAGCTTCCGCGCGCTGGCTGAGCGAAGCCAGCTTGCTGATGCGCTGAAGGATACGGCAGTGGTGACGCAGGTTCCGGAGCTGGGCGCGGCCTGGGAACGGCAGTCCGAAGCACAGGCGGGCTGGGAGCACTTCACGCTCAATGATTTCGAGCGGTTGAAGAAGCAGTTTGGCGTGGACTGGGTGCTGGTGAGTTACCCGGCAACGCAAGGATTGAATTGCCAGTGGCATAACGAGACTCTGACGGTGTGCCGGGTGCCATAGGGGCTGCGAACAGTGCGCGGGCGTTCAGAGCCGCCGTCTTTGCGCGATTGGATCAAATCCGACAGAATGGATGAGTTGCCTTTGGGGTCGGAGCCACGGATCAAAAGCATGCAGCGGCGGCATTCGCCCTTTTATGCGGGCTTGCGCCCGGCTGAAGTTTGTAGACTCTGAACAGGAGATTCCCGGCGAGGAGACCGGACCATGCTCAACCTGAGCCAGCGACTGATTCTCGGATGCGTGCTGCTTGCGGGCCTGACGGTGGCGCTGGCTGTGGCGGCTCATCGTGCGCTGGCGGCCGCGGGAGAGCCCAAAATGGCATGGTTTTATTTGGTGGCGGCGCCGCTGGTGGCGGCGGGGACGGCCTATTCCGTGCTACAGCCAATTCGCAAAGTGTCGCGGGATGCGCGCAGGATTGCGCAGGGCAATCTCGAACATCGCGTGGAATGGAGCAGCCGCGACGACTTCGGGGTGATTGCAACCGAGCTGAACCGGCTGGCCGTGCGCCTGCGTGAGTTTCGCGATACCGAGGCAGGACGCAGGCAGATGGAGTTTCAACTCTCTGACGCCGTGCTGCAGTCGATCTTTGAGCCGATTATTGTGACCGACGGCAAGGGGCACATCCTCAAAGTGAACCAGGCGGCAACCGAGATTCTGGGCGCGGCGGCCACGGATCGAATGGCGCTGACCAACACGCCGGGCGGCGACAAAATCCTGAGTGCGATTCGGGACGCGGTGCAGATGCAGAAGGCCGTGGCGGCAGAAGACGAGGCGGCAATGCTGCCTATGCGGATTGGAACGCAGGAACGCAGCTACAGGCTGCGCACGACGCCTATGCGCGACTCCGATGGGCGGCTGCTGGGCACTGTGACCACTCTGGAAGACGTGACCAGCCTTCAAGACACCGATCGCTTCAAGACCCAATTCATCACCGTGGCCAGCCGCAAGCTGCGCGACCCGCTGCTGCGGCTGCGGCGCGGGCTCTACGCGCTGAGCCAGGGATTTGGCGGGGAGCTGCAACCGCTGCAGGTGGAGTTGGCCGGCGCGGCCAGCTACGAAGCGGAAAAGCTGGACGACCTGATGGGCGACCTGATCGAAGTGGCCGAGCTGGATACCGGCAAGCGCGAGTTCAAGCTGGAACGGCTGCGCCCGCTGCAGGCGCTGGGTGAGGCGCGCGACCGCTTTTGCGACGAAGCGGCACGGAAGCACATCCGCGTGGAGGTGCGCGCATTTGCCGACCTGTCGGTGGTGAACGCCGACCGGCGTGCGCTCCGGTCGATTCTGGACAACCTGCTCGCTAATGCGATTCGATTTACGCCTGAGGAAGGTGAGGTTCTGTTGGCTGCCGAGGAATTGAAGGACTTTGTGCAGTTCACGGTGCGGGATACAGGGCGCGGCATTGAGGCCGAGCGGCTCACCACAATCTTCGACCGCTTCAATCCGTTTTCAGACAGCGGCACCGGGCTGGGGCTGGCGCTGGCGCGCAGGCTGATAGAGCAACTGGGCGGGCAAATTGCCGTGGAGAGCCGGTTGGGACACGGCGCAACGTTCCGCTTCACGCTGCCGGTGGCCCTGGTTGAAGCTGTTCGCCATCCAGTTGAGGTGGGCTGAGCGATGGCGGAACTACAGCTCGAAAAACAACAGGAACCGGCCAAGCTTCGCATCTACCTCGGAGCCGCTCCGGGGGTGGGCAAGACCTATCACATGCTGAACGACGCCCACATCCTGCGCCAGCAGGGTGCGGACGTGGTGATTGGCCTGGTGGAAACGCACGGGCGCAAGGACACGGAAGACCAGGTTCGGGATCTGGAGATCGTGCCGCAGCGGGTGATTCCCTACCGCGGCGTGAACCTGAAAGAGATGGATGTGGACGCCATCATGGCGCGCCATCCCAAAATCGTGGTGGTGGATGAGCTGGCGCACACCAACGTGCCCGGCAGCAAGAACCGCAAGCGCTACGAAGACGTGCTGGAACTGCTGGAAGCCGGCATCGACGTGATGACGGCGGTGAACATCCAGCACCTTGAGACCCTGAACGACGCAGTGAGCCGCTCGGCCAACACCACCATCCGCGAGACCGTTCCCGACAATTTTCTCAAGCGCGCCGACGAGGTGGTCAACATCGACATCACCGTGGATGAGCTGCGCTCGCGGCTGCGCCAGGGCAAGATCTACGCGGCGGAGAAGGTGGAGCAGTCGCTCGCCAATTTCTTCCGCAAGGGCAATCTGAACATGCTGCGCGAACTGGCCCTGCGCACCACGGCAGAGCAGGTGAGCAGCCGCGCGTCAGAGTACCGCCGCAACCAGGGGCTGGAGCAGGCGCCGATTCCGGAGAAGGTGATGGTGTGCCTCAGCACGCGACCCGGCACTGAGCGGCTGTTGCGGGTGGGCGCGCGCGTTGCTGGCCGCCTGGCCAGCAACTGGTACGCGGTCTACGTGACGCGGCCCGACGACAAGGGCCACGAAGACCCCGAGGCTTATCACCGGCTGGAAGAGTACCAGCGCATGGCCCGCGACCTGGGCGCGCAAGTGGTCTCACTCACCGACCGCAATGTATCGGACGCGCTGATCCGCTTTGCGCAGCAGGAGAACATCTCGCACGTGGTCTTCGGGCAGTCCGCGCGCTCGCGCTTCGACATTCTGTTTCGCGGCTCGGTGCTGAACCGGTTTCTATCAGAGGTGCGCGACGTGACGGTGCAGGTTGTGCCGATGCAAAAGCCTGCTCGCAAGGCCTGAGCCCGAAGTCCAGGTCGAAGATCATTTCGTCAACCAGATTTCGAATCCCATGGAGTCCTCGTCAATCTCGTAGCTTTTGAAGCTCGCCTCCCAAAGCATGTCCTGAAACTCCTCCCGGGTGTAGGCGCTCCTGATGAGCATGGTCCTGAATACCGCCTTGGTCATGATGCTGTTGAACCAGGACAGCCCCATGGCGTCGACGCCGCGGCTGATCTCGCAGGGTGAGGCGTTGCGCTTTAGATCGATAATCAATCCACGGCCTCCGGGCTTGAGTACACGGCACATCTCCTGAAGGGCTTCGACCGGCTTGGCGAAGTTTTTGAAGGCCGCACGGCAGAGAAGGAAGTCAAAACTGGCGGCTGGAAATGGCATGCTGGATGCCGACCCCTGCAGAAAACTGGCCTTCGCGCCGGCGTCGGCAGCCTTCTGCGCGGCGATCCTGATCATGGAGTGGCTGATGTCAAGGCCGGTGATGGAATAGGCGCCTAGTTTGGCCAGCTCAATGCAGAAGTAGCCGGGGCCGGGCGCGACTTCGAGTACTGCGCTGCCCTTCGGAAGTTGGGCGGAGATACGGCGCGCCAGATCAACGTATTCCTTCATCATTTCGGCGGTATTGGCTGCGTACCATTTCGCGGCTAACCCTTCAATGCCGCGGTCGGCGTGGGGCTTGCGCATAGCCAGGGTTGTCATTTGGTTTTCCTCCTTCATCGGATGATTGGGCCATCGCATTGTTGAGTGGACTTCGTTGAAGCAAGTCGAAAGGCTTTGAGACGCAGCTTCCCTGAGGGCGCAGAAAAAGCGTCCACGTTTACTGTTCTTACTTGGAGAACGAATGTCTCGGCGTGATCAGAATCGACTGCCGACGCACGGCTATTCGCAGAATACGCGGACCTTGGTGTTGTCCTGCTTGGCGTCGACGTCGACGGTCAGCTCCTCAAGGTGGTCGATCAGCTCGGTCAGATTCTCTGGCTTGATCTGCGAAAGCGTCAGCGGAACACCGTGCTTGCTGAGAGCCTCGTCAAGCTGCGCGTGAGCCTGCGCGGGAATGAGGCTGGCGAGGCGAACGCCGGCGTACAGCAACTGCATGGGCACGCGAACGTTGACCGTGGTCGGCTCGTTCTTGTCGTTGGCCTCGACCAGCACGCGCAGGAATTTGGCCTTCGTCTTCAGCTTGGGCGGGTCGTCGGCGCGGGTTCCGTTTGTTGTGGAAGGCGGACCTTCGAGAGCGGCAATGAGCCGTTCGGCTTCTTCGGCGTTGATCTTGCCGGCGGCAAGCATTTCCAGGATCTGACGGCGGTTCTCGTTCATAGAATTCCTCCAATGAGATGAATCGCAAAGAAATGGGCAATCGCTGGCAGGACTTGATGGATCACCACCAGCAGCAGCGAGTGGATGACTTCGGTCACGGCCAGCAACCACGCATTTGGGTCAAGTTGGGTCAGGCAGACTGCGGTGATGCAGACGGCGAGAATCCAAAGAGGTTCGCGGCCGGAACTCCAGGCACTTTCATTGCAGGCGAGGAGCAGGCGTTCTGCCTCGGCCGGCGTGATACGGCCAACAGCTACGAGAGTGAGAATGGCGCGGCGATCAGATTGCATAGCGGCCTCTACAGGATTTGAACCAGCACCTCGGTGTGGCTGGCTTCGGTGACGCGGATATGGGTCCCGGGCAGGCTGCACAGGATGGCCCAGCAGATGGCGATGGCGCGGAAGGGGTTGATGTGGCCGCACAGACAGACCGCAATAATCACCAGAAAGATGAGCGGCGAAAGCAGGATGAGGGGAATCCAGAGCAGGAACAGCGGGACCCAGAGACGAGGCATGCGCCAGTCGGGAGTGTGGACGCCGATAACGGCGAAGTTGGGAGTCATTTGAGGGCCTCCAATGCGCGAATGGCTTCTTCGGCCGTGATTTCGCCGTTCTTGAGCCGGTCAAGGACCTCGGCGCGCGAGGGTGAGGGGTCGGTATCGACAAACTGCAGTTGCCCTGCAATCCGGGTGAGACGGGCCTTGATGGTGGGGTAGCTGACGCCGAACACCTGCTCCATCTCCTTGATCGAGCCATGGGAGCGGAGAAAGGCGGTGATGAAGACCTGGTCTTCCAGGCTGAGGCGAGCCAGCTCCGGCAGGGCGAACTGGCCTTCAATGGAAATGTGCTTTTCAGGGAGGCGAACCCGCTCGATCACCAGCGCGGATCCCTGGGCGATGCGGAGCAGGTCTTGCCAGTCGGAAACGTGTTTGTTGGGTTCAGTCATGAGTGTGCTGTCCGATTTATTGAGTACTTGGACTACATTACTCAATATTTTCAATTATTGCAAGATATTTTATTGAATTATTTGATTTCTTTTTCAAATTGGGGTCCAGATACGGATCATAGGCCCCGTGAAAGGGGGCGGCTCCCTTCCCGGAGACCGGAGACGAATATCCAGCCAGACAAGCGGCGGCAGCACTGACAGCAGGCAATTGCGTCTACACCGGACGTGTCATTGTTCCGAACCAAAGATTCCTTTAAGGTGAATAAGCGTTCTGTCGAGATTGCGCCAAATGACGCAGCAAAAATTGAGCTTAGGCTGCCTTCAGTTTTTGAAATGGCCGCAACGCTCCCGGTATAAGGACAATTCATGCTTCTTGCTCTGCTCGAAATCGGCACAGTTTCAGCTCTCGCGGTCTATTTGATCCGCTGGAGGGCCGATGTGCGCCGCCGGAATTCGCAGACATGGGAGTCCCTCCTGGCTCGGCTGAGACCAGACTGGAGCGCGCGCGCGTTGAGCGACCATTTCCTTTGGACTGACAAGCTGGACTCCACGCCGGAAGAGGCCTGGAGTTCCATGGACGGCCCGAAGGGGCTTTGGGTGATGTACCACAACACCCGTGTGATGATGGAGATGGCCGACTATGCAGCCCGCAACAGCGAGACAGTTAATCCGCTGGTGTTGGATACGCTCCGCATCGACGCCATTCACATTCGGCTCTTCGTTCTGATGGCCATCGGGCAATATGCATTGAGCGAGGCCAGCCAGAAAGTCCGCGTGAATGCATTCCGGGCTGCTTCCATGTATCTCATCATGGCGTCGCGGATGATGCGGCTCCTGCAAGAGAATGCTGCAGGCATTGTTCCCGACTTTGTCGCCGCGATGTAGTTCTTCCAGCTTCCGCTGTGCACAGTTTTACCGCGGCTGGAGCGGTTCCAGGATTGCTATACCTCGGAGGCAATCCACCCGAGTCGACCCGACCCCAGGAACCCGACCCCAGGAATCGGGCAACAGGAACCGGGTTCTGGTGGCCTGGGTGGAAGAAGGGGCAGCCTGGCACTCAAGCTTGATAGGGCTCATTTATCCGGAACCGCTCCAGATGGCCATCTGCCGGATACCGATCTGCGCGATCAGTCTGATGGGGACGCGGAGCAGCGAAGGCGGACCTGTGGTAATTTTGAGAGAGCGGCCTTGAACGAGCTCGTAGCTCAGTTGGTAGAGCAACGCCCTTTTAAGGCGTGGGTCCTGGGTTCAAGTCCCAGCGAGCTCACCATAGAAAATAAACAACTTAATCAATGGTGATCTGAGACTCAAAAAGGCTGCTGTGATACAAAAGTGATACATCGCCTTGGATTCTCACAACAATCTCTCCAGAATGTAAGTTTTTACCGACATCGCAGTTGACGTCGCTACCCCGTCGAGCCTTTGTCTCCGGGTAAAGACCATATCCCCTTTATTCCTTCTGCATAGGGATGCATAGGAGCGCAAGGCGGGCGTCTGATTGATTATCTGTCCGGCGTAGATGTGCGGCCTCCCACTTTGATCACCACGAATTGCGAGATCCCATTTTGTACACCGCACCGAGCTGCACCCGAGCGCATTCGCAAGCGTAAGACGTTTCATTACTGCTTCTTGCAAAGAATAATGCCTGGCGCATGGAACTGCACGAGAACTTGTATAAAGCGGGGAAGGACTATCCCCCTAAAGGCAAACTCGCTCTGGCAGCATTGGGAGATGTGCTAGGACAGGACCGCAAACGAGAACATTCGTTCGCCTCTGAAGCAGCCAATGCCGCGCTCTGAATTGAGCTTGGATTGGTTTTTACACGCCTGCCCGTCGATGTTCGGACCTCCGGACCATAAAATAATCGAAGATCCCGAGGGTAGATTCATCAGAAGAACTGCTCTTTAATACCGATGGAGACAGCAAAGAGCAAATCGCGAATTCCTCCGCAAACGCTCGATCCAGGGCGAGTGCTGGAGGAGTATTATGGCAAGCTCCAGAAGTGGGGCGTTATCCTGAGCCGGGGCGACCAAGCGATGGCTCAGGAGATTGTTCACGATCTCTGCCTTCACTTCATCGTAGCCCGGCCGGACCTCAGCCAGATCGCCAACGTGGACGGCTACATCTACACATGTCTTCGTCATATTTACCTTTCGGCCATGGCCCGTTCTTCACGGGAAGTCCTGCAAACCGTCAACATCGCCGATTTCGATTCCGTTCAGTTGGTCTTGAACGTGCGCACCTCCGACAATGTTCTTGATCGGCAAAATCAGCTTCGACACATCTGCAACTACGCGGTGTGGCGCAAGGATTCTTCAAAGTGCGCCAGCTATTTCCTTCTTCTTTTCTTCCATGAGTACGCCCGGCGCGAAGTGTCTGAAATCGCCCGTCTCCCGATTGCCGCGATCTATAACAAGCTGAAGATCGCCCGTGCGGAAATAGCTTCTTCTTTGGAAGCATCCGGGAAGTTGCGGATAGCGAGCCACGACGCGCCGCCGAATCCGGCACTGCGTGTGAGCGCCGTATCCTCGGCCGAGCTCTTTCAGGAACTGCGTCAGACAATCTTCGAGGCAAGGCCCTCCGAGTGCCTTTCCGAGGAGAACCTGCTGGCTCAGTATCGTACCGCGATCCCGATGCCGATTTCGTGCGGCTTGCTCTCGCACATTGTGAGTTGCGAACGTTGCCTTTCGCTGCTAGACCGGCACTTCGAGCGGCCGGCATGGCAAGATCGCGAGCCTCCGGGCAGCTCCTGGAACCTCAAAGATGGAGACGACAGCGGGTCGCCGACGCATCGCGGGCCCAACTATCACGCGATGATGAGATCGGTACGACGGCAAAGAGACAGAATCTATGAACTCCGGCCGCGGACCCTCTCGATTGCGGTCAACGGCAGGATCGTGGCCTTCCATGATGTGCAGAGCGAACGCAGCACACTTGCCTCACGCACCGAGCATCCGGAAACGGTCCAGTTCGTTGAGGTTTTTACCGATCAGCAAATCCGCCTCGCGTTGTTGCCGATTGAGGATCTTCCGCCCGGAGGGTTGCACCTCCATACCCAGGCGGTGGCATTGAGCGATGGCCGTCAGCTTAAGCTGACGGTTAGCTTTGACGGACAAGGTTTGCATAGTGAGGTAACCTACCTGGATCCTGCCCTTGCGGCGGAATCGGCAGACGAAGTCCCGGACGACACGCGAATCGCCGCCGCGCCTGCTTCAGTCTTCTCGCTGCCGGTTCGCGAAACAAATACAAGATCCAAAGCTATAGCAAGCTGGGTCAGCCGTTCCATTCGCAGCATTACGCCGCAGTTCGCGCTTGCCTGGGCTATGATTCTCGTCGCGGTGTTGGGCGGGGCTGGCTATTTCGCATACCAATACGGACACTCTTCGCTCGACGCGCGCATCGTCCTGAATGATTCCGTAAAGATGGAAGCGGCCAACATGAAAGGACAGGCCGAACACCAGGTATTGCGCCTCGACACGCTCGGTACGGGCGGTCGGACGGTGTGGCAAGGAACTGTGGATGTATGGCGGGAGTCCGCCAGTGGGAGATTTACGCGGCGACTCTACAATGTGCAGCACCGGCTTGTTGCGGCAGACTGGCGCGGGACGAATGGCGAAAACGGATCATTCGAAGCGTCCTCTGGCCGCGCGGGAGGCGAGGCCGATCGCAGAGTTGCTGAAAGTGCGTTCTGGAAGCTCGACATCTCGGCCCACGAATTCCAGACGATGGCCGCACAACACCTGGAAATCCGGAACGCGGGAGGCGATTATGAACTTACAGGCTCGGACCTCTCAAGTGGGCCGCCGCATCTCGTTTCCGCAAGACTGGTTCTTGACCATCACTTGCAGCTTGTGCGTGAAACGCTGCACATAAGCGGCGGCTATGAGTTTACTGAGGTCCGCTTTGTTGAGGCGAGCGATGAGCATTTACCCGCCGCTTCAGTTCCCGAGTCAGTTTTTGACCCCACCGATCTGGAATCCAAAATGAACACCAATTCAGGTAGCACTTTTGTTCAGCATGGAATTGGCGAACATCCCGGTGGCACTCCTACGAGACTCGTTCAAACCGAAGTTGCCGCGCTCTATCGGCTCAGTGAGCTGGGCGCGGATGTAGGGGAGCCGATTGAGATTGTACGAACGCCGGGCGGCCAGATCCGTGTCGCAGGAACGGTCGCCAACGAGGCTCGCAAAAGACAAATCGTCACTGCATTGGAAAACACTCCCGATCGCCAGTTGCTCGAAGTCGACCTGGCAACGCACGGAAATTTGCGCGTGCCCATCCCGTCCTCGCGCTCGGCCGTGCCCGCAACCAATGTGTATGACGTGGGGCACACAGGCCCAGTGGCGGACCCCGTTCTCCGCAAGTTTTTTGCCGGGAAAGGGCTAAGCGGAGACCAGATCGACCCGGCGGTCACGCATTTCTCGAGTGAAACACTCGATCATGCACAGCGCGCCTTGCAAAACGCATATGCGCTGGACCGACTGGGCAGTTCATTCAGTCCGACCGAACTACGGGCCATGGGCGCTATTGCGCAACAGCAATGGTCGGAGATGGTAGCGCAACATTCGTCCGCGCTGGAGAGAGAACTGAATGAATTGCAGCAGCAACTCGCTCAACTCGCCCCTGAACGCAGTCTACTGTCGCCGGCGCGCGGGCCTTCGTCAATCTACACGCCTCAAGATTTTGCAGGCGCGGCTCGAAAGCTTCTTTTCGAAACGCAGGATCTGAATCGCGCAGCAGGAATCGCTTTCTCTACTGGCGCGTTCGACCGGAGCGCAGGGACCGCAGAATCGTCGATTGATGCCGTGAGGGAATCGATCCCATTCAACGAGTTGGAACAGCTCACCGTATTCGCATCACGACTGGAAAGTGCAAAAGACGCGGCAAAACGTTCCGTCGAGCAGTACCCCCGGCTGCCACGGTGAGTCAAAGAACGAAGATGCTTCGTGGTATTTCAAAAATCTCTTTGCGATGGATCGGGTGCCTGATCCTCTGTCCCGTGACGCAGGTTCTTCCTCAGGTCAGCACCGCGAACGTGACTGGCGTCGTGGAAGATTCGACGGGCGCGCGCATTCCGGGAGCAGCCGTCAAACTTGTCAACAGTCAGACCGGGACAGAGAACGACGCAACCACCAATCGGAACGGAATTTTTCTGTTGCCCGGTGTCATTCCAGGAGCTTATACGCTGCAGATCGGGCGGGATGGATTTGCGACCGCGCAGATTATGGGGCTAATTCTCAACGTGGGCGACACCAAGAGTTTACTCATCCGCATGGAGATTGGTCCGGTAACACAAACGGTAAAGATCGATGCCTCCGATCTTCCGTCCACCGCGACCGGCGCTTCTGTAAGCACCGTCATCAACCGAAAGTTTGTTGCTAACATTCCGCTGAATGGGCGAAGCTTTCAGGATCTGATCTCGATGACGCCTGGAGTGAACATACAGAGTCCCCAGGCTGCGGACGTAAGCTTCAGCGCACACGGAGACTTCAGCGTCAATGGGCAGCAACCCGATGACAATTCCTACACGGTGGATGGAGTTTCGGCCGATATCGGTGCGGGGCTGCTGACAGGCCACCAGAAGTTAGCAAGCAGCGGAAGCGCCGCCGGAACCACGGCGCTGGGGACCACACAGAGCCTGGTGTCTATCGACGATCTCCAGGAGTTCCGGGTACTCACCTCGACGTATTCCGCCGAATACGGCCGCACCACTGGAGGGCAGTTCACGCTCCTCACGCGTTCCGGCACAGACAGGTTTCACGGCAGTGGCTATGACTACCTGCGCAACTACAGTGCCAATGCCGCCGATTGGTTTACCAAGTTCAATGCGACATCCCCTCCCATCCCTTATGAGCAAAATGATTTTGGTGGCACTCTTGGCGGTCCGTTCACGCTTCCCCATATTTACGACGGCCACGGCAGGACATTCTTCTTCGCTTCTTATGAGGGACTTCACGTGACCGAACCAACGGCCCCACTCGTCGAGTATGTGCCTTCTGCTCAGACGGTCCAAGAAACGCCACAGCCGCTTCAGTCCTTGCTGGATGACTTCGGCGAACCCGGAGCCGCATCTGAGCTGGGAGATTCCGGCCTCGGTCCCGTTGTTGCCTTTTCCATCTCCGAGCCGGGGTCAATCAACGCGGGAAGCATACGCCTGGACCATACGTTTTCTCCAAAGCTGTCGGCGTTCTTTCGCTACGACGATACGCCGAGCAAAAGTGAAGGCTTTGATTTCACCTCAGTACCTTTCGAACAACTCGATACGCAAACATCGACATTAGGAACTACATTCCAGCTCTCGTCGACAAAAACGAATGAACTCAGGGTTGGTTACGGAGCGAGCACATCTCTTCTAAGCACCATATTGAGTGGCAGTG
>Ga0116135_1001384_pt1 | contig 12276 bp, 10 predicted proteins | sample June2015DPH_20_1_FD_89738 | JGI IMG/M metagenome (GOLD analysis project Ga0116135, IMG submission 89738) | Peatland microbial communities from SPRUCE experiment site at the Marcell Experimental Forest, Minnesota, USA - June2015DPH_20_10 | ecosystem: Environmental > Terrestrial > Soil > Wetlands... | reverse complement strand
GCGCTGTCCTTGCGCTCAAGACCGGAGCGATGCTTCTCGAGCCGATCGAGCAGACCCGGCGGCCAGCGATAGGTCCGGATGAACTCGGCGCGTCGGAGCTGAAGCCACTTACGGAACAAGGAGGCCGCGATAACAGTCGCGACAATCGCCAGCGCGATCGGTACGCCTGACGTCGCGACCACTCCTCTGGCCATAGCCTAGAAATTCCGCAGGGTCGCAAACAGCGCCACGCCGAACAGCGCGATCACGCCGACAATGAAGCCGAGCACGAAGCTCCAGAACCCGCCGCGGCGCGGCTTGTCGGTCACAACCGGCGCCGGCGCCGGCGTGGCGACCAGCGCGTGCTCGCGCTCGACCATGCGGCGCGCGACGTAATCGGTGACGGCGTCGACGACGGGCGCGACATCGTGGGATTCGGCGATCACGATGCGGCCGAAACGGGTATCCTGCACGAAACGATAGATGCGCTTGTCGCGTCCCATCACGACATGGGCCACCACATCGATCCACAGCCGCGGCGTCTCACCCTGGCTGATGCCGCGATCGAACAGGTCGACCTGATCCGGAACTTGCGCGAACAGGGAATCGAGCGCCTCGTTGAGAATTTCAAGCCGGGCCACTTCGGCATCGCGCAGGTCGACGACGACGCCGGTCCGATCGGCGGCCTCGATCCGCGCCTGCCGCAGCGCATCTCGCAGCCGCATCGGACGCAGATCTCCGATGCCTTCGCTTCCGGTATTCTGTGCGTCTGACATACGCTGACGGCCCTTGTCCTGATGGATCGCGACGATCTTAACCTATCAGTAACCATGTTTTCCGCAAAGGCCGTTTATTCCCAATGGCTTACACTCGGAGATGTTTCAAGACTCAAGCAGCCCCACCCGGGTTCACCGGATGAGGCTGCTTTCGTCCTTGGACGTCTTCTTATTCGCTAGAATGTATCAAGCCACCACGCGGCTGGGCTCTTCCACGATCGAGAAGCGCACGCCGGCCTTGTGCCGGTTCTCTTCCGAGACCGCGCGCCAGGCATCCTCGGCCTCCTTGCGGGTCGAGAACGGGCCCTGAACCTGGGCCGAGCCATGCACCAGCGTGTGGAAGTTCATCGAACCGAACTCGCCGCCAATCACCCAGTAATTGCTGCCTTTGGTCATGGTAGTCTCCTGCTGTTGCCGTTAACCGAACTGGTTCATCGTGTTATGGGCGCCGCCCGCCTTCAGAGCGGCCTCGCCGGCGAAATATTCCTTGTGATCATCGCCGATGTCAGATCCAGCCATGTTCTGATGCCTGGCGCAGGCGATACCCTGACGGATTTCCTGACGTTGAACGTTCTTCACGTATCCAAGCATACCCTGCTCGCCGAAGTATTCCCTCGCGAGATTATCGGTCGACAGAGCCGCCGTGTGATAGGTCGGCAACGTGATCAGGTGGTGGAAGATGCCGGCACGCTTGGCTGAATCGGCCTGGAAGGTGCGGATGCGTTCGTCGGCTTCGATCGCCAGCGGCGTACTGTCGTATTCCGCTTTCATCAGCTCGGCGCGATTATACCTGCTGACATCCTTGCCTGCCTGCTTCATCGCATCGTAGACCTGCCAACGGAAGTTGAGCGTCCAGTTGAACGACGGCGAGTTGTTGTAAGCCAGCTTCGCGTTCGGGATCACCTCGCGAATACGGTCGACCATCTTGGCGATCTGCTCGATATGCGGCTTCTCGGTCTCGATCCAAAGCAGGTCGGCGCCGTTCTGCAGCGAGGTGATGCAGTCGAGCACGCAACGATCTTCCCCGGTGCCGGCACGGAATTGATAGAGGTTGCTGGCAAGCCGCTTCGGGCGCATCATCTTGCCGTTCTGGTTGATGATGACATCGCCGTTCCGGGCGTTGGCAGCCGTCACTTCTTCGCAGTCCAGGAAGCTGTTGTACTGATCACCGAGGTCACCGCGCTTGTGGGTCACGGCGATTTGCTGCGTGAGGCCGGCACCCAGCGAGTCGGTGCGGGTCACGACGATGCCGTCTTCCACGCCTAGTTCGAGGAAGGCATGGCGGCAGGCACGGATTTTCGCCAGGAACACCTCGTGCGGCACAGTCACCTTGCCGTCCTGGTGGCCGCACTGCTTTTCATCGGAGACCTGATTTTCGATCTGCAGGGCGCACGCACCTGCTTCGATCATCTTCTTTGCGAGCAGATAGGTTGCCTCCGCATTGCCGAAGCCGGCATCGATGTCGGCGATGACCGGCACGACGTGGGTCTGGAAGGTGTCGATCTTTTGGATCAGCGCCTTTTCCTTCGCCGTGTCGCCGGCCTTGCGGGCCGCGTCAAGGTTGCGGAAAATGTCGTTGAGCTCACGGGAGTCCGCCTGACGCAGGAATGTATAGAGCTCTTCGATCAGCGCCGGCACGGATGTCTTCTCGTGCATCGACTGATCGGGAAGCGGTCCGAACTCGGAGCGAAGTGCTGCGATCATCCAGCCGGAGAGGTACAGATAACAGCGATCGGTCTTGCCGAAATGCTTCTTCACCGAAATCAGCTTCTGCTGGGCGATGAAGCCGTGCCAGCAGCCAAGCGACTGGGTGTATTTTGTGGTGTCCGCATCATAGGCAGCCATATCGCTGCGCATCAGCGCCGCCGTGTACCGGGCAATGTCGAGGCCGGTCTTGAAGCGGTTCTGCAGACGCATGCGCGCGACGGCTTCGGCAGTCACGCCGTTCCAGGTCGGCTTGCTCTTGAGGAGCACCTCAGCGGCTCCGATCTCGCTCAGATAGGAAGCCGGGCCCTGGATGTCGCTGATGCCTCGTGGCTGGTAGTTCATGTGCGTGATCCCTTCGGTGACGACAAATCTGCAGCGTCTGCCTTCGCTGCTCTTTACCGCCGAACAACATTCGTGACAGTGCATTGCGAAACGTGTGGCGAGAGCTAAACGCTAAACTTCCCAATTCGTATAGACGGCTTGTCATTGAATGGTGATGTGATGTAACATCACGACTTGTAATAGATGTAATTTTGTCAATTTTGTCACAATAAGCTCTACATAACGTCATTCCGGGGCCTGCGCAGCAGGAACCCGGACATCTCGAGATTCCGGATCGCCGCTCCGCGTCGTCCGGAATGACCCGGGAATCAACGAGGCGGATCAACGAGGCGGCTATGCCAAGCGACTCCGGAAAGAAGCTGTTTGTCGGTCCCCGCTTCCGGCGCATCCGCCAGCAATTGGGGCTGTCGCAGACCCAGATCGCCGAGGGGCTCGGCATATCGCCCTCCTACATCAACCTGATTGAGCGCAATCAGCGCCCGGTGACGGCCCAGATCCTGCTGCGGCTCGCGGAAACCTATGACCTCGACCTGCGCGACCTCGCCACCGCCGACGAGGACCGGTTTTTCGCCGAGCTGAACGAGATCTTTTCCGATCCGCTGTTCCGGCAGATCGACCTGCCCAAGCAGGAGCTGCGCGATCTCGCCGAATTGTGCCCGGGCGTCACGCACTCGCTGCAGCGGCTCTATGCGGCCTACACCGAAGCCCGCCGCGGCGAGACCATGGTGGCAGCGCAAATGGCCGACCGCGACGAGGGCACGCGCTTCGAGGCCAATCCGATCGAGCGGGTCCGCGACCTGATCGAGGCCAACCGCAATTATTTCCCCGAGCTCGAGCAGGCGGCGGAAAATCTGCGCGACGAGTTGAACGTGCCGGCGGAGGGGCTGTTCGCCGCGCTCTCGACCCGGCTTCGCGAGAAACATTCGGTCGTCACCCGCATCATGCCGGTCGACGTCATGCGCGAAACCCTGCGGCGGTACGACCGCCATCGCCGGCAACTCTTGATTTCGGAACTGGTCGACGGACCCGGCCGCGCGTTTCAGATCGCGTTTCAGATCGGGCTGTCCGAATGCGGCGGCAGTTTCGAGACCATCACCGGCCGCGCCGGTCCGCTCGACGACACCCCGCGCCGGCTCTACCGGATTACGCTGGCGAATTATTTCGCGGCCGCGGTGATGATGCCGTACCAGGCGTTCCACAGCGCGGCGGAAGCGCTGAGCTACGACGTCCATGTGCTGGCGCAGCGTTTCAATGCCGGCTTCGAGCAGGTCTGCCATCGCCTGACCACGCTGCAGCGGCCCAATGCGCGCGGCGTGCCGTTCTTCCTGCTGCGGGTCGACAATGCCGGCAATGTCTCCAAGCGATTTTCCTCGGGCACCTTTCCGTTTTCCAAATTCGGCGGCACCTGCCCGCTGTGGAACGTGCATTCGACCTTCGATACGCCGGACCGCCTGCTCAAGCAGGTGATCGAACTGCCCGACGGCACCCGCTATTTCTCGATCGCGCAGATGCTGCGCCGGCCGGTGGCGCCGCATCCGCAACCGCAGCCGCGCTTTGCGATCGGGCTGGGCTGCGAAATCCGCCACGCGACAAAACTGGTCTACGCCACCGGCATGGATCTGGAGAAGACCGAGGGCACGCCGATTGGCGTCAACTGCCGGCTCTGCGAGCGCGAAAACTGCAGCCAGCGCGCCGAACCGCCGATCACGCGCACGCTCATTCTCGACGAGAACACCAGACGGGTGTCGTCGTTCGCATTTAGCAATGCGCGGGAGGTGTGAGGGACCGTCATTGCGAGCGATAGCGAAGCAATCCATGATGCAACAAGGAAGCAAGCGTGGATTGCCTCGTCGTTTCCGCCTTCGCTCGTTGAGCTACGGCGGACAAGTCGCTCCTCGCAATGACGAAAAACTCGTCATACCCCGCGCATGCGGGGTATCCAGTACGCTGCAGCTTCTCGATTCCATCATCGGCGCCTCTGGAATACTGGATCATCCGCTTTCGCGGATGATGACGGCCAGGAGTAAATCAGGGCTCACAATGCCGCTGCTTCAAAACGACCCCGTTGGCTAATCCGCCACAGCGTCTATGGTGTTTCGAGCCTTCGTCGCATCTGACCCCGGGAGTGGACCCCACCCATGTTCGTTTCATTTTTTCCCAGACCCAAGCTGTTCTTTTGGTCGGCCATCGCCTGGGCGGCGCTGGCGATGGCGTTCTGGTATGGCTTCGCCAGCAATCTCGTGGATTCGTCCCACGCAATTGTCGGCGTGGCGCTGTTCTGGTCAGTGCCGTCGCTGTGGTTCGACCTTTATTTTGCGATTTGTGTCGCGCTGTTCGCGGGCGCCTGGATGTGGTTCGCGCCGCATCCCTGGGCGCCATGGTCGATCATCGGCTCCGCGCTGATCCTGTTCACCTCCTACTTTCAGGTCCAGGTCAGCGTCGCCATCAACAGCTGGTACGGGCCGTTCTACGATCTGGTCCAGGCCGCGCTGTCGAAGTCGAAGGTGGTCACGGTCGAGGAATTCTACAGCGAATTGTCGACCTTCGCCGGCATCGCTTTGGTCGCGGTCGTGGTCGGCGTGATGACGCGGTTCTTCGTCAGCCACTACATCTTCCGCTGGCGCACCGCGATGAACGACTTCTACGTCGCCAACTGGCCGCGGCTGCGCACCATCGAGGGCGCCTCGCAGCGGGTGCAGGAAGACACCATGCGGTTTGCCACCACCGTGGAAGGCCTCGGCGTCAATCTGATCAGCGCGGTGCTGACGCTGCTGGCCTTCCTGCCGGTTCTCCTAAGACTTTCCAGCAATGTCACCGAGCTGCCGCTGATCGGCTCCATCCCCTATCCGCTGGTGTTCGCCGCGGTGATCTGGTCGTTGTTCGGAACCGGCGCACTGGCGCTGATCGGCATCCGGCTGCCCGGCATCGAATTCTTCAACCAGCGCGTCGAGGCGGCCTATCGCAAGGAGCTCGTGCTGGGCGAGGATGATTCCACCCACGCCGACCCGCCGACGCTTGACGCGCTGTTCGTCAACATTCGCCGGAATTATTTCCGGCTTTATCTGAACTTCCTGTATTTCAACGTCGGCCGCATCGTCTATCTGCAGACCGACGTCGTCTTCCCCTACATCCTGCTGGCGCCGACCATCGTCGCCGGCAAGATCACGCTCGGCGCGATGAACCAGATCCTCAATGCGTTCACGCAGGTGCGAACCTCGTTTCAGTACCTGGTCAATTCGTGGAGTACGATTGTCGAACTGATCTCGATCTATCAACGGCTGCGCGGCTTCGAGGCCATGATCGTCGGCGCGCCGCTGCCCGCGATCGAAGCGGAGGCGGAGCCGGCGTCGTTGTTGTGATGGGGCCGTACACAATTGCTGCCTATCATTGTCGTCCCGGCGTTCGCCGGGACGACATATCGGAGTGACTTCCGGTGATGACGTTGTCCCGCCGTGATGCTACGAACAGCCGTCTTCCGCGAATAGAAACCCGATTGGTCTCCGCATGCGAACGTTTTCAACGGCACCATTATTTCTCGGCGCAATCTTATTGGCGATCTCATGCGTACCACTGCCCGCGCTAGCTCAGCTGACTGCACCGGCAGATCAACCAACTGCCGCACGAGCCAGACCACCCGCCGCCCCCTCCTCCCGCGCCGCCTCCTGCCACAACGGCCAATCGTTCGACCGCTTCCTGGCCGATCTGAAACAGCAGGCGGTTGCCGCCGGGGTGTCGCAGCGCGCCATTGCCGAAGCCTCGCCTTATCTGGTCTACGACCAGGGCATCGTCAACCGCGACCGCGGCCAGCGCGTGTTCGGGCAGGTGTTCACTGAATTCGCCGGCCGCATGGCGGCGCCGTACCGGATGCAGCAGGGCCAGGCCCACATCAAGACCTATGCCGACGCCTTTGCGCGCGCCGAGAAGGAATACGGCGTGCCGCCGGCCGTGATCGCGGCGTTCTGGGGGCTCGAAAGCGATTTCGGCGCCAACATGGGCAACCTGCCGACGCTGCGCTCGCTGGTGTCGCTGGCCTATGATTGCCGCCGCTCCGAGCGCTTTAGCAACGAGACCATCGCCGCGCTGAAGATCATCGACCGCGGCGATCTGGCGCCGGACGAGATGGTCGGCTCCTGGGCCGGCGAGCTCGGGCAAACCCAGTTCCTGCCGACGCATTATTTCACCTATGCGGTCGATTACGACGGCGACGGCCGTCGCAACCTGCTGCGCAGCCCGGAGGACGTGATCGGCTCGACCGCGAACTACATCGCCAACGGGTTGAAATGGCGGCGCGGCGAACCCTGGCTGCAGGAAGTGCGCGTGCCGCCGAGCCTGCCGTGGGACCAGGCTGACCTGACCATCCAGCTGCCGCGCTCGAAATGGGCGCAGCTCGGCGTGACCTATCCGGACGGCAAGGCGCTGCCGGCCGACGAATTGCCGGCCTCGGTGCTGCTGCCGATGGGCCGCAGCGGGCCAGCGTTTCTGGCCTACGCCAATTTCGCCGCCTATACCGAATGGAATAACTCGCTGATCTATTCGACCACCGCCGGCTATCTCGCGACCCGCATCGCCGGCGCGGCGCCACTGCATCGCCCGGCGGCACCGGTAGTGCAACTGCCCTTCAACGAGCTGCGCGAGCTGCAGCAATTACTGGTGCGGGCGGGCTTCAATGTCGGCAAGGTCGACGGCGTGATGGGCCAGCAAAGCCGCAGCGCCGTCAAGGCGATGCAGATCAAATACGGCCTGCCCGCCGATTCCTGGCCCACCGCCGAATTGCTGGCGCGGATGCGCGGGCCGCGGGCGCCAGCGCCTGCGCCGGGCGCGGCGGCGCAGAGGTAGGCTCTCCGCCGTCATGCCCCGCTTCAAGCGGGGCATCCAGTAATCCGAGGCGCCGATGCATTCACACGATAAGCGACACGGCGTACTGGATCGCCCGGTCAAGCCGGGCGACGACAGGAAGGGTTCGATGCTATTCGAACCCCCCCTCTAGAATATTTGACCAACAACAGCCGTCATAAGCGTTGTATTTCACCGCCGCAGCCCCATTTCGAGTAGCCCACCTTCCAAACTTCCCCAACTCGAAAAGAGCCTCAGATGTCCTTCTATGACGCCACCGTTCCGGCCTTCCTGCAGATTCTCAGCAGCCTCTCGGGTCTTCTCACCAAGGCCGAGGCACACTGCAAGGCGAAGAACATCCAGCCCGAGGTGCTGCTCGGGGCGCGGCTCTATCCGGACATGCTGCCGCTGTCGAAGCAGGTCCAACTCGCCTGCGACTTCGCCGCCAAGGGCTGCGCGCGGCTGACGCACAGCGACGTGCCATCGACGCCCGACACCGAAAAGACCTTCGAGGAGTTGCGGCAGCGGCTGGCCAAAACAAGCGACTACCTGAAGACGTTCAAGCCCGCGCAATTCGAGGGTGCCGACGCCCGCGACGTCACCTTCCCCGCCGGTCCGGAAAAAACCATGACCCTCAAGGGACAGCAATTCCTCAGCCACGTCGCCTTCCCGAATTTCTATTTCCACGCCACCACCACCCACGGCATTCTGCGGCACAACGGCGTGGAAATCGGCAAGCGCGATTTTCTGGGCGTGAGCTGATACGCACCGTCATTCCGGGATGGTGCGTGAGCACCAGACCTCAGATGTGCAATTGCACATCGCGGAATCTCGAGATTCCGGGTTCGCGCGTCGCGCGCCCCGGAATGACGGGAGATGGGCCCCCAGTCGTTGACGGAATTGTTCAACCACCAAAGCCTCCTCCGGGAGAACACTCCTGCTGCATCATTCCCGACGGTGACAAATCAATCCTCGCCCCACTCGCTCGCAAAATCCTGATCGCGCGCGGCCTTGCTGCGAGCGGTTGCAGTGCACATTTCAGTGTCACTCGCCAATTCAATCGGACTTACCAGTTTCCCCGCCAATTTCCCGCCACTTACCGGAACAGCAAAAATGAGCACACCGACCAAACTCTTCGAGCCGTACAAACTTGGCCCGATCACGCTGCCCAATCGCGTTGTGATGGCGCCCCTGACCCGCAACCGCGCGGGTGCCGGTCTGGTGCCCGGTCCACTGGCGGTCGAGTATTACGGGCAGCGCGCCTCCGCTGGATTGTTGATCACCGAAGCGAGCCAGGTCTCGCAGCAGGGCCAGGGTTATCAGGACACGCCCGGCATTTATTCGAAGGAGCAGGTCGCCGGCTGGCGCAAGGTGACGGACCGCGTGCACGAGCGCGGCGGACGCATCTTCCTCCAGGCCTGGCATGTCGGCCGCATTTCGCATACCTCGCTGCAGCCCAATGAAGGCGCACCGGTCGCCCCCTCGGCGATCCGCGCCAAGGGCAAGACCTTTGTCGGCGGCACCTTCACCGACATCTCCGAGCCGCGCGCGCTCGAGCTTTCGGAAATCCCCGGGATCATCGAGAGCTTCAAGCGTGGCGCCGCCAACGCGCTGGCCGCGGGCTTCGACGGCGTCGAAATTCATGGCGCCAACGGCTATCTGCTGGATCAGTTTGCCAAAGACGGCACCAACAAGCGCACCGACGCCTATGGCGGATCGATCGAGAACCGCGCCAGGCTGATGCTCGAAGTCTCCAAGGTCGTCAGCGCGGAAATCGGCAATGAGCGAACCGGCATCCGGATTTCACCGGTGACGCCGGCCAACGACGTCTCCGACAGCAATCCGCAGCCGCTGTTCGATTATATCGTCGATCATCTCAATGCGCTGAAGCTGAGCTACATCCACGTCATCGAGGGCGCGACTGGTGGCCCGCGCGACATCGCGCCGTTCGACTACGGCTCTTTGCGCAAGCGCTTCAAGGGCGCCTATATCGCCAACAATGGCTATGATTTCGATCTCGCCACCAGGGTGCTCGCGGCCAATGAAGCCGACCTGATCGCGTTCGGAAAACCGTTCATTTCAAATCCGGATCTGGTCGAGCGCCTCAAGCGCGGCGCACCGTTGAACGCCCCCGACAAGGCCACGTTCTACGGCGGCGGCGCCAAGGGCTACACGGATTACCCGGCGCTCGGCGAAGCGCTGGATGCGGCGCAGTGATCTAGACACATAGCAAGCCGTCATACCCGCGAAAGCGGGTATCCAGTAATCGCCGGCGTCAGCGATAGAATCGAGAAGGCTCGGCGTACTGGATCGTCCGCCTGCGCGGACGATGACAGCGGTGGAAATGCAAGGGCCGTGATCACTCCCGGCCCTTTTTGCTAACCCCCGCGCCCGCCGCTTCTTTGCGGACCGGCTGCGTTGTTCTAATGTGCGGAGCATGAACCAAAACACCGCCGAGGACATCGTTCGCCGCGCCACCGCGGCCTTTAATTCCGGCCAGCCCGACGCGGCGCGCACGCTGTGCGAACAGGGCTTGATCCGCCGGCCCGGCGATCCGATGCTGCATCATCTCTTGGCCGCGGTGCTGTTTTCCAAAGGCGAGATCGAAACCGCGCGCAAGCACGTCGAGAGCAGCCTTAAAAAACGGCCGGACAATGCCGCAGCCCAGCTGCTGGCGGCGCGGATCGCGCGCGCCGCCGGAGATTTCGACGGCGCGCTGGCGCATCTCGATCGGGTGATCGCGATCGCGCCGCAACGCGATGCGTTTCTCGAAAAGGCGCGAACGCTCGACCAGGCTGCGGTTCATCAGCCGGAGCTGCGGCCGCAGGCGCGCGAGGCGTGGCGGGCCATTCTCGACGTAATTCCCAAAAACCAGGAGGCCGCGGCGCGGCTGGGACGGCTGGCTTTCGAGGATGGCGACACTGCCACCGCGGCGTCCCTGCTGGAGCGCGCCGTGGCGGGCGAGGTGGTGCCGGCGTCGGTCTGGTTCGATCTCGGCCTCGTCCGTCAGGATTTGCGCGACCGTGCCGGCGCCGCCAGCGCCTATCGCCGGGCGATCGAACTCAAGCCCGATTACGCGGAAGCCGCGCTCAATCTCGGCGTCGTGCTGCAGGACTCCGGCGATATCGAGGGCGCGATGCGCGCCTATGCGCAAACCTATCGGCTGCGTCCTCAAAGCTTCGGCACCATTGCGATGGCGCTGACATCGGCGCCGCATGGCCGGCTGTGGCTCGATGAGGCCGCGCTGCGAAGCGCGTTAGGTGGTTGAACGTCCGCGTCGCGCGCGAAACCGCTTGCGATAGACGCCGGGGCTGGCCAGCACTTCGGCCACCGTCGTCTCATAGGCGGCCTTTTCGGCCTCGTCGAAACATTCGAATTCAAGCTGCGGCGCAGCGCGGGGCACCGCAAAGCACTGCGCCACCGGCGTGCCCTTGGGCAGCACGCCGGTAAATTCCGGCTGCAACCACACGGCCGGGAAATTGATCCCGCCATCGTGGAAGCGATCGGCGTCCACCAGGCCCGAGATCAGGCGAAACGGCAGGTCGTCGCGGTTGACGGGGTGGGTGGCAAACAGCGACCAGCCGGGCTCCAACTCGATGGTCCAGAAGCTGTTGAATTTGATCGCGGCCTGTCCGTCCCGCGCGAATGGGGCGTTCGGGAATTGGGCCGCGACGTGGAAGCTCAGGGGTGCGCGGGGATGTCCGGATGTCAGCGGCTCCGGAATGTCCCAGGCCCAGGAAAACGAACCGCTGTTGACCGTGATGTCGCAGGGCAGCAGGATCAACACGCCATAGGCCATCGCGTCCACAAAGGGCGGGCATTGCTTCACGGTGCGAATGTCGCGGCCGTGGATTTCCGAAGCCGCCTTCGAAGGCATGGCGCGGAGCCAGTCCGGCAGCACGCTTCGCGCCGGAACCGGCCGCGGCAGATATTCAGACAAGGCCGGATCGCAACGGAAGATCATGCGCATGGCGGGCTCCTGGGGTAGGCGGGGAATTGCTCCCGATGTCGTCATGCCCGCGAAAGCGGGCATCCAGTACTCGCCGCCGCTGAATCGAGAAGGCGCGGAGTACTGGATCGTCCGCGTACGCGGACGATGACGGGACTATAATGAAAAAAGGCCGGGATTGCTCCCGACCTTTTGTTTTCTCGTCATGCCCCGCGAAAGCGGGGCATCCAGTAATCGCCGGCGGCAGTGATTGAGCCGAGAAGCCGCGGTGTACTGGATCGTCCGGTCAAGCCGGACGATGACAGTAAGTTAGCCTCAGTTCGAGGCGCGCTTCGGCGGGCTTGCCGGCCACGACTTGATCAGGGTGTCGTAGTCGACGGTTTCGCCCTTCGGCTTTTCGTTCGCCAGCTTGCGCTGGGGCGCGATGTTGCCGTCCTTGGCCGACTTGGCGAACCAGTACTCGGCGGTTTCCTTCTTGTTGAGCTTCGGTCCGCAGGCGCCCTGCACACCGGATTTCTCCAGACGCTCCATCACCGAGTCCTGCGCTGCGGCCAGCGAGTCCATCGCCGCCTGCGGCGTCTTCGCACCGGACGACGCATCGCCGATGTTCTGCCACCACAATTGCGCAAGCTTCGGATAATCCGGCACGTTGTTGCCGGTCGGGGTCCACTGCACGCGCGCGGGCGAGCG
>Ga0116135_1001383_pt1 | contig 12287 bp, 11 predicted proteins | sample June2015DPH_20_1_FD_89738 | JGI IMG/M metagenome (GOLD analysis project Ga0116135, IMG submission 89738) | Peatland microbial communities from SPRUCE experiment site at the Marcell Experimental Forest, Minnesota, USA - June2015DPH_20_10 | ecosystem: Environmental > Terrestrial > Soil > Wetlands... | reverse complement strand
GTGATGATGGTCACTTCATTGCGGTCGGAATCGAATCCTACGTCCTCGCGAGAAACGTCGTTGACCACGATCGCGTCGAGATTTTTGGCGGACAGTTTCTGCCGGGCATTTTCAAGGACGTTCTCAGTCTCGGCGGCGAATCCAACGACGATCTGCGATTGTTTGCGCGCCGAGATTTCTTTCAAGATATCGGCGGTAGGTTCAAGATCAAGCGTGATGGGTCCCTTGCGCTTGATCTTTTGCTGCGAGATCGATTTGACGCGGTAATCGGAAACCGCTGCGGTTTTGATGACGATGGTGGACCGCGGCAACAGAGCCAGCACAGCGTCAAGCATCTGCCCGGCGGATTCGACCTTCGTGACCTCGACTGCCGCAGGCGGGGCCAGAACTGTCGGCCCACTCACCAGTAGCACGCGGGCACCGCGGCGGAACGCAGCTTCTGCCAGGGCATATCCCATGCGCCCGCTCGAGCGGTTGGTGAGATAGCGCGCGGGATCGATCTTCTCGCGCGTGGGTCCAGCGGTGATCAAAACAGTTTCGGCGGCAAGATCCTGCTCCGCGCCGAGCGATTCGAGTAGCGCAGTAACGATGACTTCGTTTTCGGCGAGGCGTCCAGCGCCGGTCATGCCGCAAGCCAGGTGGCCGGTGCCCGGTTCAACGATCTTTACGCCGCGCTGGCGAAGAATTGCGAGGTTCGCCTGGGTCGCGGGATGATTCCACATGTTCACGTTCATCGCGGGAGCAACTATGACGGGAGCAGTTGTCGCCAGATAAAGCGTGGTAAGGAAGTCGTTGGCGATGCCTTGCGCAAAATGCGCCAGGACATCTGCGGTAGCAGGAGCAACCAGCAGCGCGTCAATCGACTGCGCAACCGCGATGTGCTCAATCGCCGAATCGATATTTGGTGCGTGCTCTTCTCCAGCGGCAAACATACCGCTAATAACTTTTTCGCCGGAGAGCGCTGCGAAGGTGAGAGGACGAACAAACTCCTGGGCCGCGCGGGTCATCACAACCTGCACGCGGATACCACGGTCTTGCAGCAGGCGAACAATCTCGGCCGCCTTATAGGCCGCGATTCCGCCTGTAACTCCGAGAGCAATCTTCATAATTGCCGCCGCGCGATACCGACACCGGGAGTCGAGACATCGCGCTCAATGCAGCGCGGTTTAAGCTTCGTGCCCGAATGCCTGATCAAGCACTTCGGCCGCCTGCTCTGCAGCGCTGCGAGTTTCAGGAATCTCCCACTTAACCTTGCCCGCGCGAATTTCATCCTGAGCAATGCGGCAAGGTTTGCGGGAACTGGTTTGAACCACCGGAGGAGCTCCGGATTGCAATTGCCGGGCTCGCCGTGCGGCGACCAGAATATACCGATAGTTGCTGTCGAAGCCTTCGATCAATTTCATGGACTCTCTCCCCCCGACCGGGATGCAAGATTTTGGATTGCCGAAAGTTGATTTGCGAACCACGTTGCGTTCTCTGCCAGCGAAGCCAAGAACCTGACCCTATTTTCCCACGAAATCGCAAGTTGTGCCGCGACCCAGATCGGAATCAGGTTACGGAAGACTATTGCTCGGCTTGGGCTCCCCGCCAAATGAAGACAGGATCGGCCCCAGGCGCTCGCGCACCTTAGCCAGGCGGCAGCAATCCGCGACGACCACAATCTTTGCTTCCTCCTCCGATAGCGCCCGCCCCGAACGAAGCAAGCGTTCGCCGCGCACCACCGCGCGCAGTAATCTGATGGAATCCTCCAGCTGATCGTTGACCAGAATGTAGTTGTAGCGTTGATAGTTCTCAATTTCGTGAGTCGCCGTAACCAGCCGGCGCTGAATTACTTCTTCTCGATCCTCGCTGCGTTTGCGCAGTCGCTCTTCCAACGTTCTGCGGTCCGGCGGCAGGATGAAGATGCTGGTGGCATCCGGCAGCTTGTCCTGGATTTGCTTCGCACCTTGCACATCGATATCGAGCAAAAGATCGCGGCCATTACGCTCTGCTTCTTGCAAAAAACGGCGCGACGTTCCGTAGTAATTGCCAAACACCTCGGCATATTCGAGGAATGCATCCTCTCGGATCATCTTTTCGAACTCTTCGCGCGATACAAAATAATACTGGCGTCCGTTGATCTCGCTGCCCCGCGGAGCCCGCGTGGTGTAGGAAATGGAAAACTCCAAGTCGCTGACTTTTTTCAACAATTCGTTTACCAGGGTGGACTTGCCCGAACCGGACGGAGCCGAAATGATATAGACCAATGGTTTGCGGGACGGAGCATTCATTCCAGGTTTTGCACCTGCTCGCGAGATTTTTCGATCTCTGCTTTCATACTGAGGCCGGCCTCGGTGACCTTCAACGCCTCGCCTGCAAGCCCGGACGTTTTGGAAAGCAAAGTGTTGGCTTCGCGATTCATTTCTTGGAGCAGGAAATCCAACTTTTTCCCGACCTCCCCATGCTGATCGAGCAGGCCCAGAAAATGCTGCACATGATTTTCGAGACGGACGATTTCTTCCTGAATGTCGCTGCGATCAACTAACAGCGCGGCTTCCTGCAGCATTCGTTCGCGATCCGGAGTGGAGCCCAGCAACTCTTGAAGCCGGAGCTGCAACCGCTCCAGATAGCCTTGCAACATGGCGCGGCGGTGCTGTTGCACAATATTCACTGCTTGCAGAAGCTGGGCCATCCGATCGCGAAGCTCGCGCTCAATGCTTCGGCCCTCCTGCTCGCGCATCTGGTTTAGCCGCTCAAGCGCTTCGCCAACGTTGCCCATCACGGCGGATTCAAGGGCGCCGTCCATACTGCTTCCGGAGGAATCGAGCGCCCCTGGAATTCTCAAGATGGAATTGAGATCAGGCTCTGAGACCACATTGAATTCGGCGGCGGCCTTGCGAAACGCGGCTATATAGGCGCTCACCAGCGGACGATTCAACGCAAAACTCTCGCCGCTTCCCCGCTCCACGCTGAGCGTAACTTCCACATGTCCGCGGCTCATCTTTTCCTTCAGCAACCGGCGCAGCTGCATCTCAATCGCTTCGGAACCAAGGGGTAAACGAAAATGCACATCCAGAAAGCGGTGGTTTACCGATTTCAGAGAAAGTGAAAATGCCGTCCTGCCATTACCACTTCCAGCTAAATGAGAACCGGTCCCTTCTTCCTGGTTCGCAAGTTCGCCTTTAACTTGCGCAAAGCCCGTCATGGAGCGAAGTGGCATGAGATTCAAGATAATAGCGCGAAGGCATCAACTGGGTTGAGCAGGCTCCATTTTGTGCCCGAAATCGGTGAACTGCAACTCGTACAAGCGCCGGTAGGTCCCGAGCCTGGTCATCAGATCCTCGTGTGCGCCAATATCGGCGACGGCGCCATTCTCAATCACCACGATGCGGTCGGCGCGGCGAATTGTCGAAAGCCTGTGGGCAATGACGAACACGGTGCGGCCAATCATCAGATTGTGAAGCGCGGATTGCACCAGTGCCTCAGATTCGCCGTCCAGGGCGGAGGTGGCTTCGTCCAGAATCAGGATCGGAGCGTTCTTCAAAATCGCACGAGCAATCGCGATACGCTGGCGTTCCCCGCCCGAAAGCCGCACGCCGCGCTCGCCAATAATCTGATCGTAGCCTGCGGGCAGCGCCATGATGAAATCATGCGCCAGTGCGGCGTGGGCCGCAGCCTGCACCTGTTTCAACGGCACATTCGGCCGGCCGTAAGCGATGTTGTTGCGCACGGTATCGTTGAATAGAACGGTCTCCTGGGTCACGATCCCGACCTGCTCGCGCAACGATGCAAGCGTTACATCGCGAACGTCGACGCCGTCAATAGTCAACTGTCCCTGCGTAACGTCGAAGAAGCGGGGAATCAAATGAACCAGAGTGCTCTTGCCTGCCCCACTCGAACCAACGATCGCGATTACTTCCCCGCGGCGAACTTCAAGATTAATGTTGTGCAGCACACCGCGAGTTTCTCCACCCTCGCTATCGTAAGTGAAGTTGACTTGATCAAATCGAACAGCCCTGGAAAAAGCCGGCAAGCGAATGGAATTCGGCTTTTCACGAACCTCATCCTCGACATCCATGAACTTAAATATTTCGCTGGAAGCGCCGACCGCCTGCTGGAAATTATTGTTGAACTGGGCGAACTTGCGTACGGGATTGTAGAGGCTGAACACCGCGGTAATGAAAGCGAAAAATATGCCGGGAGTCATCACTCCATGTTTTACTTGCTCACGCCCCAAGTTGAGAAGCAAAGCAATTCCGATCGCTCCAAAGACATCCATTAGGGGAGAACTGATCGCTGCGGCGGAGACGGAGCGTAGGTTTGCCCGGAACAACCGGCGCGCGGCTCCGCGAAATCTCGAAATTTCCCATTTCTCACTGTTGAAGGCCTTGACGATTCTGTTGCCGATTATCGTTTCGTGCAGAATGTTCTGGATCTCGGCCAGCTTGTCTTGCCCATGCCGTGTCGTGCTCCTTACCCGCGTCCCGATCTTGCGCGAGGAATAAACAATTGCGGGAAGAAACAGCAGCAAGACCCATGCCAATTTTCCGCCTAGCACCAACACAACGCCAGCGACGGCGAGAAAGGTAAAGAACTGCTGTAGAAATTCAGCGAGAACCGTTGACATGGCATACTGCACCCGCTCGATGTCGTTGACTATTGTGGAGAGTAGTGTTCCGGTACTGTGCCTTGAAAAAAATGCTGCCGAGCGGCGCATCATCGCGTTGTAAAGATCGTCGCGCAAATCCGTAATCATGCCGAACCCAGCATGGTTCACCAAATACGTACCGGTGTAATCGAAAATTCCTTTGAGTATCGTGGAACCGATTAGAGCCACGGCAACCATGGTCCATGCATTTGTGAATCTTGAAGGAACCAACTGCTGCAAGAAAACTGGATGGTGCGAAATAGGAATAACAAAGAGCTGGATATCTTTCGATCCTGTCGAGGGCTCCAATACCCGATCCGTGATTGGGCGAATCAGCAAATATTTGAACCCGTCCAACCCGCCGACCAACGCCATCAGAACCACTGACGACAGGATTTGCCACCAATACGGTAGCGCGTAACGAACCAACCGCATCAGTTGGCGCATAAGGCTCCAGCTGGGATGCAGCGGCTTACCGGTATTGGCATAAACGTAGGATACAAGACCCTATTTTACTGTGCGATTCTCGAATTCCCCAAGCGGCGGCACTCTCATGGGCGAGTTCACTTCGGCATGTCCCGGTGCACAACTTTTACTCTATAGTCGGCTTCACGAAGACGTTTGTTTACCTCTTCCGCGATCATCACCGAGCGATGCTGCCCGCCGGTACAGCCGAATCCGATGGTCAGATAGCTTTTTCCTTCATGTACGTAATGGGGAAGAAGGTAAATGAGAAGATCGGAAATGCGCTGGATGAATTCCTGCGTCTGCGGAAACGATCGGATGTAAGCAGCAACACGTTTATCTCTACCGGTCAGCGGGCGAAATTCCGGCAGGAAGTGCGGGTTCGGCAGGAAGCGCACGTCGAAAACCAGATCGGCATCTTCCGGCAAGCCATTGCGGAATCCAAAACTCACACAGGAAACCAAAATGTTCTTGCCAGTAGTTTGTTCGTGAAAACTTTCCGTGATGTGCGCGCGCAGTTCGTGCACGTTGAATTTTGAAGTGTCGATGATAACGTCGGCCAAGTCACGAATCTTCGCCAAATGCCGCCGTTCAGTTCTTATGGAGGTATTTACCGGCGAATCCGTTCCGAAAGGATGCGGACGGCGCGTCTCACTGAAACGCCGCAGCAGCACCGCGTCAGAGGCTTCAAGAAATGCCAATCTCGTCGGGATGATGCGGCGCACCGCCTTGAGAATAGCGGGAAGTTGCTCGAGTTTGGAGCCTTCGCGTACATCGACCACCAGTGCTGTACGGCGGATGTCTCGGGACTGGACGGCCATCTCCGCGAAACGCGGGATAAGTTCCACCGGAAGGTTGTCAACGCAGTAGTAACCCAGGTCTTCGAAAACCTTCAATACGGAAGCTTTACCGGAGCCGCTCATCCCGGTAATAATGACCAGTTCCGGGGAATGAGGCGTATCGCTGGAGACGACTTCCGCGCTCTTCTTTGCTTTGCGCGAGTCACTTTTCCGTTTCGCCGGCTCGATCACTTTCCGTGGCGCCATGCAAAGGATAGTAGCATCGCAGACTGCGTCCGTGGAGGGACTTACATTGATTCCCTCTCACTAATTTGTGCATCTTCCACTCAGGAAGGTAAGCTAACTTGCCATGAAAAAGTTTGACGCACTCACCGAACGGGAAGTGTTGGCCCTGGCCATCGCGTTGGAAGAAGAAGATGAACGCGTGTATGCGGATTTTGCCGAAGGCCTGCGGCAGGATTATCCGGCCTCGGCGGCGATGTTCGAAGGCATGCGCCAGGAAGAATCTGGACATCGCCGGCGTCTGATCGAACTGTTTCAGCAAAAGTTTGGTGAGCACATCCCCTTAATTCGCCGGCAAGATGTGCGCGGCTTCGTGGAACGTCCGGCTCTTTGGTTGATTCGCCCCTTGCGTATCGAGGCGGTCCGCAAGGAAGCCAGCACGATGGAAGTGGAGACGCGACGATTTTATGAGAAGGCCGCGGCGCGCACTCAGGACGCCAGCATCCGCCAGTTGCTCGACGACTTGATCAACGAAGAGCGGGAGCACGAAGAGCGGGCACAAGAACTGGACAAAGAAAAACTGCCGGCTAACGTGAAGGCGGATGAGGAGCGCGCTCAGCGCCGATTGTTTGTTCTGCAAATCGTGCAGCCAGGGTTGACCGGGCTGATGGACGGTTCCGTCTCAACGCTGGCTCCGGTTTTTGCCGCCGCTTTCGCGACCATGAACAGCTGGGACGCTTTTCGCGTGGGACTCGCGGCATCCGCTGGCGCAGGAATTAGTATGGGTTTCGCGGAAGCATTGTCGGATGACGGAAGCCTAACCGGCCGCGGACATCCCTGGGTGCGGGGACTCATCTGCGGAGCCATGACGGCACTGGGAGGCATTGGCCATACAATGCCATTTCTGCTGAAGGATTTTCGCGTTGCGCTCTGGGCGGCAGGTGCTGTGGTGTTTGCGGAGCTGGCCGTGATCACATGGATACGCAGGCGTTACATGGATACTCCCTGGATCTCAGCCGCACTGCAGGTTGGCTTGGGCGGTGTATTAGTCTTCATCACCGGAGTGCTGATCGGAAGTTCATGATCGCTTCTTTGCCCGAAACCGGTGGCTGGCGGGCGCCGGCCGATCGCGTTTAGGGTTGCGTGTCTAACGGGTGACTGCTCTTTCCGTAAAATTCATTCTGTAGCTTCAGGCTAACGTCATCAGATTTCACCGCGCGGATAGTTTTGACAATGGCGCCGATCCACCAATCCATTTGAAACTTCCCCAGCTCCGCACTCGCGGCAGAGCCGTCGCCGGAATAATGATGGGGAAAGCGCGCATACCACCAGATTCCAGTGTAGACATCTTCCGGTAGATTCAGCCGGTGCTGATCGGTGCCTGATTCGTCGCGAGCGCGATCCCGGTGAACCGTGTCCGGGCGCGCAATCATCATCTTCGAAGTTTCACTTTCCCCCGCGTGCATGTCGATTGAAGTTTTCTTCGGGGGACCGCCTGAGTCGGGACTTCGCTTGTCAAAAATGTAGACCACATAGTCGTGCGGCTTATCGAGCTGCGTCTGGGCAAAGTATGGAAGCAGGCTCTCATTGCCGCCATGCCCATTTACGATGATGATCTTCTTGCACCCGTTCCGGGCCATCTCGTCTGTGGTTTCTTGCAGCAGTGCGAGTTGCAGGTTGCGGCTGTAAGCCATGGTTCCTGGTTCGTGGCGCGCCTCGGCGATCTGGCCGAAGTAATAGTCTGGCAGAACTATGGCGTACTCTTGTTCCGCCGCGTGCAGTGCCGCGTACCGTACATCGAGCAAATCGGTCCCGAGCGGCAGGTGCGGCCCGTGCTTTTCCAGAATGCCAAAGGGAAGCAGGCACGTTCCTTGCGAGCGATGAATTCCTTCGCGGAAATCCGCGGCCGTGAGTTCTTCCCAGTGGACGGAAAGTTTCAGTTCCGGCGCGCTGCTCTGCGCCTTTGCGAACAGAGAAGGAAACAAGATCGAGATGAAAACAATCCGGACCCAAATACGGTTCTTCATTCGTATATATTACCCGACCGCAAGTTTCAAGCACCCCTACTTCTTGTCGCCTGGTCTGGACAATATCGTCGTTCCCTCCGTCATGTGGATGAAGTTGACTTCCAATTCCGGTCAAGACTCCTTGCAGACCCTATACTGGAATATGTTATTCCAAGGCTTTTTAGGCCCACTCTGATACGGATATATACGCTTATAATGTTCCCGGCGTTATATTGCTTGTGCATCGATCCGCAGGATCGAGGAAATACACGATTTCGTTCCGATGCCGGGGAATAGACAATCCGAGCGGAAGAAAGGGGAGTTGCTGAAGCTTCGCGACGCCGCTTTGCAACTTGGAATCAGCTTCCCCACAATCAAGCAGTGGATTTACAAAAAGAAGATTGGCAGTATCAAAACTGCCGGGGGCCATCACCGCATTCCGCTGAGCGAGCTCGATCGCCTTCTGTATCGATCCCGAGGGAAAACTGGGCCGGAACGCGCGGGCATAATCCGCAAAGTAAGCGGGCGCAATCAACTGGTGGGAAGAATCGATACGGTCCGAATCAGCGGACTGATGGCAGAAGTGAGGATTTCGATTGGCGGTCAACAGATCACATCGATCATAACTGCGCGGTCCGCGCGGGAAATGCAGTTGAAACCGGGGCAGACCGCGGCTGCTCTGATTAAAGCCACCGAAGTAATGATCCTGCGGGTTTGAATATGAGGAATCGCCGAACTTTTTCCGTCTTGCTGCTCTCCGTAGTTCTTAATGCGGGACTGCTGCGTGCGCAACAGTTGACCGTACAAACGGAAAGCGGAACACAAACAAAATTGACGCGCGCAGATATTGAAGCGCTGCCGCACGTCGAACTAACCAGCGGCGGTGCGACATTCGAAGGCGTCAATCTTAGGGCAGTTTTGGAGAAGGGTGGAATCCAGTTCGGTGACACGCTAAGAGGAAAGCGCATGGCGTCTTGTTTGCTGGTGGAAGCGGCCGATGGATATCGAGTCGTGATTGCGCTACCTGAGATTGATCCGGCATTCAGCGATAAGCAGTTCATTCTGGCCTATTTGAAGGACGGAAAGACGCTTGACGCGAAGGAGGGTCCTTACCGCATTGTCATTCCCGATGAGAAGCGCATGGCTCGCTGGGTACGGCAAGTTGCGCGGTTGAGGATCGTCGAAGTGCAGTAATGAAAGGTAGAGACGGATGAGAGCGCATCGATTCAACCTAATCCTGGTACTGATGGTCGCGTTTGTCGCGCATTTTTGTGTGGCACAGGAATTGAGCGTAGCGGCTGCGGCGGACCTGCAATTCGCCATGCAGGACATTGCCGGACAATTCGAAAAACAAACTGGGAAAATGGTGAAGCCGACCTACGGATCGTCAGGAAACTTTTTTCAACAAATCCAGAATGGCGCCCCCTTCGACGTTTTCTTTTCCGCGAATCTGGATTATGCAAAGAAGCTCGAGGACGCTGGCTTGACCGTGCCAGGAAGCTTCTATGAGTATGCCCGGGGGAAGATCGTCATCTGGGTTCCAAACGCATCGAAACTAGATATCAATGCAGGGCTCAAAGTTCTTCTCGATCCTTCCATAAAGAAGATTGCGGTTGCCAATCCACAACATGCGCCCTACGGTAAGGCTGCAGTCGCCGCGCTCGAGAAGGAAAATATCTACGACAAAGTCCAAGACAAGTTGGTCCTGGGTGAGAACATCGCTCAAACCGCCTCGTTCATAGTTTCGGGAGCGGCAGAGGTTGGTATTGTGGCATTGTCTCTGGCTTTGTCCCCAAACATGAAGGCTCTGGGACGCTATGCCGAGATACCCGGCGCAGACTACCCTCCGATCGAGCAGGCTTGCGTCATTCTCAAGTCCTCCAAGCACCTGGACGAAGCGAAGCGGTTTGTATCTTTCTTCAAAACGACCGCGATCGGCGACGCACTGAAAAGCTATGGATTCGAGGTTGCACCTGTCCCCGGCAAGTGAGTTCAATATCTTGTTAACAAGTACAGAGATAATTTCCATACTTGGGCAAAACCCGGAAGATGCATGTTCTTGTATCGGCTAAGAATGGCTCATGGCAGTTCGCCCTACATTACGGCGAAGGCGCTTTTGTTATTCGGCCTAGCCTGTCTGCATCAGAACCTTATGGGCCAAGCCGAGGCCCTGGGCAGCATCGCGACCAAGGACGCGAACATTTCGTCGCATTTGATCGATCCTCTCGCCGCGCGACTCGCCGCCCAAAACGCATTGTTCAAAGCGCAATTCGAAGATGACATGAGGGCTTCTCCAGAGAGTGAGACTGCCCGGGGAGATTATCGCGATAACGCGCTGCTGGATGATTATTCCCTCGCCGCCAGCACCAAGCAAAACTTCGTTGATCGCGCGTATCGTACAAAGCTCGCAGCCATTTCCACCGATGATTTTCCAGAGCAGGACCGCAATTCGCACGATCTTCTGTTGCATGTTCTGGATAATCGTATCGCGGACTATGAGTTAAAAGGGTACGAGATGCCCATCTCACAGATGCAAGGGATTCATAACAGCCTTGCTGATCTTCCAAATTCCGTTCCGCTTGATTCCGTGAAGCATTATGAGGATTACATTGCGCGCCTCCACCAGATCCCGCGTGCCCTCGAACAGACGATGGACGTGCTACGCCAGGGAGAAAAAGACGGATTGATGCCTCCGCGAATTTTGCTGGAGCAAATTCCGGCCCAGTGCGAGGGCACGATGTCGGAAAATCCGTTTCTCGCTCCGGCGAAGAAGTTTCCCGCTTCAATCTCTGCCAGCGAGCAAAAGCGCCTCACGCAGGAAATCCAGAGCGTGGCGAGCTCGGAGGTCCTGCCAGCCTATCACCGCTTTGCGGAGTTCATCGCAAAAGATTATGCCCCTCATGGGCGTGCCAAGATCGGACTAAGCAGTTTGCCCGATGGCGCGCGACGTTACCAGCAAGCTATTTGGGAGGAAACCACCACGGACATGTCTCCGGATGAGATTCATGCGCTCGGACTTCGGGAGGTCGAACGAATTAACGCCCTGCTTACAAATCTCGCGATCAAAGCGGGCTATAAAGATCTCCGCAGCTTTCGCGCGGCGCTCAATAGCGATCCTAGGTACGTCCCGCAATCAGCGGAGCAGATTGTGGAGGACTTTCGCCGTTATGTCAGCCAGATGCAGCCGCGGCTGCCCGAACTCTTTGGGGAGTTCCCGGAAACGCCGCTCACGGTGGAAGCTGCGCCCCCCTCCCAGCCGCACAATCCTACGCATTACGTTTTCGGCACCCCGGACGGAAGCAGGCCGGCGCGGGTGGTAGTTGCGACGTCCAACTACGAGCATCGAAAACTTCTTCCCGATGAAACTCAGGCCTATCACGAAGGCATCCCTGGGCACCACATGCAGATTTCCATTCAGCAGCGGCTTACCGGGTTGCCAGAGTTTCGTCTTCATGTCATCAACAATGCTTACGCCGAAGGCTGGGCGGTCTACGCGGAGGCGCTCGGCAAAGAGATCGGATTTTTTCAGGATGCGGCGTCGGATTATGGGCGGCTGAATTTGGAGTTGATGCGCGCAGTTCGGCTGGTGATTGATACCGGCATTCACTCCGAAGGCTGGAGCCGGGAGCAGGCTGTGGCCTGCTTTCGCGCGAGCGGCGCCGCGGACGAACCCACCATTCAGGCTGAAGTTGACCGGTACATCGCGTGGCCGGCTCAGGCTCTGAGCTACAAAATCGGCCAGCTCAAGATTCTCGACCTGCGAAATCGCGCAAAGAAGGAACTGGGCCCGCGGTTCGATATCAGGGCGTTCCACGATGAAATACTGAGTGGAGGCAGCCTGCCGCTCGACATGTTGGAGGCTCGCTTCGATACCTGGATCAAAACCCAGCTTCGCGATTCCAACTAACCGGCCTCGGCGTGTCTTTGTCGCCCCGCCATCTAGCCGCTCTTATAGCCACTTAATAAAAGTGTTGACAGAGTCCTTTCTTGGGATCAACATTGCTAACGCAATAATCCGAAAGCAATCGATAGCGTACGAAATATATTAAGTAACAAAAGCTAACCTTGGCATTTAACGCGTAAACACGGCAACTGTAAGCGCTAAATTGCAGCAAAATTCACCAGGAGGCTTTTCAATGAACCATCGCTTTGACCACACCACGCGGC
>Ga0116135_1001382_pt1 | contig 12288 bp, 12 predicted proteins | sample June2015DPH_20_1_FD_89738 | JGI IMG/M metagenome (GOLD analysis project Ga0116135, IMG submission 89738) | Peatland microbial communities from SPRUCE experiment site at the Marcell Experimental Forest, Minnesota, USA - June2015DPH_20_10 | ecosystem: Environmental > Terrestrial > Soil > Wetlands... | reverse complement strand
GCGTTGGCTGCCTGCCGGGATTCGCGTCCTAAGTACTGGCTAACTTCCGCAGCCGCCGTCCGCGCAGCTTTCATGGAAGCCGCATTGGGCGGAGGCACCGGCTTCCAGCGATTTTCCTTGGAACTCCAGTACATGAGCGGCCTGCGGGGCGCTTCCGATGGCTGAACCGGGGGCGGTGCCGCGGAAACAAAATCGTTCACATAGACCTTGCGGCCGTTCTCCTCGGTGCTCGCGATTTTTTGGGGGGAATCGTCGCCATTGGCGGCGCAAAGCTGTGGAACGAGAGAAGGAGAGATCGCGGCTAACGTGCTGGCCATCAGGACGATTTGCAGGCGCTTTCGCATTATTACCGGGTTTCCTTCGGGGACTGATGAAGACAGTCTTCACCTTCACCCTTTGCTACCCGGAACCTGAGGGAGAGTTCTTTAACCAGAGTAAGACGATTATAGGGGGCGCGTTGCGGGCGAGCAACGACACTGAAGGGTGTAGAACCACCGAAGTAATCCTTGTAACCGATTGAAAGCAAATAGATTATAAAACTAACTTGCCTTTTCCATCGCCAGACCGAAAGCCTCTATCGATAACGAGCGCAAGAGGTTGCGGCGCATACCGCGTTCCAACTCAGCCAATCGATCGGATGCCCTGGCGATCCAGTCGAAATCGGACGCCTCGGCCATCTTGGTGAGTTGAGTCTGAATGTCGATGTTCTGGACCATCTCGGGCGCATTCGATGCCAGAAACATCAGATCGCGCAGCAATGAGTACAGCGTACGCAGGAGTTGTTCGGTTTTCCCACGCCCCTCGGGCCCGGCCCGGTAGGATTCCGTCACCTTGAAGAGTTGGCTGTGTTCGCTTCCTAGAAGGGCGGAATTGAGAATAGCAAGCGCATCGGCTCGGGCGGCCACGTAGGCCTCAACATCAAAACTACGCGCTCGCCCGACAGCCCCATCGGACAATCTCGCAACCAAGGCGCGCTGCGCTGGCTTCCACTCCCGGCGATGCTGCGCCAGATAGCGCTCAACTGCTTCCAGCGGCAACGCAGCCAGCGGAAATGTCATGGCCCGGGAGCGAATCGTGGTAAGCAGTTCGCCCGGGTTTTCCGACAGCAAAAATATCGTAGCGAACTCCGGTGGCTCCTCCAGCACCTTGAGCAGAGAATTCGCCGCCTCCTTCATGAAAGCGGAGTCGGTGAATATATACACGCGCTCGCGAGCGTCGGACGGCCGATAGTAGATCGTCTCAATGACTCGCCGCACCTGATCCACCTTGATCATCATCTGCGGAGGATCGGGAGGGATGATAAGTACATCGGGATGGGTTTGAATAAAGAGCCGCGTCTCTTTCTTGTCGGTTTCGCGCAGGGCTTCACGGGCCTCGACTGCTTCCGCGCAACGCGCTTCAAGATCCGAAGACTGCGCGATACGGCGGCAGTTCGCGCAGTGGCCGCAGAAATCCGGGAGACCATAAGTTTGCGTCGGCTCCAAACAGTTCAAGGCTTGCGCCAGCATCAGCGCCAGAGTGTATTTGCCCGATCCGCGAGCGCCGGAAAGAATTACTGCGTGCGGAAAGTGATCGCGCGCCAGCATATCGCGCAGGCGGTGCAGGGTTTCGGTGTTGCCGTGGAAATCGGAGAAGGGCATTCTTTGTCAGCGGATGAGATGAATGGAAACCCGGATCCTCAAGCCTTTCCACGCCCGGTCAGCTGTGTATATGGGGGCCTTAAGGGCGATCCCGAGCGCCAAGCAAGCGCGGTCTCCCAGTGACAAGCCCAGAGAACGAGTCTGCGGCAGCAACCCTCCCGCGATCTTAGCCTGTTCCTTATCGAACTCCATGATCTCGGGAATGGAAGAGGTCACAGCTTCCCACGCGTCTTCAGAATCGATTCCCCGCCCCAGCAGCTTGCCGTAAGCCTCAGCCACATTTACTGCGCTCATGCTGGCGCTGTCGAGCAAAGCAAATCGTTGGTCGAAGATTTCTGCGCCAGGCTCTCCGTGGAGAATCGCGAGGAGGGCGGAACTATCCAGCACAATTCTATTCACGCCGCGCAGCCTCCCGGCGCTCGGCAATCAACTCGTCAACCAAAGAGGTAGCCGGGGAGACGTGTTTGCGTACCAATCGCTGCGCTTTAGCTAGACGCTGCCGCAAAGTCGTGATCCGCAGCTCCTCGTTTTCGATCCGCAGAACAACTGTGTCGCCGGAAGAGATACCGAGAGCGCGGCGGAATGAAGAGGGGATAACAATGCGACCGTTTTCGTTGATGCGGGCACGGGTTTCATTAACTTCGGCCATGACATTTCTGAGATTATGTCATTTACTACAATATGTCAACTGCAATAGAAATGACAAGTGAGGAATTAACCATTTTTCAACGTCACCTTTAGCTGTCGCTCGACCGCTCCCATAATTTTGCGGTGCGTCTGCGCAGGCGTCCCGCTGGCGTCCACCGTCACAACCCGTTGCGCCTCCCTGGCGGCGATTGTCCGATAGCCCTCGTGCACGCGTGCGAAAAACTTCTGATTCTGCTGCTCGAATCGGTTTTCGTCGTGATGCTTGCCCGCGCGTTTTTTCGCGCGATCGGTGGCCTGGCGGTTGCGCTGCCGCGCCCGTGCCACGCTGAATGCTGGGTCCCACTCCAGCAGTAGGGTGAGGTCGGGCTGCAAATCTCCACAAAGGACGCGGTGAAGCTTGAGCACGACGTCACTGCCGAGTTTGCGACCGCTTCCCTGATAAGCCTCGGTTGAATCCGTGAATCGATCGCAGAGCACAATTTCTCCGCGATCAACCGCGGGGCGAATGACCTCGGCGATGTGCTGCGCCCGCGACGCAAACATCAAAGCCATTTCCGCCAGCGGCGCCAAGCCCTCGGTTTTCGAGTCGAGCAGCACGCGCCGAATTTTCTCGCCAGTCGCAGTTCCTCCTGGTTCGCGCGTCTCAACAACCTTGTGCCCGCCCGCGCGCAGAGCCTCCGCCAGTTTGCGCATCTGCGTGCTCTTGCCGGTTCCGTCGAGTCCTTCGAAGGTGATGAATTTTCCCCGCCGCGGCATCGTTCGAAATGATAGCAGCGCGGATGCGCCCCTGTACCGCCGCTCTAGTCGGCTGCTATAGTCTAGAGTTCCGCACGCGAAGTGCGAGTCGTCTTTATCCTCACTTATGGGAGCCTCAAAAATGAAACTCTCAAGAATTTTGGGAGTTGTTTGTCTTCTGTCCTTCTTCATTCTTCCAGTGTGGTCCGTCACCCCGCCGACAGTGACTCTGTTCGTGGACGCGACTTCAGCTCCTCGCAAGATCTTCCATGCAAAAATGAAGATTCCCGCCAGCGCCGGCGACCTCACGCTTTACTATCCCAAGTGGATCCCCGGCGAACACGCTCCCGATGGTCCCATCGTCGACCTCGCCGGATTAAAATTCAGCGCCGGCGGAAAGACCTTGAAATGGCGGCGCGATCTTCTGGATGGCTTCACGATCCACGTCGATGTTCCAACCGGAGAGACGGAAGTGAACGCTGAACTCGATTTTCTCTCCCCCGCAGTTTTCGAGGGCGGGTTCTCCGCCGGCTCTTCTGCCACCGACAAGCTGGCAGTGATCAGTTGGAATCAGGTTCTGCTGTATCCGAAAGGCTGGAAGGCAGACGAGCTTACTTATGTCGCGACGCTGAAACTGCCAACCAACTGGAAATACGGAACGCCCCTGCCGATTGCATCCACGAAAGCAGAAAACGGCGAAACCCAGATCGAATTTAAGCCCGCGCCGCTCGATACTCTCGTCGATTCTCCCGTCATCACCGGCGAATACCTCAAAATCGTCAAGCTTTCCGATGATCCTCTCACCGAGATGGACATTGCCGCCGACAGCGCCGCGGCCCTCGAGGCCCCGCAGGAGGTCTGGGACCATTACAAGAACCTGGTCGAACAGGCGCAAAAACTCTTCGGCGCCCACCACTATCGCGATTACCATTTCCTGTACAGCTTGAGCGATCACGTGGCGCACTTCGGCCTGGAGCATCATGAATCCGACGACAGCCGTGTCGGCGAACGTGGACTCGTGGACGAGAACGACCGCAAGATGGAAGCCACACTGCTGCCGCACGAGTACGTGCATTCGTGGAACGGAAAATACCGTCGCCCCGCCGATTTATCGACGCCGGACTATCAGCAGCCTATGCAGGACGATCTGTTGTGGGTATATGAAGGTTTGACGAATTATCTCGGCACTGTGTTAGCTGCGCGTAGCGGCTTGCTGACTGGTGATCAGTCACGCGATGACCTGGCTCTGACCGCAGCCGCCCTCGACCACACACCGGGCCGCACCTGGCGCAACCTGCAAGATACGGCTGACGCCGCGCCCCAGCTATACTTCTCGCCGCAGGCGTGGCACTCATGGCGTCGCGGAGTCGATTTTTATGAGGAAGACACGCTCAACTGGCTTTGGGTGGATGTCATCATCCGCCAGCAGAGCAAAGGCGCAAAGACAATTGACGACTTCTGCCATCTCTTCCACGGTGCTCCCAGCACCGGACCGGCGCTGAAAACGTACACGTTCGACGACGTGGTCAACACTTTGAATGAAGTCGTCCCCTATGACTGGCGCGGCTTCTGGACCGAACGGCTAACCAATCACGGTCCCGGCGCCCCACTCGGCGGAATTGACGGGAGCGGATGGAAGCTAGCCTATGACGAATTTCCTTCTGAAATGGATCGCGGCAGTCGCGAACACTATATCGATGTAGCCTATTCCATCGGGCTCGAATTGCGCGACGACGGCACAATTGTTGACACCACGGAGGGTATGCCAGCGGCAGTTGCCGGCATCGGTCCGGGTATGAAGCTCATCGCCGTAAATGGACGCCAATACTCTCCCGATGTTCTGCGCAGCGCGCTTAGGGCCGGCAAAGGCGGTACAGCGCCCCTTGAGTTGCTGATTGAAAACACCGATTACTACAAAACCTACAAGCTTGACTATCACGGCGGCGAGCGCTACCCGCATCTGGTGCGCGATGAATCGAAGCCAGATTTGCTGACGCAAATTTACACCGCGAAATAAGCATTTACTGAAGTCTTGGTCGCTTTGCATTCGCTCGTAGTGATGGGAGGTGCCTGTCATGAGCTTGCTTCGGCGTATATTCTGCGCGAGCGTCGCTTCATGTATGTTAGCCCCCGCAATTGCTTCCCCGCTTCTCGCGCAGTCAATCCTGGGCTTCACTCCATCTTCCGCCGAGCGCGAAAACAAGATCGAAGCAAAATTCAAAGCAATCCCCTCCCCTGACGAAGAGCAGCACCAGCATCACATTTTCACCTCCGAACCCCACGTTGCCGGCTCAGCCCGCAACAACGAACTGGCCCGTTACATCGCCGACCAGTGGCGCAACGAAGGCCTGGAGGATGTGGTCATTCGCCGCTACGATGTCTATGGGAGCAATCCAAAGTTCACCTCGCTCGAAATGGTCGCACCGGTGCATTACCGCGCACTTCTTCGCGAGATGCCTATCCCCGGCGATCCGGATTCGAAAAACAAGAGCATCAGTTCAGCGTGGAGCGGCATGTCCGCCTCCGGCGAAGTAACTGCTCCCCTCGTTTATGCCCACAGCGGCAATCCCGAAGATTACGAACTCTTGCGCAAGCAAGGCATCGACGTAAAAGGCAAAGTTGTTCTCGTCCGCTATTCGAATCCTTACAGCTATCGCGGCTTCAAAGCGCTCACCGCGCAGCGCGAAGGCGCAGCTGCGATCCTCATCTATAGCGATCCGGCCGAGGACGGATACAAAAGAGGCGAGGTTGATCCAAAAGGTCCGTGGGGTCCCGAGTATCACATTCAACGCGGCGCCATAACATATGACTTCATGGTGCCGGGCGATCCGCTCACTCCAGGCTGGGCTTCTGTTCCCGGAGCGAAGCGCATTCCTGTGGAGGATGCGGTATCGATTCCGAAAATCATGGCTCTGCCCCTCTCATGGCACGATGCAAAGCCGCTCCTTGCCAATATGGACGGCCCGGTCGCGCCCACTGATTGGCAAGGACAAGACTGGCAAGGCGGGTTGCCGATCAAGTATCACCTAGGCGGCAATCGCGTCCGCGTGCACGTGAAAATCGTAATGGACAATTCCACGCAGCCTTATTATGTGGTCGAAGGCCGCATTCTCGGCGACGATTTGCCAGACGAATGGATTGTGGTCGGGAATCACCGCGATGCCTGGGTCTTCGGCGGAGTCGATCCCTCGAGCGGCACCGCCTCGATGATGGAGTTAACTCGCGCTCTGGGAAAGTTAGCCAGGCAAGGCTTACGGCCACGACGCACGATCGTAGTCTGCAGTTGGGATGGAGAAGAGGTCGGCCTTACAGGTTCCACGGAATGGGGAGAGCAGTTCGCCGACGAACTTCGTAAGAAAGCGGTCGCATATATCAACGTTGACGAAGCCACCTCGGGCCCTGACTTTCACGGGCAAGCGGTAGCATCGCTAGCGCCGATGCTGATTGAGACCACGCGCACGCTGCAAGATCCCTCCGGCAAAAGTTTGTACGAAGCGTGGCGAGAATCTGCGACGCGAGAGCGGCGCCAATCCAAGCAAGCAGAAGAAGTCACAGATTTCAACCTAGCCGATACGCGCATCGGTAGCGGCTCCGACCACACCGTTTTCCTAAACTTCGTCGGCATGCCAGTCCTCGGCCTAGGCTTCGAAGGTCCCTACGGCGTGTATCACTCCGCCTACGATGATTTTTTCTGGATGAACCACTTCGGCGATCCCGGCTACCGCTATCACACGCTGATGTCGCAACTCTGGGGAGTTCTGGCGTTGCGCCTAGCCAACGCCGATCTGTTGCCCTTCGACTTCGCCAGCTACGCTGCCAACATCCGCCAATTCGCAACTGAATTGGCGAAGAACAACAATCTGGCGGCGAGAGGTTTTGGGAAGGGCACGGCTTCAGCCGTGCCGCTAGCGGTAGCTGAGAATTTGGGCTTTAGCCCCTGGGGTACGCTTGGCCTCGCCTCGATGAGTCTCCACGAGGAACCACGAACCGAAAGTATTCGGGACGCGAACGAAGAATCCGATTTGGACCTCAAGCCTGTCCTCGATGCCGTCGACAACTTCGAAGCCGCCGGCAAACGCCTGAACGAATCCGCGACCCGCGCCCTAGCCTCCGGCGCAATCGATCCCAAACTAGCCACCGCAATCAACCGCGACGAAATGCAAGTCGAGCGCAACTGGCTCGACCCCGACGGAATTCCCGGCAGGCCGTGGTTCAAGCACATTCTCTACGGCGCGCGCTTTACCTACGCTCATTTGGAATTGCCCGGGCTGACCGAAGCAGTCGAGAAGCAAGACTGGGCGACCGCGAAGCAGCAAGCCGAAATCCTACGCCAGGCGCTAGTCAATAACACGAAGCTAGTCAGCCAAGTGAACTCCGCACTAGACGGCGAGCCAGCTGAAGCAGGAAAGTAATCGCGGAACAGGTGTCTTTGGGTGGCGCAGCGCTTTAGGCTGCGATAAAGGCACACACATCACACTAGAGCCCTTGTCATTCTGAGCCACCCGCAAGCGGCGGAACCGGCGAGCGTCGGCGTGAGAATCCACCTTTCAACCCTCAGGAAAGATATAGGAAACATTCTTTCCTTGACCTTACCAAGATAGTCGTTGAACCGCTTGGAACCGTGCTCGCCGTATCCCCTAACACCCAACATGAAATTATGAAACTGAGACAGCATCTCGGGCTCGCGCCAAGCGCGGTATCTTGATGAATACACAAAATCGAAAGCTCCCACGTCCGCAGATTCAACCATGGTTTCGAGGTCTTCGATGCTCGCGACGTTCAGCGGGAGGATCTCAAGCCCATCTCTAAGCTTGAACCCACTAATCCGCTCCTGAAAGTACTTATTGAGCCACCAGTTGACCAGCGGACCCCGAAGCGACTGATCTTGGACGACCAACAGAGGAATAATCTTTCTCACGCGATCAGGGGGCAGGCTTTCCGCTAGCCTGCGCCTGTTCACAGTTCATTCATTGAACAGCGAATCGTTCTTGGCTGCCAACTGTCTGCATCCGCTGGCAATCTTCCTTTCCAGTTCACGTGTGAACTCGTTCTTGTTTCCTGAATACTCGGCCGCCCGTACCAGGAAGCCGCCGCCCTTTGTACTCCATCGGGAGCAACAAGTCTCCCGAGAGGAGAAGCCCGTCAAACCCTTCTTCACCGTTATCGAATCTGGGAAACGAGAGAAACAAACCCGGCCTCCTTTCCATCCCATCCAAAAGCCAACTCACATACTTTGTCGAAAACTATCCCCCAAGCCCAGAGCAAGTTGGTGAAGATGGTCATGAAGACCGCTTTAGCCTAACTGGACCAAATTGGACCATGAAGAAAACCGACGATACCGCGGAACTTCTTTATTTTGTTGGCGTCCCCGACGGGATTTGAACCCGTGTTACCGCCGTGAAAGTCGTCCTAGAGTTCGTAACCGATTGAAACTAAACGGTACGGATAGCGCTCTAGGGCACTTATCGGACTGTGGAGACGGGTTATCGGACTGTTAACGGACTGTGATGGCCAGGTGCTAAGGAGCCTGAAAATCATGGACCCAACCCTTCTTTCGCTGCTGGATTCGATCCCGCAGAAACCACCTCGCTCCAAACTCGAAACTCACGGCGAGCTGATTCGCCAGTTGCGGCGAAAAGGCTGCACGTATCGCGACATCGTTCGCATTCTTCACGAGCGTGTCGGCCTCGACGTGGCCGTCAGCACGATTCACTCGTTCATCAAGGTTCGCGCAAAACACCGAAAGCAGGTGCAGTACGAACTGCCATCGCTCGAACCGCAATCGCCCGTAATGGCCCGCATGAATACCGAAGACGTTGCCTCCCGAATTGCAGCGCTCAAGGCAAAGCCAGTCGAGCAGAGGCCAAAACCCAAACACTTTCACTTCGAAGAAAGCGAGCCGCTGAAACTCGTCGGCCAAGGAGGATCGCGATGAACACCCAACCAAGAAACAAACGAGTCGTTTTCACCATGGGTGGCAAAGGTGGAGTTGGCAAAACCGGCCTGATGGTCGCCCTGGCTGAGTGGTTCGAAACCAATGAGATTCCATTCACGCTTCTCGACCTCGACACGGAAAATAAGGCTCGGGGCTCACTCAAGCACTTCTTCAACGGGTCAGTAGCGAAGGTGAATATTCACACGCCCGCCGGCCTCGACACGTTAGTAGATCATCTCGAATCCAGCGCGGCGATCATCCTCGCCGACATGGGAGCCGGTTCGGTGCAAGTAGCGAGTGACTGGTTCGACGCGATGCACGAGGATGTCGCGGCTACCGGCGCGCGTTTCACCGCTGTGGGTGTTGTCACGTCAGACCCGGCGAGTGTTGAGAGTGTCCTCGCATGGGCGAACCGACTGCAGAGTCGGGCGCAATATCTGATTGTCCAGAATGCGACAAGTCCTCAAGCAGACTTCAGCTATTGGGACTCGGCTGAGCAAGCCATTCGCTTCCGCGAAGCGCTATCGCCGACCGTGATTCGCATGGAATTTCGCTTAGCAGAACTTGAGAACCCCACCCGGCAACACGGCATCCGCCTTGGCCAGGTCGCGACAAGGCAGAATGCAATCAACGAACTGAAGCGTGCCTCGATTGTGATGCGTGCCGAGAGCTATCGGCGACGACTCTTCTCCGAGTTCGACCGGGCAAAGGAGATACTCCTCCCATGAACACCGATCAGGATCTCTTCAATCCAGCCGGAACAGAGTCCGAGGGCCAGACCCTGTTCGATGAACTGGCAGGACTGGTGCCTGCTGAACGGCAGGCGGAATACTACAGGGTCATTGCGCACACTCGCACCCTTAGTCCAAACGACGAGATGCTGCGGCTACTCGAAGCAATGGGCCTTCTCGCGCTGCTCACGCGAGAGACGCCCGCAGAGATCGCCGCGGAACGCAAGTCGTTGCGGAAGATTCTTGAAAGTTCGGCATCTCAAGCCAGCGCAGTTGAGAAACGGATGGCTGGATACGCATCACACCTGGAATCACGCCTTGCTCAGTTGCCGAAGGAATTGGAAAGGGGGTTGGACCCGCCTCGAATTGCGAAGCTGCTGGGCGAGAGTCTGCGACAGTGTTTCCAGGAGTCCGGATTGCCGGGCACCGCCCGAGCGCTTGACCAGTCTTGTTCTGAAATGAGCTCCGTTCAAGAGCAACTTGTGAATGTGCTGCGAGAAGTAGCTCACCCTGACATCGGGGTGATCGCGAAGACTAGAAATGCCAATGATTCACTCCTGCGGAGCATGACTACTAGGGCGCAACAGATGGACAATTTTCTTGTTAGGCTGGAAAAACAGATCTGGGCTATTTGGCTGCCTGTCGTTGGCACTGCTGCTCTAGCACTGGGATTCGCATTGGGTACGTGGTTTGCCAACGTCCGACAAGGAACGCCGGAAGCATCAAGTGCCGTTCAGTCACAACAGATGCCGCCGCTGGAAGCGCAGCAAGTCGTTCCGCAGCGGAACGCAAAGCATCATTGAGACGGGGCTAGATCGCCAGGGAGTCACAAGAGACATGCCGAACATATGGTTCACGGCGGATTTTCATTTCGGGCATAACAACATAATCCGCTACTGTAATCGACCGTTTCGAAGCGTCGAGGAAATGGATCAAACGATCCTCGACCGTCTCAACGCCTCCGTTAAGGCCAATGACATCCTCTATTTCCTCGGGGATTTCTGCATCGGGAGCAAGGCGAAGGCTCTGGAGCACCGCAGGCAGATTCGCTGCAAGAAATCTTTTCGGTGCCGGGTAATCACGACAAACAAGTTCGCAAGCTGACCGACGAGTTCTCTTGGCTCAGCAACCTTGCGGAAATCTCCATACATGGCCAACCCATCGTGATCTGTCACTACGCCATGCGGGTCTGGAATCGCTCCCATCATGGAGCGTGGCACCTGTACGGACATTCTCATGGGAACCTCCCTGACACACCTACTTCCCTTTCCATGGATGTCGGTGTTGACACTCACGATTTCCAGCCGTGGCATTTCGACGAAATCAGCTTGCTGATGACTGAGAAGGCAAAGCGGCTGAGCGAGCTACGCCGCACTGATCCCATTGAAAATCCAGTAGTTCGGGATTCGTTCGAGCTATAGGCACTTTCTAGTTAGGAATACACAATTCGCCGCTTTGGGCCATTCTGGCTCGCGGTCCTCAGCAAGACGTTCGCAATCGGCAGTAACACTTTCCCCCGAAGAGGACTTCTGGACAGCGTCAAAGTGCGCCATCAAGTGTCGCACCCGCTCCGCCGTGACTCAGGCAGAAGCAGCAATCGCAATCGCCACCTCTCTCCATCGGTAAACGCTAGCCGACTTCCCGTTACCAATCTGGCCAACTTCCTCGAAACCGTGTCGGGCGAACTTCCGAGTTGCCGACCAACCGGAGAGAACCCGGACAACGGGCACCTCAAAAGGTTAACCGCGACGAAGGCTCGAACAGACTGGATTACTTCCGCGTGGCCGACCATCCGCGGCGATCGATGAAGTTCCCAAACAGTGACGGGCTTATCAAAGTCGATCTACATGGAGGAGCGTTTGATGGCAGCAAAACACTTGGAATAACGTTGACTTCCGATTGGGCGAAGCGTACTGATCTTCGGCGACTCGTCAGCGAGAATAGGATCCGAGGCCACCTTTAAGATCACAAGCGCCGTCGTGCTCTTGCGGCGATGACTCCGCAGGGAAGTTCCGAATTGGAGAATTCGGCGATATCGCTCGCCGATCGCTGACTTAGAGGCTAGTTCCATTTACTCGGCTAGTCTGAGTCGAGCAAGAAGGAGCGACGGTTGAAACGCTACCGCAATCACTCTAGAACGGTTTTAGCAGTAACGAGAGATATTGATGCACGAAAGCAATGGCCATGCTGCCTTCTCCTACGCTGCTGGAAACGCGCTTGATCGAGTTGAAGCGAACGTCACCCACACAGAAAAAGCCCGGAAGATTTGTTTCCAGCAGAAATGGAGCACGATCTGCTGCCCAACCTGGCTGGTCGCTCACCTCGCGCCCCGTGCGGACATAGCCGTTTTCGCGTTGGAGTTGAGGTGGCAACCAGTGGGTTTCTGCGTCGGCGCCGATCATGACAAACAGTGCATCTGCAGCTCGCCGCATGACAGGCTCCCCTGTTTTCCGTGTTTCTATTGCTTTCAAGTAATCCGTGCCGTCTGCAGAGACCACCTGAGTTTCCATCTCCACGCGAATGCCCGGCGCGAGAGCAAGCTGATCGATCAGGTATTGCGACATGCTGCGCTTCAGATTTTCGGCGCGAACCAGCATGG
>Ga0116135_1001381_pt1 | contig 12294 bp, 6 predicted proteins | sample June2015DPH_20_1_FD_89738 | JGI IMG/M metagenome (GOLD analysis project Ga0116135, IMG submission 89738) | Peatland microbial communities from SPRUCE experiment site at the Marcell Experimental Forest, Minnesota, USA - June2015DPH_20_10 | ecosystem: Environmental > Terrestrial > Soil > Wetlands >... | reverse complement strand
TGTCGGATCCGTCGCGTCACCGGGAACCGCCTGGGACGCGGAAGGCCTACGCGGGAACGAGGCCAATGAGAACAAGGTAATGGTACTAGTGAACTTGCCGTCGTGCAAGTGGCAAAGTACCAAGGTTTTGCACAAGCGTAACTTCTAGAATTCGGCTTCGAGCTTCCAGTCGGAACACCCCTGTGCCCTTTCTTGTCGGCGCCGACAGCTGCCGCTGACGTCACGCCCCGCTGGAGACGTCCCGGGCCCACTGCTGCGCCTGCCAATAAGAGGCCGCCACTGTGTCCGGGTCAATGTGAATACTATCGCAAATGCTGTGGGAGGCCTCCCATTCCCCGCTCTCATGCGCCAGCATCAGTTGGTAAATAGGGCGGAGCAGACTGGGTTCGCCGCGGAGCACAGCTTTGGTTTCCGCATCCAGGGGGATTTTCTCCAGGATTTCCGGCATCGGCATCTCCAAGATGACGTCCAGCATGGAAAGCAATCCGAGCAGGAACAAATCGGATTCGCCGTGTCGCACGAGAGGGGAAAGCAGTTCGCCGAAGCGGGCGCGCACCAGGGCGCACAGCACCAGATCGCTGCTCTTATCCTGCGCGGCGCCTACCGTCGCGATCAACCGCACCCAGCGCCGCACTTCGCGGTCGCCAAGAATCGCCAGCGCATGGCGCACGGAATGAATCTCGCTTTTGAATCCGAATCTTGCCGAATTCATATACCGCAACAACCGGTAGCAGATGGAAGCTTCGGTCTTGATCAGCTTTTCGAGCTCCGGAACGTCGAGATCGGCCTGTGAAACCGCTTGCAGCATTCGGATGTAGTTCAGGGAGTTGGCTGGAACATCATGCGTCGTCATCATTTCCGGGCGGCGCAGGAAGTAACCCTGGAAATAAATGAAGCCCTGATCTTTGGCGGCAACGAACTCGGCGTGGTTCTCTACTTTCTCCGCCAGCATGCGGCAGCGCCACGGGCCATGCTTTTTGATTAAAGCTGCGCGCTGCTCGACTGTGGTGAGTCTCAGATCGACTTTGAGAATGTCGGCCATTTCCGCCAGTGGCTCGCGCGGATCATCGCTGACAAAATCGTCGAGCGCGATCAGGTAGCCTGCCTCTTTCAAGCGCTGGCAGGCATTTATCACTTCGGCGTCGACCGGCACGCTTTCTAGAATTTCAATTACCGTGGAATGCGACGGCAGCAGCGTGACCAGCCCGCCAATCAGCGTATCGCGGGTACAGTTCAGAAAGGCGCGGCGGCCATCGCAGAGAACATCCAGACCCACCAAAAGAGAGCTATCCACCGTGGAACGCGACGCCATGTCGGGATCCACTTCGTGAAATAGGTTCTCCATGTCGTCACGGAAAAGAAGTTCGTAGCCGAACACTTTCTCGTCGCGATCAAAAATGGGCTGGCGAGCCACATAACGTAGCTTGATACCCTTGGGGCCTTCGGAGGCAGGAGCGGGCGCGGAGGATTTTGCCACAGTTTCAAACATCGGCAGAAAGAAAGAAAACTCCAGCTTGCGGTATCCATGTGTGCTTTCAGAAAGTAGCCAATGTTTGGAGTTGATGCACCGCAAAAAAACGCCCCGCTAAGGCGAGGCGCTCCGCTTTTTTGGATGTCCGGTTACTGGGTTACCGTCAAATTTACGGTGAAGCTGCCGGTCAGCGGGGTTGCGCCGCCGGTGGTCGCATTCACCACTATCGCGTAGGTCCCGGCTGGGGTTCCAGGATTATTCTGGCTGCTATTGCTGCCGCCACCACCGCCGCACGAGCCCAGCCACATGGTGGAGAAGCCCAGCACAACGATCAGCCCAAGCAGCCGGACGCCAGACTTACGCGACCCAGCCGCGATCACAATTCCAAATATTCCAGGCAGCAGCAGCGCATAGAATATCCCGCTGCCGCGGCCCCGCGGGTGCCGCAGCTCTGAAGTCGGAGGCGTGGTCGTAAGGGTGAGCGTGAGCGTGTTCTGGGCCACCGCCTGACCGATCGTAGGACTGAAACTGCACTGCGTCTCTAACGGCAGGCTGCTCTGTGCGCAAGTGAATGTCAGCGGTAGTGTCGCCGGTGAAAAAGCCGCGGGCGATCCGGATCCGGTTACCGTAATGTTGATGCTCTCTTTCCCGCCCGCAGCAATGGAGTAAGTAGCCGCGCCGCTGGTGGGAGTGATGGTGAAGGATTGGTTAGTTTTAGCCACGGCGAACCCCGCCAAGGCGGTGGTGGTATTCGGAGAGTTGGTAGGAGTGATGGTGATCGATGGGCTAACAGGTGCCGTCATGTTAGCCAGAGTAGAAATTGTAACTTCTGTGGTTGCCGGATTCGTTCCGTCAAAGTTCACTGCAATGGGATTGAACGTGCACGTCGCTCCTACAGGCAATCCGGAGCAACTGCTTGGACCGAAATTCACGACCATGCCGGTTGAACCTGCGATTGCTGTGAGCGTAACGGTTGCTGAAGCGGATTGTCCCGCTGGGATCGAACTCGGGCTAAACGCGCCGATTGTCAGTTGAAAGTCCGGAGCATCCAGGGACTCTATCAGCTTATTTGCATCGACCGATCCGAGACCATTCACCAGGTTGTAGCCGGTGGTTGGGTCGGCGTTCGAAGCGCTGAACCCAATCACCCCCGATGAAGTGCACATAACGTTGGCCGGGAATCCGGTGGGGGTATTAGGCGAACATGAAACCTTGTTGTCGCCGGTCGTGATCGGGTGAAAAACTCCCTTGATTGGAGTTACCGCCAAAGCGTAGAGCGTGGCATTGATGTTGCCCTGGCCGCTCCCGCCTAAAGACTGATCAAGCAACGCAATGATGCCTGCAAATACCGGAGTGGAGACCGAGGTGCCTCCGATCGCAGAGACATAAGCGCCGTTATTAAGGGCATTTGCGATTCCGCCCGCACACGAACTGGTCGTGCTGCTCGTATCCTCGACCTCGGATTCCGGAGTGCAAAAAATATATCCCGGAAAATCTGGGGACGCCAGCATAGAAACGTCCGGAACATATCGCACTCCGGTGGGGGCGCCTGGCACGACCAAATGCTGCTGGTATGAAGGTTGCGCAAAACCACCTCCCGTGGGGCCGGCACCCGCGCCCAGACATACGTCGCTGGAGGTTACGTAGAAGCAATTGCTCGCTCCGCCGCCGCCAGCAGAAATCCAAATGTCGGTTTGCACCTGCGCCGCAGTTGCAGAAGTGGTGAGAGGGATCCACCCCTTCTGAGCGGCGGACCCACCCTGTTTGCAGAACGGGTCGCCGGCGGCTGGAGCCTGGCAGTAGGCGGCCAACTCCTCATCGTCATTCCAGGGCTGCTCAGGAACATACTGCAGCGCCGTGCCGTCATTCGGACCGGGCGAAGTGCTCCAATAAGCAGTCGCCGGCGAAGGATAGGAGTCGTTGGCAAGCGTAATCGAAGTGCCGCCGACGCCAGTTACTTCCGGGCTGCTCGCCGGGTAGCTAACAGCGAGTCCATATTCGGCCGGGCTGTATGGGGGGTTCGCTGCGTTGCCTGGAGGGCTATAGTCGCAAGAGGCAGCGCCCTGGTCGCCCGCCGAATTCACAATCGTAATCCCTTCCGCATTGCCTTGCTTCAGAACTGTTTCCAGGTTATCGGCTCCGTCCTCGCACTCTCCGTAGCTCATGCTTAGAACGGTCGCCAGCGGGGACCCGCTGGAAGGATTAATGGCCGCGTTTAGAGCTGCATTCACGCCACCCCCGCTCGCCAGTTCAGTGCAGTTGTCTTTATAAGTAACAGGAGAGTTGAAGTAGACGATCTGCGCATCCCGAGCGACCGCCCCCGACCATTCAATATCTAAATCCGCTTCAGATAAGTCGCCGCAGGTGCTGGGTGCACCGGGATCGGTTCCAACCAATACGTATTGAAAATAAGTGGAATTGCAAGCGGTCACCACTCCACTCGTCGTGCTGCTGGTGCAACCGGTAATCTGATTCAGGTTAAAGCCCTCGCGGAAGTAGTTGATGTCCGCAAGGTAAATGTCCGTTTGGCCAATAATACCGAGTTTCTCGCCGCTTCCGTTAACTGCTGGTGAAGCGCTGTAAAGTGGGGCGATGTCGTAAATTGTGGCAATGTCGTCAGGCGCAAGGAAGTTCGGAAAAACGAACCCTGAGTCGTAATAGGCACCGTGCGGGTTGCGGGCCCCGCCCCGCAGTTGGCTGGCTGGCTTGGGAAAAAAGCTGTGTAATCCCATTACACTGCCGACTATCCCGTTTAGCGCGGCAGGAATCATGAGCGGCGTAGAGTTGGCGAAGTGTTGCGTCCCCGCGACTTCGTAGTTGTGAATCTCAGTTCGAAAGGCGCTCTGGGCCTGGGCTGCCGTGCCGCTAAAGACTATCGAGTTGCGTGCTCCCCCTGCGCTGAGAATTTGAAAGCCCTGAGATTTGAGCCAGTTCGTAATCTTATCCATGTCGCTCTGGCTGAGACCAAACTGATTTCCAAATTGTTGGGGAGTAAGCCATTTGTGATAGTTCGGAGACCTGCGGTCCTGTTGTTGTTCGAGAAGAAGCTCTAACCCACTTTGCTGACTCGCGGACGGAGCCATCAGCATCGTGATGTAGCTGAGATTGAGCGCGGGATCAACTGGCCCCTGGTCATACTGCGCTTTTGCCGTTGGATGAACGCTCTTCGCCAGTGCCACCATCTGGCTGGAATTGATTGGGCCCGCGATGCGATCGGGTTGAGCGGCGAAGCACAGGGATGAGGCCAGAAGTGGCACAAAAAACTTCCACGGTCGCATGAATTACTCCGTCTGCAATTTTTGGTTTAGTTGTGGTGGTTTCTTAGCTTATACGGCTTTCTTGCACTCTGATCAAGTCGCACGGGCCAAGGTTGTATGCTTACAAACAATTTACAAACACGGAATCTCGAAAATTGTCTCGCTATAACGGAAGTAATCCAGCAGCAGCGGGGCAAGATCCACGAGTGTGCTGTAAAGATTTGTATCGTGCTTAAGCCCCTGCCGGCAAAGCCCAATCGAGCTGCTACCTGGCGGCATCCAACGCTTCTGGTTTAATCTGAAAGATTCCAAAACCTATTCTTGAGGGGGATCATGCGCTCGCCAGCTAATGCAATTGTTCTTGCCGCCGCAATCCTGCTGCCTATAACGCTACTGTTCGCAGCCGACGTGGATGCCAATTTCCATAACGCGCCCGCGTCGGCGCAGGCAATGACAAATCCTTATGAAGGCCAGGAGACGGCCGTTCAAGCCGGAAAACAGCTTTATGCGCGCGACTGCGCCTCCTGCCACGGACAGACTGGTAAAGGCACGGGCAATGTGCCGTCGCTGGTGGATGGAAAACTAAATTCCGTGAAGTCCGGCGAGGTTTTCTGGTTCATCACTCGCGGGGATAAAGCCAACGGCATGCCTTCCTGGGGGGGATTGCCGGAGAAGCAGCGCTGGCAAATCGTTAGCTACGTAAAGTCGATTTCGAGTTCGCCAAGTTCCCAGCAGGCGAGTGCGCCCGCTCCAGTTGACACCAGCACCTCGAAATTAAATGCTCCACCGCCGACTCCGCCATTCACCGATTTCCGCTATGAGAAGCCAGGCAACACGCGCAAGATTACGGTGAACGATCTGCCCCAACCGTATGCGACCAAGTCTGCGGAGAATGGTCCGAAGCTGGTGGCGCGGCCTGATAACGTTTGGCCAGTAGCGCCTGCGGGATTCAAGGTTGAGTTATATGCCTCCGGTCTGGACAATCCCCGCACTCTTCGTACCGCGCCCAACGGCGACATTTTTGTTGCCGAAAGCGATCCCGGAAAAATTCTCGTTTATCGCGGGATGGGCAGCGACGGCAAGCCGGATCAATCGGCCACTTTCGCCACGGGATTGAAACGCCCGTATGGCTTGGCGTTCTATCCCCCCGGCGCCGATCCGCAATATCTATATGTCGGCAATGAGCGCGAAGTGGTTCGCTTCCCGTATCACAATGGCGATTTGAAGGCGAGCGCGGCCCCAGAACACATTGCCGATCTACCCGGCCCCGGCGGCCACTGGACACGCTCAGTTGTTTTCTCGCAGGATGGCAAGAAAATGTTCGTCGCCGTGGGTTCGGGATCAAACGTGGACGATCCTGACACTACGCCGCGGGAAAAAAATCGTGCCGATATCCTGTGGTGCGATCCTGCCAACTGCAAGTTGCAGGTCTATGCCTATGGCATTCGCAATGCCGGAGGCGGGCTTGCGATCGATCCGCAGACTGGTGAGTTGTGGTGCTCGGTGAACGAGCGTGACGGACTGGGAGATAACCTCGTCCCCGACTACATCACGCACGTGCAGGAAGGTGGATTTTACGGCTGGCCCTGGTGGTACATGGGTGGCCATCAGGATCCCCGGCATCAAGGCAAGCATCCCGAGTTAAAAGACAAAGTGATCGTTCCGGATGTGCTCTTGCAACCCCACAATGCTTCCCTCGAATTTGCTTTTTATGACGGCAGTCAGTTCCCTGCCGAGTATAAAGGAGAGATTTTCGCGTCCGAGCACGGCTCTTGGAACAAGTCCGTGCGCGTAGGCTATGAAGTGATCCGCATTCCACTGCACCAGACGGGCGATGCCAGCGGCGATTATGAAGATTTCCTTACGGGCTTTGTGTTGCCCGACGGCAATGTGTGGGGTCGTCCCGTGGGCATGACAGTAGCTTCGGATGGAGCGCTGCTGGTGAGCGACGATGGATCAAACTCAATCTGGAGAGTGAGTTACAGCGGGAAGTAGCGCCCGCTTCTGTTCGTAGTTTAGAACGCCTTCAGGAATCTAACTTGACAATACTGCCCGTAACGCGCACAATTCTTAAAGGCGAATAAAAAGCGAAACCGCCTACGGCAGCTTCCCGGCTCCGGTGTTCCCTGAAATTTTCCTGAGGAATTATATGTCTTCCGCAGTGTTTTCCACTTCGGCGGCCCAGGGCCGCCCTTTTGTATTTGATAGCGAACCAGTAGCCGAAGTTTGCCCACAACCTACCACGGCAGAGCTTTTCGGCGATGCACGCCCACCCCAGCGAGCGGTCTCTGGAATTTCCAGCGGCGCCTTCAAAGATGCGCGGCTCGCCAATATCATTCCCGCTTCGCGATTAGCCATACGCCCGGCGCCAGAAATGGTTTCAAGCGGCATCGCCGAGATGGATGCGCTGACCGGGGGGCTGCCCCGCGGCTGCCTTACGGAACTTTGCGGAACCGCGTCATCCGGCCGCAGCACAATAATGTTATCCGCCATTGCCGCAGCCACCCGGCGCGGAGAATTTTGCGCGCTCGTGGATGCTAGCGACGCCCTCGATCCGCAATCTGCCGCCGCTGCTGGAATTGAACTGGATCGTATGTTATGGGTGCGATGCGGACAAAATTCTCAACGCGCCGAGCGTCATGACGAAAAACGTCTGGAACAACTAATGCGAGTCGCCGATCTGCTGCTCGAAAGCGGAGGTTTTGGAATGATCGTCCTCGATCTTGGCGATATCCCGCCGCAAAATGCGCGGCGCATCCCGCTGGCCACATGGTTCCGCTTCCGCCGTGCAGTGGAACATACCCCCACCGTGCTGCTGGCGATTGAGCGGCAGTCGATTGCTGGAAGCTGTTCATCGTTATTAATAAAGGTCGGCTCGCTCACGCTGGGCGCGGTGGAAATGTCTTCAAGCGATCCGCAATTTGCCAGGCCTTCCCACGCCCAGTTGCTGACCAAACTAAGTATTACAGCGGAGTTGGCGCGTTCACGGATGGAACGCAAACCGGTCTGTTCCGCTGAAATCATATTCGCCAGCAAAACCGCATGGACAGGATGAAAACGCACATGGCTCGATGACCCGATGATCCAATGATCCCATCGCTCGATGGATTTATGTCATGCCTTTTGCCTGCATCTTCGTACCGAATTTTCCCGTGGCCGCATGGGTCCGCTCCGATCCGGAGTTACGCGCCCGGCCTCTCGCCATTTTTGAAGGCAAGCCTCCGTTGGAGAAAGTGTTTGCTGTGAGCGAGAGTGCGAAACGACTGGGCATTGCTCCTGGCATGACAAAAGCTCAGGCGGAACTTTGTTCGGAGTTGACGCTGCGTCCGCGCTCTTTGTCGCAGGAATCCGTGGCGCAGGCTGCTTTGCTGGATTGTGCCCAATCTTTTTCTCCGCGTGTGGAAGATGCGGCAGCTGATACCGCAATTCTTGATTTGGAGGGCACGGAATCTCTTTTCGGCTCACTACCACAAATTGCAGAAAATCTTTGGCATCGTGGCGCAAATCTCGGACTCGATGTCCATGTTGCCGTAGCTTCAACCCCTGACACCGCCGTACTCGCCGCCCGTGGATTTTCTGGCGTGACCGTGATTCCTTTGGGTAAAGAGGCGGAATGTTTGGGATCTTTGCCATTGAAAGTTTTATTTGCGGAGGGGAGCGAAAAGCAAAATGCAGAGGACGATCAGAAGAAATCAGCCGGTTTTCTCGAAATCGCTTGGCCTGAAACCGCTTTGCTCGAAACACTGGATCGCTGGGGAGTGCACGATCTGCGTGCTCTGGCCGCACTGCCCGAAATCGCGCTAAGCGAGCGTCTGGGACAGGAAGGTTTGCGTTTGCAGCAACTCGCTCGGGGTAAGGCTGCGCGCACTCTCGTTCCGTTGGAAACGCCTGCCATCTTTGAAGAAGTGGTTGAATTGGAATATCCCATCATTCTGCTGGAGCCGCTGGCGTTTTTGCTGAATCGGTTGCTTGAACAAATATGCGCTCGTTTAGCTTCACGGGCGCTGCACACGCAGGAATTGCGGCTCACACTGCAGTTGCAAAATCTGACGGGAGGCGATTGCAGGCTCGATGCTTCCGAGATCTTCGGCGCGAGCGATTCTTACAGATCATCTCAATCCCGCTCTCCGGCTGAAGATTTTGTTTCTCAACGGCAAAACAAATTCTGCAGAACTCTCACTCTTCCTCTTCCCATGCTGGATGCCAAACTTTTTCTCAAGCTGCTGCAACTGGATTTGAATGCAAACCCGTCGGGCGCGCCTATCGTAAAAATTCATCTCTCCGCGAAACCGGCGCGTCCGCGCTCGGCGCAAGGCGGATTGTTTCTGCCGCCATCGCCAGAACCTGAAAAGCTGGAACTGACTCTGGCGCGGATAGCGAGTGTGGTGGGCGAATCCTCCGTGGGCTCGCTTGAATTACTGGACACATATCGTGCAGAAGGTTTTCGTATGCACCGTTTTGTCTCGACTAGAATGCAGAAAAAAACCGTACCCACAAAACGAAAAAAAAGCGAGTCATCCGAGCCAGCTCAAGAAGAAACGGCTATCGCCGCTCTACGCCATTTCCGTCCTCCGCTGCGAGTTACCGTGATATTTGAGAGTAGAGAACCGGCGCGGATTGTGTGTCCAAAGAAAAAAGAAATGCAAGGCAGCGTCCTCTGGAAGGCTGGCCCGTGGCGCAGTTCCGGGGACTGGTGGGACAAGGAAGCATGGGCACGCGATGAGTGGGATATCGCCTTGCAAGGTTCCGAGGGTGGTATTGCTCTCTACCGACTGGTGCACGATCTGCTTGGGGGAGGCTGGTTCGTGGAAGGTAGGTATGACTGAAAGCAAAATGGTGAGTAGCTGGTGATCGGTAATCAATTAGTTTTTTTGCCACTGATCACTGACCACTGATCACTGTTCACTGTTCACTGATCACGATGTATGTAGAACTTCATGCCCGCTCCGCATTCAGCTTCCTCGAAGGCTCTTCCTTGCCAGAGGACTTAGCCGGGGTTTGCGCTCAAATGCAAATGCCGGCGATGGCATTGCTCGATACCGATGGAGTGTATGGTGCGCCGCGTTTCCACATGGCGGCGAAAAAACTTAAGATCAAATCGCATATCGGATCGGAAGTTACGGCCACACTTTCGTCCCAGAAATTTCGACTTCCTCTGCTTGTTTCCTCCCGTACCGGTTATCAAAACCTCTGCCGCCTGATTACAAAAATGAAGTTGCGCGCCAAAAAAGGTGAGGGCGCAGCACAAACAGAAGAACTGGAAGAGCACACGCAAGGCCTGATTTGCCTGACTGGGGGCGCCGATGGACCGTTGGCCATCGCATTGCAACAAGGCGGAATTGAAACGGCTCGCCAACAAGTTGATCAACTGGTTGGGCTATTTGGCCGTGGCAATGTGTATCTCGAACTGCAGCGTCATTTGCATCGCGAAGAAGAAAACCGCAATCGCGCTGTAATTGAAATTGCCCACTCACTTAAGCTCCCGCTCCTCGCCACCAATGGCGTCTGCTATGCCGCAGAAAAAGATCGCGAACTTTGCGACGCATTCACTGCCATCCGCCATCATCGAACGCTCTCGACTGCTGGCCGTTTGCTGGCGCACAACTCCGAGCGTCACTTGAAATCGCCCCAAGAGATGCAGCAACTTTTCGCCGATCTACCCGAAGCCATCGCGAATACTCTCGAACTCTCCTCCCGCCTGGAATTCACGCTGAAAGATCTCGGCTACGAATTCCCCCGCTATCCCGTTCCTGAAGGCGAAACCATGAATTCGTTCCTGCGCGAGCGGGCAGCGGAAGGTTTTCGTGAACGCTATGGACGGAAATCGCCCGACATGCAAACCCGCGCCCATCGCCAAATCGAAAAAGAACTCGCTCTCATCGAAAAACTTAAGCTGGCCGGATATTTTCTGATTGTTTGGGACTTGGTTCGCTTCTGCCGTCAAGAAAATATTCTGGTGCAAGGCCGTGGATCGGCCGCCAACAGCGCCGTTTGCTACGCGCTCGGGATCACCGCGGTTGACCCCATCAGTATGGAGCTTCTTTTCGAACGTTTTCTATCCGAGGAACGCGGCGAATGGCCAGACATCGATCTCGACCTGCCTAGCGGAGACGAACGCGAAAAAGTCATTCAATATCTTTACCGCCGGTACGGCGATCGCGGCGCTGCCATGACCGCCAACATCATTACTTACCGCAACCGGATGGCGGCGCGCGAAATGGGCAAGGCGCTCGGCTTCGATCCAGAAACGCTCGCGAAAATTTCCACTGCGGTTGCCACCTGGGAATTTCGCGATGAAAACGATGCTCTCGACCGCCGCTTCCGCGATGCCGGCCTCGATCTAAAACATCCGCGCCTGCGCAAATATTATGAACTCTGCCTGGCCGTGCAGGATATGCCGCGCCATCTTGGCCAGCACTCCGGCGGCATGGTTATTTGTCAGGGACAACTCGATTCCCTCGTGCCGCTCGAACCCGCGTCCATGCCCGGCCGCGTCGTCGTGCAGTGGGATAAAGAAGACTGCGCCGACATGGGCATCGTCAAAGTCGATCTACTCGGCCTTGGCATGATGGCCGTGCTCAAGGATTCCATCGAACTCATTCACGATCATTACCATGAGGAAGTCGACCTGGCGCATCTTCCGCAGGATGATTCGCAGGTCTATTCCACGCTTCAGCAGGCCGATACCGTAGGCATGTTCCAGGTGGAGAGCCGCGCGCAAATGTCGTGCCTGCCTCGGCTGATGCCGAAAAAGTTTTATGACATCGTCGTGCAGGTCGCGATCATTCGCCCAGGGCCGATCGTCGGCCAAATGGTCAATCCATTTTTGCAACGCCGCCAGGGACGCGAAAATGTTACCTACCCGCATCCCTCGCTGGAACCCGTGCTCAAGCGCACGCTCGGCGTTCCGCTGTTTCAGGAACAACTGCTTCGCATCGCCATGATCGCAGCCAACTTCTCCGGCGGCGAAGCCGAAGATCTGCGCCGCGCCATGGGCTTCAAACGCTCGGAAGCGCGTATGCGGGACATCGAAGCCAAGCTGCGCGCCGGCATGACGCGCAACCGAATCCCGCATGAGGCGCAGGAACAAATTATTCTTTCCATCACATCTTTTGCGCTTTACGGATTTCCCGAATCCCACGCCGCCAGCTTCGCGCTCATTGCCTATGCCAGCGCATATTTGAAGTGCCACTATCTGGCCGCGTTCACGGCCGCGCTGCTTAACAACCAGCCCATGGGCTTTTATTCTCCCGCAACCCTCGTCACAGACGCGAAACGTCATGGACTGGAAATTTTGCCGGCGGATGTGACTCGCTCCGAGTGGATGTGTACGTTAGAGAGAGTGGGCGGTGACCAGTGTTCAGAAGCCAGCAGTAACAACCGGGCGCCCACTCTTCGCCTCGGCTTGCGTTACGTCCGCGGTTTGCGTGAAGATGCGGCACAAGCTTTGGTGCGCGAGCGAACCCGTGCCCCATTCACCTCGATTCACGATCTCGCCCGCCGCGTGCCTGAAGTACGCAAAGACGAACTCACCACTCTGGCAGAGATTGGAGCTCTTAATTCAGT
>Ga0116135_1001378_pt1 | contig 12327 bp, 10 predicted proteins | sample June2015DPH_20_1_FD_89738 | JGI IMG/M metagenome (GOLD analysis project Ga0116135, IMG submission 89738) | Peatland microbial communities from SPRUCE experiment site at the Marcell Experimental Forest, Minnesota, USA - June2015DPH_20_10 | ecosystem: Environmental > Terrestrial > Soil > Wetlands... | reverse complement strand
CTTTACACGCTCGACGCCGTGAACCCGCTGGATGCGCGCGTCCGGATGAACGGTGCGACGCTGGCGCTGGGCGCAGGCGATACGCTGCCGTCCATCCAGGGCGCACCGACGCCGGCCGGCGTGGTGACGTTCGCGCAAGCCACGATTAGCTTCGTGGCCATTCCGGAGGCAGCAAACAATGCGTGCCGATAGCAAGCGCGGGACTGTCACACGAATTGCGCAGCGATGACGCGGTGCGGAAGCCAATTTCGCTTGCTAAAGTCTGCTGCTTCTTGGCATAGGCCGGCCCCCGTGGCAGCCTCAACCTTGCGATATCTGACCTGGAGAGGCCGTTTGCACCGCAACGTTGTTTTTCTATGTTCGATCGCAATCGCCGCAACAAGCGCCGCGTCGGCTGCCTACGCGGCAGATTCCGAGCGGTGTCAGGCGCTGTCGCGTCGGTATGAAGAAGCCAAACCGCAAATCACCGCGATCGAGGTGTCGCTGACGCTGTTTGCAGCGGTCGACGCCAACTGCATCGATTTGGCGACGAAACTGCTTGATCAGGGCGCGTCGGTCGACGCGCGCGACCGGCTGGGCGCCCGTCCGCTGAGCCATGCGGCGAGGTCGGGGCATCTGCAGATGGTTGACCTGCTGCTGGCACGCGGCGCTCCGATCGATGCCCGCAACCTTGCCGGAGCCACGGCGCTGTATTTTGCCGCCGAGGGCAGCCATATCTCGATCGCGCAACGGCTGATCGAGCGCGGCGCCGACGTCAAACTGACTGGACGCAGCGGGATCTCACCAATCGCCGCCGCATCCTATGCCGGCAACGACGTGATCGTCGAAGCATTGCTCGCCCATGGCGCCGACGAGCGAGCAGCCGACGAAACCGGCAAGCCGCCGATCATCTATGCGGCGGCCGGCGCACGGTTCGACATCGTGAAGCGGTTGTTGGCGCGAAACATCGATATCAACGCCCGCTATTCGAACGACCTCACTCTGCTGATGTGGGCGTCCGGACCGGATGAAAAAGTGCCGGAAGCGCAGGCGGTCCAGATTATTTCATATCTGCTCGATGCGGGCGCGCATATCGACGATCGGGATGACCGCGGTCGCACCGCGCTCATGATCGCTGCCGAAGGCGGCCACGAGGAAATCGTCAATTTACTGGTGGCGCGGGGAGCGGATGCATCGCTCAAGGACAAGGCCGGCAAGCGAGCCGCGGATCTCACAAGGTTGTCTTCGCTGCGCGAACGGCTGATGCGACCTTAAGGAGGCTAGAGGCCCGACAAATATTCGGACAGCGCCGCCAGGTCGTCCGGTGAGGTGGCAAGCATCAGGTCTGTCATGCCGGGATTGTTGCCGCGGGCGCGGCTGCGGAAGTCGGCTATTGTTTTTGCCATATATTCCCTGCTCTGGCCCGCTAACCGGGGAACGGTGCCGTCGCCCTGAAAATGGTCGAGATGGCAGCCGGTGCAGCCGACCGAGTGGTTGGCGCTCAAGGCCCGGTCCGAGACGTCCTTCGATGCCCGGGGCTGGCCCAGATCAGGCCACGGCTTGTTCGAGAAATATTCCGCGATGTCCATCATGTCCTGTCGTTCCATGGAGGAAACGATCGGCTGCATGATTTCGTTCTTGCGATCGTTCCGTTTGAAATCGCGCAGTTGAATATAGAGGTAACCCTGCTGCTGCCCCCAGATGACGGGAATCGTCTTGTCGATTGGCTTGCCATCCTGGCCATGGCAGCCGGCGCAGACCTGGGTCTTGTCTTCGATACTTTGCGCGGCTGCGGGGAGCGAACCGTAAAAATTCAAACCGAACCCGAGCCCAACAGCGACAACAAAGGCCCGTTTTGACTTCCCGACCATCGATCGATTCCCATTCATAACTCATGACAAGGGCGGGACCGCGAACGGTCCCGCCCCCATTCATCCTATATCGCACATCTCAGTCGAGCGAGAAGGCGATGATGTTGTTACCGCGGTGAAAGTCGACCTGGGTGTTACCGCCCGCACCGACCACGATATATTGCTTGCCGCCGACCATGTAGGAGGAGGGAGGCGCGTTGACCCCGGCCCCGGCGCGGAAGTTCCACAATTCCTTGCCGTTGGACGAGTTGTAAGCCGCGAACTTGCCGTTGCCTTCACCGGTGAAAACAAGACCACCCGCCGTGGCGAGAATGCCGCCGATCATCGGCTCCGGCGTCTTGACCTGCCATTTGATCTTGCCGGTATTGTAGTTGACGGCCGTGATGTTGCCCGCCTGCGCCTCGGTCGGTATCGCCTTGAAGGCGCCGCCCAGCCACAACTTGCCGTTCGGATACGGCGAGTTCTCGACAAAGTAGTTCATGGGCTGATGCAGGTTGATGGCGTAGGCCAGCGACTGCTCGGGGTCGGTGGCGATCGGCGACCATTCGACGCCGCCATTGGCCCCCGGAAGCATGCGCGCACCTTCCTTGGTGGGCAGCACCCACATGTTCTCCTGCGGCACCATGGCTTCGGAGAACCGGATCAGGCTGCAGTCTCTGCGGTCGTGAACATAAATATGACCGGTCTTGCCGGCATGGATCACGCCCGGGATGGTCTTGCCGTCCTTACCCTTGACATCGACCAGCACCGTCGGGCTCACCGCATCGAGATCCCACAGGTCGTGGGCGATATACTGAAAGTGGCAGGCATATTTGCCGGTATCGAGGTCGAGGGAAACCAGCGAGTCGGTATAAAGATTGTCGCCGGGACGGTTCGAACCGTCCAGATCAGGCGACGGATTGCCGACGACGAAATAGATCCGGTTGGTTGCCAGATCGACAGACGGATTCTGCCAGACGCCACCACCGAGCTTCTGGTAGGGGTCGCCGGTTTTGGCAAGCTGGTCCTTTTCAGCCTGGATATCGCGGTGCATGTCGCGGCCGGTGGCGTCCTTTGTCGCCCAGACGCCGACGCTGCTCTCCGGCGTCGTGTTGAACGTCCAGAGCAGCTTGCCGGTCTTCGCATCGAAGGCCTTGACGAAGCCGCGGATGCCGTATTCGCCGCCATTGGTCCCGATCAGAACCTTGTCCTTGATGACGGTCGGCGCCATCGTCTCGCTGTAGCCGAGTTCGGGATCGGCGATATCGGATTTCCAGACGACGTCGCCTGTCTTCGCATTCAGGGCCACCAGCTTGGAGTCGAGCGTCGCGACGTAGACAAGATCGCCGAGAATCTGGACGCCGCGATTGTTGGGGCCGCAGCAGTAAGTCGTTATCGGTCCCATCTTGTGATTATAGTGCCAGAGCTGCACGCCGGTTTTGGCGTCGAGCGCATAGACATGGCTGAACGACGTCGTCACATACATGACGCCGTCGACGACGATCGGCGACGTCTCAAGCGATTCCTTGACGTCGGTCTGGAAGATCCAGGCGACGTGCAACTTCTTGACGTTGTCGCGATCGATCTGCTTGGCGGGATGAAATCGCGTCTGGGCGTAGTTGCCGTTGGTCAGCAGAAAGTTGGTCGCACTCTTGTCGGCTGCGTTGAGGAGCTGCTGGGTGACCGGAGAGACCTTCGCCTGACCCGACGCCGACTTGGTTTCCTGCTTGACTTCCTGCGCACTCGCGGCCGCCGTGAGCAAGCCGACAGCGCCGCACAATGCGGCGCATCCAATAGAAAATCTATTCATGTTTCCGCCCCAAATTTTATTGTTGATGTCAACCGGCGCATTTTTAAAGGCACGCCGATTCCCATCAAATCTGACCCTAACAGTCAGCTTTGACAAGGAGAAAACGTCAAACCAACGGGTTCAGAGGTCCGCTGCGACTGAGCTGCCGCCGATTCACGAAATGACGCGGCGCGATAACTCAAGCCGAACCGATGCAAGCCGTTCGCGCTTGCGAAATGCTTCGATTTCTTCACGGCGGGTTCGCACCGAAAACGTCTGGAGCGCCGCTATTGGCGCCTCGCTCTCGGTAGCATCGCCGGAGATGAGATTGGTGTTGAAGCCGGCGCGATGGACCGGTTAGCGGCAAGGCAATTCGCCGGGACGGCTCTGGTCAGTGGCTGCGGCCCAAGCTCGCGCAAGCAAGATGTTCGTCTATTCCCAAAGGAGACGCAGGCAACCTGTCATCGCGAACGAAGCCACCGCCGCGAAAAGAGCATAACTCACGTTGGATTCAATGCCTTCAAAGACTCGCTCGATCAGATGTCGCATCATAATGCCTCACAAAATTTGCGACGCCTGCGCCGCTCCGAGTCCACCCGCCGGATCGGTCGAGACCTCGGAAGTAATGCTGAGACCTGCCGGGAGTTCCGGCACGCTGTTGGTTGGTCAGCGAGCCCCAATCCCGGGAAGTTTGGGACACAAATGTTGACGTATGGTTGATAACCGTCCGATGAGATGGACGTGAGTGTCATTCCCGGTGGAATCACCGATGAATGCCCAGCCGGCATTCCGGGTCTTTATTGCCCATTTTCGAGCGGCGCGCCGGGCTGGCGCCGGCGGTCCCGGGGTATGCAAATTCCCCCCGACTGGGCTGCAAGTTTGCGCCATGAGAGCCTCCACAACCGACATTCCATGACGCTCTCGGGTTGATCTTGATCAAGCCGTTGCGAGGCTTTTGCCTTAGCGATCATGCATTCCCGCAGTTTCGGATTTTGGAATCATCCAATGCGCGCTCATCAGATCATGACCCGTCAGGTGATCACGGCCAGCCCCGAAACTTCTGTCGTCGAGGCCGCGGACACAATGTTACGACATCACATCAGCGGATTGCCGGTGGTCAACACGGCCGGCAAGCTGATCGGCATCGTTTCGCAAGGCGATTTCATTCGCCGTGCGGAAATCGGGACGCAACGAAAGCGCGGCCGGTGGCTGCGGTTTCTGGTAGGTCCGGGCCAGATCGCGTCCGACTTCGTGCATGAACGGGGCCGCAAGGTGAAAGAAATCATGACGCTGGATCCAGTTACCATCACCGAAGATACCTCACTCCAGGAGATCGTGCGGATCATCGAGAGACGCAATATCAAACGCTTGCCTGTTGTGCGCCTGGATCAGCTTGTCGGCATTGTGACCCGGTCCAATCTTCTCCAAGCAGTCGCTGATCTGGCTCGCGACGCTTCTGGCCCGACCGCCGACGACGACCATATTCGGAGCAGTGTCCACGCGGCTATCGAGAAAGCTGACTGGTCGCCCTCACAGTTCAACGTCATTGTGCGCAACGGCATCGTGCATCTCAGCGGCCTTATAACTGACGAACGTTGCCGGCAGGCAGCGATTGTCGCGGCGGAGAATGTATCCGGCGTCAGGGAGGTTCACGATGAACTCTGCTGCTACCCGCCTCCTGAAGAGGATTTTGGAGGCGGCGATTTTGTTTCATTGCAACAGCAGCCATCGACGACGGACGACGCACCGCTCTGAGCACTTAAACATGGATCACCATGCGCATATCGAAAATCCGCATCCTTATCGCGCTTATCCTCCTTGGAGGGACGCAGGCGACTTTTGCGCAGAACGCCGAGAATGGCCGGCGGCTAACGGAGCGATGGTGTTCGGAGTGCCACGCTATCTATTCTGCCTCGGACAAACGCCATAGAGCTCCGTCATTCGCATCAATCGTCGCCAGGCCAAAGATCGACGCCGACATGATCGCCGCGTTCCTGCTTCTGCCGCACGCGACAATGCCGAATCCGCCGCTAAGCCACGAAGACGCGAAGGACATCGCTTTGTTTATTATCGAAATGAAAAATTAGACCAGGTCACGTGTTGCGGGAACACGGCCGCCAGTTCATCCGCCGCGAGCCGATACCGGCGGCCGCATCAGGGATGTGTGCGATCCACATCCTTTTGACCGGCGACCCACACGTCGCTTTGCCTGATCCGCTGAATGAGGGTCTCGGGATCGAATTTTCGGAAGCCTTGCGGAACTTCGAACAACTGCGCCGGCTGCGGCTCGTCCCGAACGTTCTCGGCGGCAATGGTGGCGCCGTCCTCCGTCTTGATTCGCAGCGGGAATTTGCGCGCCCTGTCGATCCAGCCGACGATTTCCCGGCCCGCGCCCGAGACGGCGCGGTATGCGGTGGTGTGATGCCCGCCGACGGCCCCCTCCCCGGTGCGCTCGCAACGCCAATCACCCTGATCCGCGGCACCAGCCAGTCTCGCCAAGGCCTGCCACTGCCGACATGGGTCATCCGGATCGACCTGCACGAATAGCCGGGTGAGCTGGCTCGATTGCCGGGCATCCATGAATATCCCCGCGGCGGGCCGCACGAAATAGGCGGCAGGTTTGGCGCCGTCGACCAGGAAGAAGCCGTCCGCAAGCTCCGGTGTTTCGATTCGCACGGAGCCGTTGGAGACGCGTAGCTTGCCCGCGGACACCGCCGCCGCACCATCGCCCCGCGTGGTGACAAGATCGGCGGAAAACTGCTGCGCCTGTGCCGATACACGGCCGCACAGCAACAAGCTGACAACGGCCAGCAAACTCAGCCACACTCTGTTGGACGACAAAACAATCATCGGGCCTTTAGTCATCGTTAAAATCCACTCCAGGAAATCCACCGTGTCGGACGGCTGAAAACAACAGCGCCGACCGGACCATCGGGCCCGATCGGCGCCGCCACCACGAGGTCAGATCACGACCGCGTGGTGATCGTTACGAGAATCACTCGGTGTAGGGCTGAGTGACCGCGTGGCTGAAGTCGAACGCGTCGAACAGATCGGCGAGCGCCGGGCTGTTGGTCGGCACGTATTCATTGTTCTTCGCAAACGTCGGGTTCGGAAGGTTGTCGCGGCTGCGGTTCGTGAGCGGGCGCAGGTTCCAGTTACGCTCGATGAACTTCAGCAGCGAGGCATGGTCGCCGTAGTTGTGATAGACCTTGCCGCCCGTCGAATAAGGCGAGAGAATCAGCATCGGAATCCGCGGTCCGTCGCCAAAGAAGTCGATCGACTGGATGAAGCCCGAGTCCCACATACCGCCCGCTTCGTCCCAAGTCACGATGACAGCGGTTTCCGCCTTCAACTGCGGATTGGCGTCGAGCGCGCTGAGGACGTTGAGTGTGTAAGCTTCGAACAGATCAACCTTGGAGCTTGACGGGTGACCGTCGAGCAGACCATCCGGCTTGCCGAACGACACCGAAGGCAGGGTGTTGTTCTGGATCGCCGTGATCAGATCGGCGGTATCCTTGATATGCGCTGCCCGGACAGTCGGGTTAGCCATGATCGAGGACGCATACTGGAACGGATTGCAGATCTGGCAGTAGGCCACGCCGAGAGCGTGCGCCGGATCGGCAATCGCCGCCGCAGTCAGGTTCGGGATCGGGTTGGTCGTGGTGACGGCCGCAACCGCTTCATTCGAGAGCGCCACGGCGTCGTTATACGCGCCGCCGTAGTAAGCCCACGTAATGTTGCTTGCGATCAGGGCGTCACCGATGGTTCGCACCGGCGACGGCGGAACGTTGCCAGTACCCGACAGCGCACCGTTCGGCAGGTAACCGGGGTTAACGTTGTTGAGCATGTAGTAGTGGTTGGGCTGGCAGTTCGGCTCCGCCGCGTAGGGCAGGTTCTCCAGGTAGCTTATGATCGGCCCGACGCCGGGCTGAGATGCGTCAGCGCAGGCGCTGAAGTTGCCATCGACCGTGTACGCGTTGACGGTTCCCGGGACCGGATTCGGGTTCGCGATCATGCTCGCGGGCGGCGTGGTCGGATTGCCGTTGCCGTCGCTCCAGAACGCAGCGTCACCGGTGCCGAGCATGAAGTGGTTGGCGGCGGTACCACCATGGAACGACTGGTGGAAGTTGTCGGCCAGGGTGAAACGATCAGCCAGTTCCTTCAGGACCGGAAGCTGACCCTGCTGCGCATTGAAGAAGCCCATCGAGTTGCCCATGCTCTTGCCGGTCGGAGCATAGGTGGCCATCACGAAGGGGAACAGGTCGTTCTTACAGCCAGAGGTGTTGCTCTTGGAAGCGTTGGCAACGCTGCAATCGTCCTGCTGCCAGTCCGAGTAGAAGCGGTGCGTGGTATCACCGGTGTAGTCATCGTCGCTGAGCGCCGGACCCTGCATCGGGAACGGACCCACCAGACTTCCTGCACCCGGAACGCGGGTATCGAGCGAGCCGGCCGGCAAGCCGGTGGCGCCGGTCGTCAGGATGTCGAGGTCAGCCGGATTGACGTCTTTTTCAACGCTGGCTTCTGCGATGGTCTGGAACGGAGCACCGGTAGCGCTTTGCGCGCTCGGGGCGCCGTTGGTGTTGGGCTGCGGCATCGTATTGCCGGATCCGTAGGATGACTTGCCGATGGCCGGAGCGCCGATGTAGTAAGACGGCTGTCCCGCGACCGAGTACTGCTGCGCCAGAGCGAAGTTCGGGCCCTGCGAGCCGTCTTCGTTGACAATGCCCTTTGACAGCAGGTTGGAGATGGTCTGTCCAGCGCCCTTCGGCTTGTACACGCCGAAGGCGTGATCGAGGCCGCGGTTCTCGCCGATCAGAATGATGACATGCTTGATCGGGCTCGCGGTCTTTGCGGTCGCCGAAGAACTGTTGCCGTTGTTGCCGTTGTTGCCGTTGTTGTTGTTGCCGTTGCCATTGCCGTTGTTGTGATTCAGCTCACCGGGATGGAAATGCGAGCGTGAGTCCCAGTTGCTGCGGCCCCAATCGGCAGCATAGCTGGCGGTTACGACGGCCAGCGTCGAAACGATGCACAGCGCTGTGGTGGTACGCCATCTTCTTCTCAAGTCGAATGTCGGTTTCATTATAGACCCCAAAAGTTAAAGTTGGTTAGCATCGTGGTGCTTAATGGCCCGATATGACGGTGGCGTTTCCGACTCGTGAATGCTGAAAGAAATTCCCGATTCAAAAAATTTCTTCTGAACAAATGCCGGCGCGACTCCGCGTCGAACGAATCGCCGCAGCGCCGGACTCGTTCGGCAACATGTCAACCGTGTCGCAGAAATTTATCAGCGCGCGATCAGTGCGCGACGTGCTTCGACTGCAGCACTTGCCGCAGCGCCGCGTAGTGGGCGTCATGGACAGCCGGATTGAACAAAGACCATGGCTCGGCGCGCGCCAGCAATGCCGGTACGGCGGCGGCCATCAAATACCGATAATTCCTGTATTCGGCCGCCGCATCGCTAAACCGGTCTTCGGCGCTGGCGATGTCGATGCGGCGTAAAATGAGGACCATGTTCTTGAGCGCCGTCCGCGCAAGACCGCGTTCCTGCTGGCCGCCCGACACGCTGGTGTTCTTTCGATCGGGGTAGCGCTCGGTCAGCTCGCGCAATTCGCTGCCGATGGTATCGACCGCAAGTGCAATGGTTTCCTTGTCGTTTGCCGGAATAGCAGTTCCGAGTACGGCGGTGAAATCGTTGATTTCCTTGAGCATGGCGCCCGCACCATCGTGCTCATAAGGCTGCGTGCCGTCCCCCACCGCGGTGAGATACGCGACCAGATCGCCCCGGTCCTGCGGCGACAGACCAAGAGCGAAAACGCGATCGAAATGCGCTACCACCTGGTCGTAGCTGTCGAAGCGTCCGTCGTGAAAATATGGAGCGTTGAAATCGGCGTTGCGCAGCGTCGGCGTCTTGAAAAGGCCGCCCGATCCGACATCGTGCTGCTGGTGATCGACGAATGCGGCCGACGGCACATGACAGCCGGCGCAGCTCAGGCCTGGATCGTGAGGGAACGGCTTCATGAACAGTGCTTCGCCGCGCCGCTCGGCATCGCTGATCCGCCCGATCAGCCGGCCGCCGGGGCCGAGATTTGGATTGGGCAGAAAATCGATGTCGTGAATATAGGCGACGATGGCATCAACCATGGCCGGAGACGGTTCGGGTCCGGCGAATTCGTTGACGATGACGTTGCGGACGAAATCGTGCAACGATGCCATCCGGCCGTCGTTGCCGTATGGCGCAAGATAGCGCGCGCCGCGAAGGCTCGGGATCCTGACCGGATCAAGCACGAAATTGTTGGCTTTCGGATTGAACAGCGGGCCGGTGGTGTCGAAATTGCCCGGACGCGTCGACATCTTCGGCATGAAGAATTTGGCGTTGCCCGCGCCGTTGACGTGACAGGTGCCACAGCTCACGCCGGCCTGCCGCGCTACGCCGCCGAGAATACCGGGCGAACTGAAGGCCAGATTGCCGAGATCGACCATATACGACTTCTCGCCAGCGACTTCGGACCGGAACACCTCGCGCGGCTGCTCGAGCGCATCCTCGTTGAGTTCGGTCTTTGGAGGCAGCGTCGTTTGATCGCCGTCGACCGGAAAGGCTGCGACGCGTCCCTCAAAGGAAGCAACCAGAAAAGACAGAGCGAGAGCGACTACCGATAGATGTCGAATAATCATCGCGTCGCGGCCTCCAGCGTCGGTGATTGCAATCCGAGTTTGGCCGACGCGCTTTGCAACGCGACCACCAGTTCCTCGCTGGTACGCCGCAGCGCCGGAATGTCGACGCGCCGCAGATCGGGCGCGGCCACAATTTTCGTGAGCCGGTCGATCCGAGCCTCCACCAGACCCGCCAGCCTGGCGTCGGCGGCTCCGAGCGCGGTCGCAAAAATTGTACGATAAGCGAAATCGATGCCGGCGACGTTATTGCGCATATCGTCCAGCGACGTTCCGCTGATGCGGGATTCGCCGCCGTCGGCCTTGCTCTCCCCGACTTCATAAGCCAGCCGCACGGTACCATCCAGCAACCCCTGCGGCGTGAGCGCCATATCGCGAAGCTTGCCATGAAGACTGTCCAGATGATCGACCAGCGCATCGGTCTCGGCCTCGACGTCGGTACGATTGGTACCGAACAGCTTCGCCTCGATGGCATGGAAGCCGCTATCGGCATTGGGCCAGGCGTCGATTTGCGCATCGAGTTCGGGAACGAAGCCCGCCGTGAAGACTTCGGAGCGCTCCCAGCCCGCGCGGGCCGAAATCCACGCCTTCCTGGCGCCGGTCAGATCCTTGGCAGCTATTCGTTCGCGCAGGTCACGCACGCCCGCCAAAGCTTGACCAATGCTTTCGATCATATAGGGCCGATAACGCTCCGCCGCATCCTCGAGCGGTGTGGCGCTTACGGCTGACATGCCCGCAGTCGGCACCAGCAACAAGCCACACATGGCGGCCCAAATACGATTCATGATCCTGAAAACCCCCAGCCCCGCGGCCACTCAAGCAAGCAGCACGGGCGCGCAATATTGTTGGATTAGTATGCTGTTTTGTGACGGGATGACCTCAACAGCAATTTTTCCCGGAATTTTTCTTTCCGGACCTGGCATCGCCATCCAATCGCGCGTGATCGATTTAAAAACGCGTCGACCATGCAAAAAACAGTTCGTTGAACTTGTGCCCGGTCATAAAACCGATACGTATTTCGCTGACGTCTTGACGGCGATCCTGTACGGACCGTCGACATTTTATCCACAAAGGTGCGCATGCCCGCCGATCTTGAATTCGCCGGATTTTTCGTAATCCTCTGCCTGTTCGGTGGCGTGCTGGCGCTGATCGATATTCGTCACGGCATCATTCCGGACTGGCTGAACCTGTCCGTTGCCGGGCTGGGGCTGGCGAGAGCCGTTACTGTCGGCGGCTCAGTGGCCGGCATCGAAGCCGCGGGTTCGGGCGCGGCTATCGGATTGATTTTCTGGTTGTTGCGACGACTGTATTTCGAATGGCGCAAAATCCAGGGTCTGGGCTTGGGAGACGTTAAATTCCTCGCCGCCGCGGGAATCTGGATCGGCGTTGCCGGACTTCCCATCCTGTTGCTGATTGCCGCGCTGACAGCGCTCGCCGCGGCGGCAATCATGCAATTGACCGGTCGAGCCATGACGCGCCGGACTTCGTTGCCGTTCGGGCCGTTTTTGACGATCGGCCTGCTGTTGGCACTGGTCATTCAACAAATCATCGGAGCGATCTGAGCAGCCGGGAAAGCGTGCCGGCGCCAAGCTTCAGTGGCGTGCCGATGATTGGGTTCTTTCCACGCTCGCCGGCAGTAGACGAACCTCGCCGGCCGGGTGCGCGGCGTCGGGCTGCGGCAATGTCAGGACGGCAGTCAGCTGATCCTTTTCCAAGGTCACTTCCCGGCCGCGGATCGCACGCAGCTTCCAGCCCTGATAGTCCTCGCCGATCTTCAACCGCAGTGCTTCCTTGGTCGACTGATCGAGAAAAATTCCAAATCCATCCTGATCGCTCGCGATGGTGCCCACCAGGGCGAACTGCGGAGCCTCAGCTTCCTTCTTGCGGACTGGCGCCGCCTTGATCGTCGTCGGTTCGGCCGCGACCGCGACGGGCGGCGGCCGGCGCGACGGCGAAAAGATCGGCCGTTCGCGCGTTGCCGACAATTGCGCCAGCGGAATAGCCCACAGCGGATTGGCGCTCAACGCCCGCTCCTGCGCG
>Ga0116135_1001377_pt1 | contig 12327 bp, 15 predicted proteins | sample June2015DPH_20_1_FD_89738 | JGI IMG/M metagenome (GOLD analysis project Ga0116135, IMG submission 89738) | Peatland microbial communities from SPRUCE experiment site at the Marcell Experimental Forest, Minnesota, USA - June2015DPH_20_10 | ecosystem: Environmental > Terrestrial > Soil > Wetlands... | reverse complement strand
CTGCGTATGCCATTTGTTGATTGGCAATTATCATTTTGCACGCGATTACGGGTGTGTGCACCCCGGCATGCCTCTTGGCCGCAAGCATCTCCGTCGAAGCCGTGACGCCCCCACTGGTGGGTTTGGCCATACTCAAAGAACTACTTCCAGACTAGGTCTACAAAGAAGGGAAGTCAAACAGTTAGATGATGCCCCAAGCGCCCGGGGTTCGATCAGGCGGGGGTGCCGCCCAACCGACAATTTCAGAATACTAATTAGATTAGTTTATACAAGCAGTGTTTTAACTTGACAAAATAAATAATGATCCTCTATAAGCTTAATTATATTTATGGAGAGGCCACCAAAATCTACTTCCGACTGGCAAGAACTAACTCAACTGACTCGGGGCCGGCGAATTGTGATTGAGCGCGCTCGAATACCAGAAAAGGACATCGTCATCGAAGGCAGCTTTGAGCTTCCTCAACTGGCTCGTCTAAGTTTGGAAGACCAGGTGTTCATCACGGCCTTCGTCCGCTCGCACGGCTCCATAAAGGAAATGGAGCGAGTGTTTGGGGTAAGTTATCCGACCATCAAAGCGCGGCTGGCGCGGATCGCCGGAAGTCTCGAGTTCGTTGAGTCGAACCCCAATCCCTCGAAGAGCGAAATTCTGGAACGGCTGCAACGCGGAGAAGTCACAGCCGAAGACGCGATCCGGGAAATGGAATCGCTGCAATGATTCCGTTTGTGGCGGTCGTCAGTTTACGCGGCCGGCAAAGCCGCACCCTTCGCATCTGGGTGCCTCTGATTCTATTGTGGCTGTTGCTTGTGCCGCTGGCAGTGTTACTATCGCCCCTGATCTTCGTCTTTTGTCTGGCCTGCCGGGTAAGCCCCTTCCGCGCATTTTCCGTTGGTTGGCAGATTTTATGGGCGCTGCACGATACCCACCTAGAGGTCGATCACCCCAGCGCCGGAATCTCGATTTGCGTTTTTTAGGAATCCAATATGAATGAACATCGTCGTCAAATCCTGCAAATGCTCTCCGAAGGTAAAATCAGCGCCGACGAGGCAGAACGCCTGATTTCGGCCCTCGAAGCAGGGCTCTCTAGTTCGGTCTCGCAGAACGCCCCTGATTCCGCACCAAGAGCGCGCCCAAAATATCTTCGGGTCCAGGTGGATTCCGGAGACGATGGCCATGACGGCCCCACCAAGGTCAACGTCCGCGTCCCCATGCAATTGCTTCGTGCGGGCGTGAAACTAGCTGGCTTGATTCCAGCGCAAGCGCTTGATCGCGCGAATGTCGCGATTCACGAGAAAGGCATTCCCTTTGATCTGAGCCAGATCAAGCCCGAAAACCTGGAAGAACTCATTGACCAACTCAGCGACTTGAGTGTCGACGTTGATCAGGCCGATCATGGCGCGAAAGTGAAGGTCAAAGTCTTCTGCGAGTAAATATCAGCTCGATTCCCGAATAATCGTGCCGTCTGACCCGCTGCAAACAATCCACCGACGGCATTTTCCCTCACCTTAAAGATCATGCTGCAGCGTTGAACTTCGAAACGGCTGCTAGGATATTGACCTCGAATGGTTGCGCAAGCAGGTCCTTGGCCGACTGTTCCATGCGCTTAAAGTGCGGAGTGGCCATGTGCCGATCAAGGGCAGCTTGGCTCTCCCATCTTTCGTGAAAATAGAATCGCTCCGGCGAATTGGATTGATAAAGCTCATACAGCCTGCATCCCGGCTCAGCATGCGTAGGGGCCAGCATCTCTTGCAGTAACGTTCGAAGTTCGGTTTCTTTCCCTTTGCGCGCCACAGCTCTTGCAATCAAATGAATTTCAGCCATCATGCCACCTCGTTGATAAGTTTCACTCCATCCGAAAGAAATTCTTCTACTTCAAACTGGGATCAATTAATGTCAAATCGGTTTCCGGATCGAAACGCTTTTGCATTTCGATGGGATCCACCGTAACCATTACTTCTAAGGTTGGAGATACATAGGCACTCAAGACATGACCACCTCGAGCCATTCCATCGGAGCCTGCCACCACCGCGTGCGTATGGACTATAGGTTTGCCCTGGTAAAGAGCGATATCCCCAATCATCGAAATCACCTCGACCTGACTGCCAATGGAGATCTTTTTGTACATTTTGCGCTGAGGGTCGAACCATCCCAGCGTTGCTCCACTTAAGGCTCCAATGGCGGTGAAATGTGCGCTGGTGACGTGATATTTCTCCGCGAAATCGTGCAATCCCGAAAACGCCTCGTCGCCCTTGCCGAAAATGACCGCATATTCCCTGACTCCATCACGCCCGTTTAGCGCTTTTACTTGCATCCTCGGCGCAGTGCCCTTCGGGATTGCGTCGGCCGGCGAAACGTAATCGCTCGCCGCCTCTTGCGAATACACTCCCGGCGAAGCGATGAGAATGGAACACAATACCCAACCTAGCGTGTTTACCGCGGTCATTGGACTCTTCTTATCCTTCCACGATTTCAGGGTAGCAGGTTCTACCCTCTGCGCACTGGATGCGCCGCCGTGGTTCGTGCGTTGCCAAGTATTTCATTGTGATATCTGTCACAGACGTGAGGGGCAGTTACTGGCTAAATATACTTACTGAATCAGCCCCCGGCCCGGAGTTGAAGGATGACCCGCCCTACCCCTGTTCCGTCCAGCGGATCGCCGCAAAAGAATTCGAGAGCAAAGCTCTTGGACCGAACTCAATTCATTACCCACCAGGATAAGCGCGTTCTACTGATCGACTTATCGAACTGTTCGGCTTCCGAGGTCGAAAACACTTTCAGGAAGCTTCCAGACATCGTAGCGATGTACCCGCGCGATTCAATGCTGATACTCTCAGACTTTACTGGCGCATCCTTTGACGCCGAAGCCATCCGGGTCATGAAAGAAACGGCAGTTTTTAATAAGCCCTACGTGCGAAAATCAGCATGGGTTGGGAATACGAAGGTCCGTCCAGGGTTTTCGAGGAATCTCGCCGAACTGGTGGGAGGCTTCTCCCGTCGCGAACTTCCCGGGTTCCAATCCCGGGGGGACGCTCTGTCGTGGTTGACCAAGGACTACAAGTAGCTGGTCGCTCGTTCAAGGTTCCATGTTGAAGTAAGGATCAGTTTTTCACGGGAGCTTTAGTGGCCAGTTTCCGCTGCAGTCCGTTTTTCACATCCAGCCATTCGCTATCCAGAATGCTGAAATAGATAGTGTCGCGCACGCGGCCTGTCCACGTGATTAGATGCTTTCGCAGCGTACCTTCTTCTCTCGCGCCCAGGCGGAGAATCGCCCGGTGCGACCTTTCATTCAGAGCGTCCGTCTTCAGTTCGACCCTCACGCATCCCCACACTTCAAAGGCGTGCCGCAGCATGAGATATTTTGCTTCCGTATTCACCGGCGTACGTTGCCACTGGGGAGCGAGCCAGGTTGAGCCGATCTCCACCCGGCGGTTGGTGCGGTCGATGTTCATGAAACGAGTGCTGCCGAGGACTTGTCCTGACCCGCGCCAGACGGTCGCGAATGCCACCGAATCACCGCGCGCTTGTTCCGCGAGCACTTTAGCGACGAGATGCTCAAAATCCTCCCGCGTTTTCATGCGATAGGGAATCCATTGGAAAATGTCATCGAGCGCGGCTTTGGCAGCCTCCCAGAATAGCTCGGCATGCTCCCGCTGGACTGGTTCCAGCCGAATAAATGAACCCTCGAGCGTAAGCGGGCTTCCGATTACTAATGGACCATCCTTAAAACTCATTCAGCGACCCTTCCGGCGCAGTAACGCGTTCCATCATTATCTTGCATCTTGCGCTCATTGCCGGCATCTCAGATAAGACGCGCATTACGGGTATGGAGCGGACTTGCGACCAATGACGCATTCTAGACAATCCGTCAACAATATGTTTCGGGAGTGTTGCCGGTGAAATCGCAGTGTTTATCCTTCGCTCAGATTCCACATACCGCACACCTTTTTACCGATTTTCTCTCTTATGCTCCCAGCGCTCGACCCTTCTATCCGCACTCCCCTCACTTTCGCGAATGGTTGAAGGCAGAAGCCTCAACATTGAGCTATGACCAGTCGCGACGCGAGCGGGTCTGCACAATTCTTGAACGGCAGAACAAATCCTGGGAAGCCTCGCCGCAAGCTTTATCCAATCTGAGCCGCTTACGTGATGGCGCGGCAGCCCTTGTGACGGGGCAGCAGGTCGGCCTTTTCGGCGGCCCGATGTTTGCGGTCTACAAAGCTCTGACCGCCGTAAAACTCGCTGAAGAAGCGACCGCAGCCGGAGTGGATGCCGTTCCCGTTTTCTGGCTCGCGACTTATGATCACGACCTCGCCGAAGTGAACCACGTGTCAATTCCTGGCGCGGATGGTTTGTTGCGCACGGTGATCACTCCGAGCCACGGAATCCCGGGCGCCCCGGTCAGCGAAGTTCGCTTTGGAGAAGAGATTCTTCCGGTTGTCGAGGAAGCTGCAGCCTTGCTCGGCGATTCTGAAGCGACTCAAATCCTTCGTGAGACCTACCGGCCCGGAGAAAGCCTGGGCACGGCCTTTGCCCGCTTTTATTCCCGATTGTTTGCAACGTACGGAGTGATTATTCTGGATGCCTCCGACCCAGAGTTGCATCGGCTTGCGGTCCCGATCTATCAAGCTGCGGTCGAGCAGGTAACCGAAATCGACGATGCGTTGCTGGAGCGAGGAAAAGCCCTGGAGGCTGCGCACTATCACCAGCAGGTGAAGGTGACTTCGTCTTCCGTGCTTTTGTTTACGCTGCAGAATGGTGTGCGTACCCCCATCCATCTGCACGCGAATGGTGGCGGCGCAAAGTTTGTAATTGCCAGCGGCGATATTCCCGAGAAACTGTCCTCCTCGGAACTTCTAGAACGCATTGCGAGTGCTCCGGAAAAGTTCAGCCCGAATGTTCTTTTGCGCCCGGTGGTGCAGGACTATCTGCTGCCCACGCTCGCTTATGCCGGGGGGGCCGCGGAGGCAGCTTACTTCTCGCAAGCCGGGGCTGTGTACGAGAAAATCCTGGGCCGCGTAACTCCCATCGTGCCGCGCTTCTCAGCGACTCTAGTTGAGCCGAAAGTGCAGCGTTGGCTGAAGCATTATGACCTTGACGCGCTGGATGCGTTTCACGGGCTTGATGCGTTGCGCAAAAAGATGGCTGGCCGCAGTCTGCCGGCGGATTTGCAATCGGCCTTCGAGCATGCCGGCAGATCGCTCGAGGAGTCCTTCTCCGGCCTGCATGAAGCGCTGGCCAAGCTTGATCCCACGCTGGTCGATGCCGGCCAGACTGGACTTTCAAAGGTACGTTATCAATTGGACCGCCTGCGCGAACGAGCCATGGCGGCAGAACTACGCCGCAGTGAAGTTGTGGGCCGCCACGCAGAGGCGATCAGCCAGGCTCTTTATCCCCAAGGTGCGCTGCAGGAGCGCGGTGTTGCGGGTGCGTATTACATTGCGCGCTACGGCCCTGAACTGTTGAAAACCGTCTACGACGCCATGCACACCGATTGCCTCGACCATCAGGTTCTGGAGTTGTAGGGCCCGCTTCCGTTTATCTACCGGTACTGCCAAATACTTTCCCAGCCCGATCATGATGGCCCCAGTCACAGTCCTTTGCCGCCTGCGGAAAAGCGCTGACGCGCGAATTTTATCCCCGAGTGGTCATTCGTGACCGGCATTAGGAAAACAGGTAATATCCAAAGGATTGTCTTGATTTTATGGTCGTTGCCTCTTCGATGATTTCTCGCGCGCTGCTGGCTTGTTCGGCGAAGGATAAAGTGCTCGCTCCCCTGGGCTGGATTACGTCCGCGCCACTCTCCACCGGCAAGCTAATCGGCGCCGGCTCGTTGATCGCGCCGGCAGTCTTTCAATTCGCTTTTTATACCAGCCGGCGCGACGACGTTTACAACATCCTTTGGGCAGTCGTCTTCGGATTTGCCACCCTGAACATTCTGAGCCTGGCCGCTCGCCGCTTCGAACCAAACCGCCGCGGCCTTACTTTCGGTGAACTGCTGGCCGTCCTCATCGTGTTACTTTCAATCGTGCTGCTGGGTTGGGAATTGCTTAGCGTTTTCCATATCTTTCCGATCAAGCTGCACCGCTAACCTGCCCGTGCAGTTTTGCGGTATGATTCGCAAAATGGCGAAGCGTTCCCCAGACAGCAATCCCTCAAGCTTTGAGATCACTTGCCCTTGCTGCAGCGCCCTGCTGAAGGTGGATACCGAAACTCGCAGTGTAATCGCTCACACCGCCGCGGTGAAGCCGCGGATGTTCAACGATATGGAAGATGCCGCGCGAGCCATGAAGGAACAGGACACCCGGCGGGAATCTATTTTCCGGCAATCGGTGGAGGCCCAGAAGCATGCCTCCGAACTTCTGGAAAAAAAGTTTCAGGAGGCGGTTAAGAAGGCCAAAGAGTCACCCGATACCGGCAAGCCGATCCGCGACTTCGACCTGGACTGACGCTACGTTCTGAAATCGATCGCCATGCTGACCCGTCCTCTGCTTCTCGGCCACCGCGGAGCCCGCGGAGAGAAATCCGTCCCCGAAAATACGCTCGCATCATTTGACCTCGCGCTTGCTCGCGGCTGCGATGGATTCGAATTCGATATCCGGTTATCGGCAGACCGCCAGCCCGTGATTTGCCATGACGCAACTTCCGCTCGATTCAAAGTTGCTCGATGTTCAGCTCAACAATTGGCCTTACCGCATCTGCGCGAAATTCTGCAGCGGTATCAAAACTCTGCTTTCCTCGATATCGAGCTCAAGGTCGCTGGACTCGAAAGCGTAGTCCTGGATTTGCTGTACCTCTGTCCTCCCACCCGCGGATATGTGGTCACATCATTTATTCCCGAAGTATTGTCCACCTTCTGTGAAATGAGTTCTTCCACCCCGCTTGGCCTGATCTGTGAGACCCAAGCGCAATTTCGTCTGTACCCCGAATTGCCTGTCGACTATGTCATCCTGCACTACAAGCTGGCTCGGGAAGAGATCATCAGTCAGATGAAAAGCGAAAGCAAGAAAGTCTTCGTATGGACGGTGAACTCTCCGAATGAAATACAGAAATTCAAAGCCTGGGAAGTGGATGGGATCATCTCCGACTATCCAGAGCGCCTGGTTGCGAATGCAGAGCTAAATGAATAGTCAGTAAATAACTTTTTTCTTCGAATCCAATTCGAGCCTTCCCCCGTACATCCTCCAGAGCGGTTCAACAGGACTGCCTCTGTGGAGGAGATCATGAGATTGTCAGCAATCCGGCCCGCACTGTTTGCGGCCGTAGCCTTAATCGCGGCGACTGCGTCCGCACAGACCCTGAAACCCAATCAGACTCTGGGCTTTGGCAACAGTAAGGTGCTTACATTCACCTATACGGAAAATTTTGACTGCGTCGAACAACCAGGCGACGACCTGAACTACAACGGCATTCCCGCCGACAAAGATCCAGCCGAGTTGCAGACTCCCATCTGCCAAAGCAGTTTCAGTCCCGACATTAATCCTCCCGGCCAAACCGGTAATCCTTTTGTGACCACGGAACCAATTTACGTGCTCGTTCCAATGTTCTCCGTGGACAACGACCAGAATGCTAATGACACCATCTCTTGCAACAACGTGGTCGCGGGAACGCTGTGCGGGCCTGCCCTAGGGAAAACTCTGATTAGCCTGTTTGGTGCCGTGCCGGAAGCGTTCAAGGCGAAGCCTGAGGTCTATACTCAGTGCCCGGAACCGGGCGGCGCGCCCGGAACCTGCACCATGCACGCCTCCCGTTTAGATCTCTCAAAAACTCTGGCAGCCCTCGGTTATATTTCCAGTCCGCCGACGGCGAATGTTTTCCTGCCCACGCCAAATCACAGCCACGTGCTTCTCCGGCAAGATATCAACCTTCCGGCGATCTGGTGGCAGGTGATCCCCGTTCTTGTGACCAGCCAAAGCGATTGGCCGGACAAAGCCGGAACCTCCGGCATCACTTCCTACGAAAAGATGATTGCCGCCAAGCGAGCCGGAACCGCGATTATCGCTAATTCGAACTTCTTCCTGTTCTTCAGTTCCATGAGCGACGGCAGCCAGTCCATGAACATGAATTAAACCTGTCTTGTCCAGTACTGAGTGCTGGGGTGCCCCGTCCTTGTCTCTGCGTTTTTTGCTGAGACAGGGCGGGGATTTTGATTTCTCATCCTACTTAAACAGCCCTTAGTCGGCCGCAGCCTCCAGCGCCGTCTCCGCTCGTGCTGGCTGCAAGAAAGCGGCACGCTCCGTTTCAAAGGCTTCCAGATTCGCACCTCTGGTCAAATCGTTCCAGCCGAGAACGGTTCCAATACGCAACGCAGCTTCGCGGCTGCATGACTCCGACCAGCAGGCGCCGAGCGCCACGGGAACGCGCCGCAGCAATACATCGCCCAAGGTCACCGCGAACTCTCTGCGATACGCTTCCGCGGCTTCGGCGACCACGTGGGAAGTATGAGGGCATATCGGAGAGCGCAACTCCGCGCTCACCAGCGCCATGCGAGCAATATCGGCAGCCCGCCGGCCATGCCATTCAAGCATTCCACGCGCCGATTCCTCGCTGATCGAACCGATCCGCGCAATCTCCAGAACGGCATCGTCCAACAGCGGATCGAGCGCAGGTGTAGGACCTATGGCCAGCGACAGCGGCTCCTTGGCATTCACCCCAATCTTGCGGGCGCATTCCCGGGCCACCGAAGCCGCAGTGGTCAACTTACCTCCAATCACGGAAATCATCTGGCTCGCGCCGTCGTCCGAATGATCGTGAAGAATGTGCCGTCGCGTTATAGCCGAAGGTTTATCATCCGGTGAATAGGGCAGAGGACGCACGCCCGCAAAGGCGTACTTCACCTGTTGTGCTGTAATCCTTGCCTTAGGAAACATTTGCGCCACAGATCGCACCAGGTAGCTGATTTCTTCCGCCGACGGAGTCGTGGTGGCGGGGTCAGCGCTATCGGCGACTTCCGTGGTTCCCACCATGATCTGTTCATTCCAGGGCAACACAAAGATCGGACGGCCATCCACGGCCTCAGTGTAGAGCGCGGCGTTCGGTGAACCGGAAAATCGGGGAAGAATGATGTGCGATCCTCGCACTCCGCCGACCATGGGTTTCGCCATGCGAATGGAAGACCGCTGGCATATCCGATCCGCCCAGGGTCCGCTGCAGTTGATTATCCACCCTGCACTCACACGATCGTCGCGCCCGGCGATGTGATCACGGAGCAAAATTCCATGCACGCGTCCATGCGAAACGTCCACTGCCAGCGCTTCTGCGTGATTGCGTACCACCGCTCCGGCTTCCGCGGCTTCCATCAACCACTCCGCAACCAGCCGCTCGGGAAATTCGCATTGCGCATCTTCATAGTCAAAGGAAGACCAGCGATGACCCGCGTCAAGGGCGCGTTCCAGCCGGCTCAGCTCCATCTCACTAAAATCTGTGCTTGGCGATTTCCCGGCGATTTGTTGATAGAGCCACAACCCGGCGCGCACCTTCAATGCGCTGCGCTGGCTGTTCTCATTCAGTAAAAACAGAAAGTGCATGGGTTGAACCAGGTGCGATCTCTCGCGCAGCAGCTTTTCGCGCTCGCGCAAGGACTCACGCACTAATCCCAACTCGCCATGCTCCAGATAACGCAATCCCCCGTGAATGATGCGTGTCGATCGGCTGGTCACTCCACAACCGAAGTCATTCTGTTCCACCAGCAGGGTGCGCTTTCCGGCGCGGGCACACTCCCGCGCCACAGCCACGCCGTTGATTCCTCCGCCGATCACCACGACGTGGAAGTGTTGGCCGTCCAGCCGGGCGCGTTGATTTTCCGCTAAGGCCATTGCTTCTCGACCAATAGCATAAACGCGGAAGCTCTATCTAAATTCCGATGTTTCCGATTGTTGCCACGTAAGATTAGTTGAAGTCAAACCGTAAACTAGGTCACCTAAGTGCTGCCCTGAGCACGAGAAGTGTAAAGTCGGAAGCCGTCAGGGCCGGGGGATGAAGCCTAAAAATAGCCGGTCTGGTGCCTGAGCACCCGGACCGGCTTTCTGCAAACTGCTCTAGCTAGGCCGCTTTTCGGGAATCCTTGCCGCTCGCGTTAACTCCCTTGGAGAATAGTTCGATCATCTCCCGATTAAACGCAGGAATGTCATCCGGCTTGCGGCTGGTTACTACACCGTTACTTACGACCACTTGCTCATCGACCCACGTGCCACCGGCGTTTTGAATATCGGTCTTCAACGACGGCCATGAAGTGACGGTGCGTCCTTTGACAGCGCCGGTTTCCACCAGCATCCAGGGTCCGTGGCAAATCGATGCAACCGGCTTCCCGTGGTCGAAAAAGTATTTTACAAATTTCACTGCATTGGGATTCATCCTCAAAAAGTCGGGATTCATCACCCCGCCGGGTAATAGCAGTGCGTCGTACTTTGAAGGATCCGCCGACTTGAGCGGGACATCGACCGGAATCTCTTCGCCCCACTCTTTCATGTTCCAACCCTTTAGTTTCTTGTCGGCGGGTGATACCACTTCAGTCTTAGCGCCGGCCTCCTCCAATGCTTTTCTCGGCTTGAGGAGTTCCACCTGTTCAACCCCATCGGTCGCCAGGATTGCTATGGTTTTTCCTTGAAGATTATTCGGCATGATTTTTCTCCTGTGGTGAATTTTCGTTGTAGTTGAGATGCCGTGGCATGAGGCACGGTTGATCGGAATCTAATCGCCAGTCGGATCGAGTAAGCACGTTGCCGCTATTGGGGCCAGTCGTTTAAAGTGAATGAAATGTCCACCACCGGGGAACGTTTTGAGCGGGCAGTCGCAATCATGGAGCGCCTGCGAGCGCCCGGCGGTTGCCCCTGGGATCGCGAACAAACCTTCGATTCCATCAAGCCCTACACACTTGAAGAAACTTACGAAGTTCTCGAAGCCATCGACAACCGTGACTGGGACGAACTGCCCGGTGAGCTGGGCGATCTGCTGCTGCAAGTGCTTTTTTATTCGGAGATGGGGAAAGAGCAGGGAACTTTTTCGATCGACGATGTGCTCGATCGGCTCAGCGAAAAGCTCGTGAACCGGCATCCTCACGTGTTCGGCGAAGTGAAGGCCGATACTGCCGAAGACGTGAAGCGCAACTGGGATGCCCTGAAGAGTGAGGAACGAAAAAAGCGCGGCGACGAAAGTGCTGATGCGACACAAGCGTCAATCCTTGCCGGCGTTTCTTCTTCGATGCCCGCACTGCTCGAAGCCCAGAAACTCAGTTCCCGCGCGGCTCAAGTGGGTTTCGACTGGCCAGATATCGAGTCGTTGTTCGAGAAGCTCTCGGAGGAAACCTCAGAATTGCGCGAGCACTTGCGGGAGTTTCCCGCTCCCGGTCCGATGCCGACTGGCCGGGGAGTGGCGGGTTCAGGCCGCCAAAACGTTCCAGAAGACCTTCGCTCGCGTATGGAAGAGGAAGTCGGCGATTTGTTCTTCGTGCTGGTGAACCTTGCACGCTATCTCTCGGTTGATCCGGAATCCTCCTTGCGCAAAACCAACCGCAAATTCCGGCGTCGTTTTCAGTGGATGGAGCAGAAGCTGCGGGAAAAGGGCGCAGCGCCGGAAACCGCATCCACGGACGAGCTCGAATCGTTATGGCAGAAAGCCAAGCGCCACGAGAGGCAAGCGTGAAGGCGGACGCAATCACGATTCGCCGCTGCCTTGGCCTGAACGAATTACGCACCTGTGTCTCCCTGCAAAAAGAAATCTGGAATTTTACCGACGCCGAATTGGTCCCCCTCCGCATGTTCGTGGTTGCCGAAAAAGTGGGTGGGCAAGTGATGGGCGCATTCGACAATAATGAGATGGTCGGCTTCGCGCTCTCGGTGCCAGGAACGCGTTCGGGATACATTTACCTGCATTCGCACATGCTGGCGGTTCGCGCGGAATATCGCAACACCGGCCTCGGCCGCCGATTGAAGCTATTACAGCGCGAAGACGCCCTTGCACGCGGGATCGAGTTAATCGAATGGACCTTCGATCCGCTTGAGATCAAGAACGCTTATCTCAACATCGAAAAACTGGGGGCGATCGCGTGTCGCTATAACATCAACCAATACGGCATCACGTCTTCTCCCTTGCAGGGCGGCCTTCCCAGCGACCGTTTGATTGCCGAGTGGTGGCTGAGGTCGAAGCGCGTGGAGACCCTATTGAGCGCGGGGAAGAACCCGCCTTTCGATCAGCTAGAGGCTATCGAAGTTCCGGCCCAGATCTACGAATGGAAGTCCGCACCGGAAACGCGCTGCCAAGCGCAACAGGTGCAGGAAAAAAATCGCAACCAGTTCTTGCGCGCGTTCGATGGCGGCCTCGCGGTTTTAGGTTAT
>Ga0116135_1001375_pt1 | contig 12329 bp, 14 predicted proteins | sample June2015DPH_20_1_FD_89738 | JGI IMG/M metagenome (GOLD analysis project Ga0116135, IMG submission 89738) | Peatland microbial communities from SPRUCE experiment site at the Marcell Experimental Forest, Minnesota, USA - June2015DPH_20_10 | ecosystem: Environmental > Terrestrial > Soil > Wetlands... | reverse complement strand
CGCGTCAAAAATTCCTTGACGACGCCGAGCAATCCGGAGCGCCGGTGGCCGTGGTGGATGTGCCGCTGTTGTTCGAGACCGGCGGCGAAAAACGCGTCGATGCGGTGGTGGTGGTCACGACCACGCCGGAAATCCAGCGCCAGCGAATTCTGGCGCGCGACAACATGACGCCCGAGAAGCTCGACGCCATCCTGGCCCGGCAACTGCCCGATGCCGAAAAACGCCAACGCGCGGATTTCGTGGTGGATACATCGCACGGTCTTGACCCCGTGCGGGCGCGAATCCGGGACATTCTGGCGCAGGCTGGTAAGATGCCGCAGCGACGAGCCTGATTCGTCGCTCTCAGCGCTCTGCAATCCCGGTCGGCCAATCATGCGTGAAATCGTTCTCGATACCGAGACCACCGGGCTTGACCCGCTGCGCGGCGACCGGCTGGTCGAAATCGGCTGTGTCGAGATGTTCAACCGCATGCCGACCGGCCAGACCTTTCATCGGCATCTCAATCCCGAGCGCGACATGCCGGCCGAAGCCTTCGCCGTGCATGGCCTTTCCAGCGAGTTCCTCGCCGGCAAGCCGCTATTCGCCCAAGTGGTTGAGGAGTTCCTTGAATTTATCGCCGACGCGCCGCTGGTGATTCACAACGCCTCGTTCGATATCGGCTTCATCAACGCCGAACTCGACCGAATCAAGCGCCCGGCGATTTCGCGCGATCGGCTGGTCGACACGCTGCTGCTGGCGCGGCGCAAACACCCGGGCGTGTCGAATCGCCTCGATGATCTCTGCTCGCGCTATGCGATCGACAATTCCCGCCGCACCAAGCACGGCGCGCTGCTCGACGCCGAGCTTTTGGCCGAGGTCTATATCGATCTGATCGGGGCCCGGCAGTCGCAATTGATTCTGGCCGCGGAATCCCGCGACACGCGCGCCAGCGGGCATGGTGAAATGCCGCGGCGGCAGCGGCTGGAACCGCTGAAACCGCGGGTCACCGAAGCTGACCGCGTGGCGCATTGGGAGTTTGTCGTCACCCTGGGCGAGAAGGCGATCTGGAACGATTTTCTGTAACGCGCGCCTGGTCGGATGCGATCGGTATCTAGCTTGGCTTGACTTGCGCCGCCTGGGCGGCTTGTCGTTCCATATTCTGGCGGTACAGGCCGACAAAATCGACGGGATCCAGCATCAGCGGCGGGAACCCGCCATCGCGCACCGAGGTTGCGATGATCTCGCGGGCGAACGGGAACAACAGCCGCGGGCATTCGATCATGACCAGCGGATGCAGGTTTTCCTGGGGCACGTTCATGATCCGGAACACACCGGCATAGGCGAGATCGAAGCTGAACATGACCTTGCCGGCGTTTTCCGCCTTGCCTTCGACCGAAAGCGTCACTTCGAATTCATGTTCGGAGATATTGTTGGCGCTGACGTTGATCTGGATATTGATCGCGGGCTGCTGCTGTTGCGGTGCCAGCGAGGCCGGCGCGTTCGGATTCTCGAACGAAAGGTCCTTGGTATACTGCGCCAGTACGTTCAGCTGCGGAGGAGGGGCCGCCTCGGGAGGCGCGCCGTTGCCGTTGGTCATGGAAGTCTCTCCTGGAACTTTACGCGAGCGGGCCGGTTTGCAGCTGAATTCGCTCGTGAGGTGCGAAATGCCGTGTCGGGGCGAGTGGCTATCATAGCCCCGCCTCATTCCACAAGGACGACAATCGCGGCTGGCCTGCCGGGACCTGGCCCCTTCGGATCGGCCGGCGCGGCCGATCTTTGCAAGGTCGGCGGGCCAGAGCCGGAGGGTACACTCTAAATTGTTGAATATGCGCGATTTCCGGGCACTATCGGGGTTTCCCCTTGCTGCGAAAACGCGCTACAATTCGAGCCGTGGCTACCGGGTAAGCGTATCGGCTTGGGCTGTTTTAATTGGCCTGTTTTAATTGTCATGGCTTTTTCATGCCAGGACGTGCCATTGGCCAGGCCAAGTTTCGTGCCTACATGCTGCAGACCCATCCATGATGTAATATCTGCCGTTCCCTGAGGGGAACGCTCTACCGCCGGACCTCTTGCCGGCGCAGACCAGAAAGCGAATGCGACGTGGATATTTACACCATCATCTTCCTGGCGCTGGCCGTCTTCATCTTCCTGCGGCTGCGCAATGTGCTCGGACAGCGCACCGGAAACGAGCGGCCGCCCTATGATCGCACGGCGCGCAATGTGGTGCAGGGCGCACAGGACAATAATGTCGTTCCGATGCCGGGCGCGGTCATCGATCAGGCGCCGCTGGCGCCGACCGCCGATGTCGTGCCGCCTACCGATCGCTGGAAAGGCCTGACCGAGCCGGGCACCGCGCTCGCCCTGGGTCTCGATGCTATCGCGGTCCAGGATTCCTCATTCGATCCCCGTCATTTCATCAGCGGCGCGCGCAGCGCCTATGAGATGATCGTGCTGGCGTTCGCCAACGGCGATCGCCGGGCGCTGAAGGATCTGTTGTCGTCCGAGGTCTATGACAGCTTCGATGCCGTGATCAAGGATCGCGAGAAACAGGAGCAGAAGACCGAGACGCGCTTTGTTTCGATCGACAAGGCCGAACTGGTGGGCGCGGAAGCCCGCGATCGCGCGGCGCAGCTGACGGTCCGGTTTGTATCGCAGATGATCTCGGTCACCCGCGACAAGGCCGGCACCATCGTCGACGGCAATCCGGACAAGGTCGCCGATATCACCGATGTTTGGACATTCGCCCGCGACACGACCTCACGCGATCCGAACTGGAAGCTGGTTGGCACCGGAAGCGCTCACTAACGCGCGTGGGATCAAACACTACGCCGCCGCGTTTTGTGTGATCGCCGTGGCGTTGGCGCTCGCTCCGTTTGCCGCCGATGCCGCGCGTAGAGCGCGCGTCCATCTTCCGGATGCCCGTTCCATCCCGTATCCGCGCCTCGAGTGGCCGCTTGAGATCAGCGGCAGCCAATATGCGCCGGTCGCGTGGTCCGATATCGCGGGCTGGAGCGACGATGATCATCTGGCGGCCTACAAGGCTTTTCGCGCCAGCTGTATGTCGATCGCCGAGCAGCGAAACGGGCTAGCCAATCCCAAGGCGTTGGGCACGTCGCTGCGCGAGCCCTGCCGCGCGGCCAAGGCGCTCGACATGACCGACGGCGCCAAAGCACGGGCGTTCTTCGAAGAGTATTTTCTGCCGTTGCGAATTTCGCGGCTCGGGGAAAACGACGGCTTCGTCACCGGCTACTACGAGCCCGTGATCGACGGATCACGGATCCAGACCGACGTTTACAACGTGCCGGTCTATCGCCGCCCGTCGAATTTATTCGTCCGCGGCTTCAAACAGGACGCCGTGGGCTTGCCGAATAAAGGGCAGGTGTTTCGCAAGATCGGTCGCCGCAAGCTGGTGCCCTATTACGATCGGGCCGAGATCGAAGACGGCGCGATTGCCGGCCGCGGCCTCGAAATCTGCTGGCTGAAGGATCAGACCGATCTGCTGTTCACGCAGATCCAGGGTTCGGCACGGGTCCGTCTCGAAGACGGCTCGACCGTTCGCATCAATTACGACGCACATAATGGCTACCCCTATACGGCGGTCGGCCGCATCCTGATCGATCGCGGCATCGTCCCGAAAGAGCAGATGTCGATGCAGCGGATCAGGGAATGGATGGATCAAAACCCCGACGGCGCCAAGGAATTGCGCCGTGCCAACCGGTCATACGTGTTCTTTCGCGAAGTGAACCTCTCCGACAAGGATGAAGCGGTAGGCGCGCAGGGCGTGCCGCTGACGCCGGGCCGCTCGATCGCGGTCGACAAGGCCCTGCATGTCTACGGCACGCCGTTTTTTATCGAAGGTGAGCTGCCGATCGAATCGGAGCAATCGAAGACGCCGTTTCGCCGGCTGATGGTGGCGCAGGACACCGGCTCGGCGATCACGGGACCGGCGCGCGCCGACATCTATTACGGCGCGGGCGCCGATGCCGGACGGGTGTCCGGCCGCTTCCGGCACAATATGCGCTTCGTGATCCTGGTGCCGAAAAGCCTCGATCCGGCGGCCCGCGGCCGCAAAATGCCGCTGCCGGATCCGCGGCCTTCGGAGAAGATCGCAAAACTGTTTCCGCAGGTCGATCCATCGAAGGATCAGCAAAAGGATCCGAAGAGTAGCGCGAAGCCATCGGACGCTTCTGTCGCCGCGCCGCCGCAGCCTTCAGCGGCAGTAACTGCACAAGCGGTACCGCTGCCTGAGCCGCGGCCCATGATCGAACCGGATCGCGAGGGGCGTCGCCACCATCGCATCCATCATTATCGCCGCAGATGAAACGCCCGCCGTTAATCCCGGAATTGCCTGCCCCGCCACGGCGCAAACGCGGCTTGAGTGAAGAAGAGCGCGCATTGTGGGAGAGTGTCGCCAGGCAAACCAAGCCGCTGGGCAAAAGACATCGCGCGGCAAAGCCGCAGGCCGTCGCACCCGATGCGCAAGCACCTGTGGCCGCGAAACCGGAGGCTTCGCCCAAATCACATCCATCGGCCAACATTGCGCGGGCACCAAAGCCAACGGTGCCACCGCCGCCGCCACCGCTGGCGCCGCTTGGACGCCGCGAGCGCTCGCATCTGTCGCGCGGCCGCAAGGAAATCGAAGCCCGGCTCGATCTGCACGGGATGACGCAGACGCGCGCGCACCGCGCGCTATCGGGCTTTTTGCAGCGCGCCCACATCGACGGCCTGACCTTTGTGCTCATCATCACCGGCAAAGGCCGCACCGTCGGCGCCGAATCCGAGCGCGGGGTGCTGCGCCGCCAGGTGCCGCTATGGCTCAACCTGCCTGAATTCCGCTCGCTGGTGGTCGGTTTTGAGGAAGCGCATATCGGGCATGGCGGCGAGGGCGCGCTCTACGTTCGGATCAGGCGATCGAGAATATAACAAAGCGTTTTCGAGCCAACGGGTCGCGCGAATGCGCGCCCGATGACAGGCCCCGTGGGTACCGGTTCGCGTAAAGAAAACGCGTCAAAATAAAAATCAAAACGGCCGGACGATCCCGACGCGTGGAACAAGCGTCACGATCCAGCCGAGAATTGTGGTCTTGCGATCCGTAGCGGATATCGGCGCCGCCCGTGAGGCCGGCAAAGTCTTGACCGCATGCAGGATCAGGAACATGCAGACCGCCCAGTTCGATATCCAGCGCGAATAGTCGAACACGATCGCGAACATGACGAGATAGGCGAGACTTACCATGATGATGCCGGCGATGACGATGCGCCGGTGCAAATCTTCCGCGAGCGATCGGATCAGATCGGCAAAGTATTGCCACAGCGGGGTATGCAGCAAGATCAGCAGTGCAAACACCGGCACGCCCAGAATATTGGAGGGCATCCGCTCCCAGGTATCGTGAAGTTCTTGCGCCAGCGACTGGTACCAGATGTAGGCAAAGCTCAGGAGATTGGTGCGCGTTGGGTCGGCCATCCTGCCATGCAGATAACGAACGAACTCGTCCTGCGGCACCGTCATCGATCCATAGAACTGTGCCGCGAGAAAAAGGAGGCCGATAGTTGCGGCCGCGGCAATTCCGACCGCTGCATTCAGCCCGGTCAGGCGCTGCACCAGATAATAGCGCAGCACCACGATGACCGCGATGGTCGGCACATACATCAGGAGATGGATGTGGTGGATCAGAACCAGGATCATCGAGCCCAGCGCCGCCAGGATCACGAAAGCCAGGGAACGCGCCGGCACCAGCAACAGACAGATCGCCAGCGCGCAGCCGTAGATGTCGAAATGCCCCAGCGTATGCATGAAGTTCTTCAAGAAGAACGGCGAGCCGGCGATGAACACGAACAGCGGCATGTGCGCGTCGTCGAAGCCGAAAGTCCGCTGAAACAGTTTTGTGAAGAGCCCGAGCGTGATCAGCCATACGACGCCGCCGAGCGCGAATACCAGCCACACCGGCACTTTGGAGAAAAACAGTCCTACGACGGCGCCGATCAGCGCGCGCTTGGTGAAGCCGAAATGATAATCGACCAGCAGATGGACATAGGGGACGTAGGGTTCGCGGGTGATCTTGTAGAGAAGAACCCCGATGACAACGGCGACGTTGACGGCGAGCATCAGGCGCCAGGGGTTTTCCCGCACAAGCAGATTCATTTAGCACCCGGAAGCGAGGATCAGTCCCGAACCATCGCACAACGGAAGCTTGCCGTGCAACGCGCCACTATCTCCGCCGTCGTCCCGGCCAAGCGAAGCGCGAGCCGGGATCCATAACCACCAATGTATATTGTTGTACCAAGCTGGAGCGGCTATCTCGTTTACAACCAACATCGGTGGTTATGGGTCCCGGCGTTCGCCGGGACGACGGTCTAAACCTACAAAATAAACCGGCTCAGATCCGCGTTCTTGGCGAGATCGCCGACGTGCTTCTGGACGTAATCGGCATCGATCCGGATGGTCTCGCCATTACGGTCGGGCGCGGCGAAGGAAATCTCGTCGAGCACCCGCTCCATCACGGTCTGGAGCCGCCGGGCGCCGATATTCTCCACTGTCGAGTTCACCGCGACCGCGACGTCTGCCAGCGCATCGATGGCGCCGTCGGTAATATCCAGCGTCACGCCTTCGGTCTGCATCAACGCGATATATTGCTTGATCAGCGAAGCCTCGGGCTCGGTCAGGATGCGGCGCATGTCGTCGCGGGTCAGCGCTTCCAATTCGACGCGAATCGGCAGCCGGCCCTGCAATTCGGGCAGCAGGTCTGACGGCTTGGCGATGTGAAACGCGCCGGAGGCGATGAACAGGATATGGTCTGTCTTGACCGCGCCGTGCTTGGTCGAAACCGTGGTGCCCTCAATCAGGGGCAGAAGATCGCGCTGCACGCCCTCGCGCGACACATCGCCGCCGCTGCGGCCGTCGCGCACGCAGATCTTGTCGATCTCGTCCAGAAACACGATGCCGTTGTTCTCGACCGCGTTGATCGCTTCCTGCACCAGCTGTTCGTTATCCAGCAGCTTGTCGGATTCCTCGTTGACGAGGGTTTCGTGGGAATCCACGACCGTGAGCCGGCGGGTCTTGGTCCGGCCGCCCATCTTGCCGAAGATATCGCCGATCGATATCGCGCCCAGCTGCGCCCCCGGCATCCCCGGAATTTCAAACATCGGCATGCCGCCGCCCGAGGACTGGGTCTCGATCTCGATTTCCTTGTCGTTGAGTTCGCCGGCGCGCAGTTTCTTGCGAAATGAATCCCGCGTCGCGGCGCTGGAATTGGCGCCGACCAGCGCGTCGAGCACACGATCCTCGGCGGCGAGCTGGGCGCGGGCCTGCACGTCCTTGCGCTTGCGTTCGCGCGTTTGCGCGATCGCGACTTCGACGAGATCGCGGATGATCTGCTCGACGTCGCGGCCGACATAGCCGACCTCGGTGAATTTGGTGGCCTCGACCTTGATGAACGGCGCGCCCGCGAGTTTCGCCAGCCGCCGCGCGATCTCGGTCTTGCCGACCCCGGTCGGCCCGATCATCAGGATGTTTTTCGGCAGCACTTCCTCGCGCAGGGAGCCGGTGAGCTGCAGCCGCCGCCAGCGGTTGCGCAGCGCAATCGAGACTGCACGCTTGGCGTCGGTCTGGCCGACGATGAAGCGGTCGAGTTCGGAGACGATTTCACGGGGGGAAAAGTCGGTCATGGGTCCTAGGTAGGTTGTAATGTTGCTGACACAAGCGGTGTCAGATGATGGGTGGTCCCGCTTGCCACTGCCGTATGGCCTCAAACGGGTGGATCAACATGATGATATTCAGGGTGAGATTATCGCGAATATGAAGCCCGACCAAAATCTCGAATAAGAGCGCGAGGGCGACGGTCAGCGCAACCGGAAGCTTTCTGGCCAGCAAGAAGCCTGCGATCATCGACAGCGTATCGGATACCGAGTTGACGATGCTGTCACCAAAGTAGTCCAGCGACACCGTGGCGGCGCGATATCGCTCGATAATCCAGTTGGAATTTTCAACGACCTCCCAGCTGCCTTCGATCAACATCGCCGCAATCAGCCGGGCGGGCCAGGGCGCGCGCGGCAGCAATAGCCAGGTTGCAGCGTAAAACAGGAAGCCGTGGATGATGTGCGAGAAGGTGTACCAGTCGGTGATGTGCTGCGAATTCTCCGAGCTCTGCACCGCGCCGTGCCAGAATTTCACATAACCGCAGGCGCAGATCGGCAGCCGGCCCATCGCAAACAGGATCGAGGCCTGAAGCGCGATCAATCCGGCCGCGATCAACAGCCAATGCCATGGTGAAAGTCCTGTGCGGGCGGACGTATCGCGCTGAAGCGTCATGAGCCACGGACCATCAGCAGGGACTGGCCGTCCGGCGTCTCGATCAGGCGATTGCCGTGGAAGCCGGCCTTGGCACAGGCGCGCACGGCGCGGCGGTTTTCCGGATCCGGGTCGGTGACCACGCGTGGCGTACCCGATGCCAGCAGACTGTCGACGAACTGACGGATGAAGCCGGAGCCGTGACCACGCCCGATCATGTCCGGGACCCCGATGAACTGGTCGATACCGCGCGTCCTGGAGGGATGCGGACCAAAACCCTGGTTCCAGGTGCCGAGCGCGTAGCACTGGATGTAACCGAACGCATGATCGTCAAGCGTGACAATGAACTGATCCATATCCGGATGATCGAGATCGCCGCTCACCAGCGCATATTGTTCGTCGGGCTGTCCCCACCAGCGCACGACCTCAGGCGTTTCGAGCCAGCAGCGGATCGTCGAGAGGTCGCCGACAGACATCGGGCGGAAGACGTAGTCCGGCGCCACGATCAGCCTTCCTGCAGCGTCTCGATGGTCACATTGCGATTGGTATAGACGCAAATGTCGGCGGCGATATCGAGCGCCCGGCGCACGATGGTCTCGGCATCCTTGTCGGAATCGACCAGAGCGCGGGCGGCCGCCAGGGCATAATTGCCGCCGGACCCGATCGCCATCACGCCAGCTTCCGGCTCCAGCACGTCACCGGTGCCGGTCAGGACCAGCGACACCTCCTTGTCGGCGACGATCATCATCGCCTCCAGCCGCCGCAGATAGCGGTCGGTGCGCCAGTCCTTGGCGAGTTCGACCGCGGCCCGGGTCAATTGCCCCGGATACTGCTCAAGCTTGCTTTCCAGCCGCTCGAACAGCGTAAAGGCGTCGGCGGTGGCGCCGGCAAAGCCGCCGATGACGTCACCCTTGCCGAGTTTGCGGACCTTTTTGGCGTTGGATTTGATGACGGTCTGGCCGATCGACACTTGCCCGTCGCCCCCGATCACCACCTTGCCGCCCTTGCGGACCGTTAAAATCGTGGTGCCGTGCCAGACCGGCGACTGGGATTCTGATGCCTGCATGAAGTACCTCGGGTTGGCAGGGATTTAGGGATTCGGGCGCGGGGTTGCAATCGGCACGGTCCGGAGCGGTTTGGAGCGAAATTCCGGTCACCATAGGCCGAAGTTCGGTCGTTACCGGCCTATCCCGCAGTAGCGAAGGTGGGATGGGCCTGTTAAAAGGGCCGCGTTTTCGGCCCGAACCTGGCCAAGGGAAGCCCTTTTTCATGCGCACAGCGACCATCAAGCGCAAGACCAAAGAGACCGACATCGAGGTGACGGTAAACCTCGATGGGACAGGCATATCCAATGTCGCGACCGGCATCGGGTTCTTCGACCATATGCTCGATTTGCTGGCCCGGCATTCGCGCATCGATCTCACCGTGAAGGCGGTGGGCGATCTTCATATCGACCACCATCACACCACAGAGGATGTCGGGATTGCGCTGGGGCAGGCGGTGAAGCAGGCACTGGGCACCATGGCCGGGATCACCCGCTATGCCGGCATCCACATGCCGATGGACGAGACCCTGTCGCGGGTCGTGATCGACATTTCCGGCCGGCCGGTACTGGTGTTCAAGGTCGAGTTCCCACGCGACAAGGTGGGCCAATTCGACACCGAACTGGTGCGCGAATGGTTCAACGCGTTCGCTATCAATGCCGGCGTGACTTTGCACGTCGAAACCCTATATGGCGAGAACAGCCATCATATCGCCGAATCCTGCTTCAAGGGTCTGGCGAGGGCGCTGCGTGCGGCGGTCGCGATCGATCCGCGCGCCGCGGGCGAGGTGCCGTCCACCAAGGGTCAGCTCGGCGGCTGATTTTGGTTTTCATCGGCGGAGAGGTACGATGCCGGTTTACACAGTTCATGCTCCGGTCAGCAACAACGCGGATCTTCGCGCGACCGATCGCTTTGCCTTCGTGCGCGACGGCTTTCATCTCTGGGCCGCGGTTCTCGGCGTGGTGTGGCTCGCCTGGCATCGCCTGTGGCTGGCGCTGATCGGCTGGATCGTGCTGATGACCGTGCTTGATGTCGGCATGGTGCGCCTTGGCGTCCCCGCAACGGCGGTCTTTCTGGTCGATGCGTTGCTGGCGCTCCTGATGGGATTCGAAGCCGCGAGCCTGCGGCGCTGGACCCTGTCGCGGCGCAACTGGCGTCAGCTCGATATCGTGGTGGCCGACGACGAGGAGGCGGCCGAGCGGCGCTTTTTCGATCGCTGGACCGCCAAGCAGCGCGCGCTCAGTAACGATCAATCGGCGGTCGATCGCGGCGGACCGCCGCCGACGCGGGATGTTCCGGGCCAGGCTTTTTCACGGCCGCCGCCGCTGCCGCAGAGCGAGATCATCGGGTTGTTTCCAGAGCCGGGAGCGTCGCGTTGAGCGTTGCCATCATCGATTACGGCTCCGGCAATCTGCATTCGGCCGCCAAGGCGTTCGAGCGTGCCAGCCGGAGCATGGAACAACCGGAAAAGATCGTCGTGACCCGCGATCCCGAAACGGTGTTTCGTGCCGATCGCATCGTGCTGCCCGGGGTTGGCGCCTTCGCCGATTGCCGCAGGGGTCTCGATGCGCTCGACGGCATGATCGAGGCGATGACCGAGGCGGTGCGCAGCAAGGCGCGGCCGTTCTTCGGCATCTGCGTCGGCATGCAGCTGATGGCGACCCGCGGCAAGGAGCATGTCACCACCGACGGCTTTAACTGGATCGCCGGCGATGTCGAAAAAATTTCGCCGCGCCAGGAGAATCTGAAGATTCCCCATATGGGCTGGAATACGCTCGATGTGGTCAGGGAACATCCGGTGCTGGAGCGTCTGCCGCTGGGCCCGAAGGGACGCCACGCTTATTTCGTGCACTCCTATCACCTCAATGCGACCAATGAGGCGGACGTGCTGGCGCGGGCCGATTACGGCGGACCGGTGACGGCGATGGTCGGCAAGGATACCGCCATCGGCACCCAGTTTCACCCGGAGAAGAGCCAGCGTTTCGGGCTGGCCTTGATTTCGAACTTTTTGAAATGGAAGCCGTGATTCTCTTTCCCGCCATCGATCTGAAGAACGGCCAGTGCGTGCGGCTCGAGCAGGGCGACATGGCGCGCGCGACCGTGTTCAACCTCGATCCGGCGGCACAGGCGCGCAGCTTTGCCGCGCAGGGATTCGAGTATCTCCATGTGGTCGATCTCGACGGCGCCTTTGCCGGCAAGCCGATGAACGCTGGGGCGGTCGAGGCGATGCTGGCGGCGGTCACGATGCCGGTGCAGCTCGGCGGCGGTATTCGCGATCTGAAAACGGTGGAGGCCTGGCTCGCCAAAGGCGTGGCGCGGGTGATCATCGGCACCGCGGCGGTGCGCGATCCCGAACTGGTCAAGGGTGCGGCGAAAAAATTTCCCGGCCGCGTCGCGGTGGGCCTCGACGCCCGCGACGGCAAGGTCGCGGTCGAAGGCTGGGCGGAAACCTCGCAGGTGACCGCGCTTGAAATCGCGCAGCGGTTCGAGGATGCCGGTGTCGCCGCGATCATCTTTACCGATATTGCGCGGGACGGTCTGTTGAAGGGCCTCAATCTCGACGCCACCATTGCGCTGGCCGAGCGGATATCGATCCCGGTGATTGCCTCCGGCGGATTTGCTTCGATCGAGGATGTGAAGGCATTGCTGCAGCCGCGCGCCAAGAAACTCGCCGGTGCGATCGCGGGCCGCGCGCTTTATGACGGTCGGCTCGATCCTTCTGCTGCGCTGGCGCTGATCCGCAACGCGCGCGCCGCGGCCTAGGAGTTCTCAAATGTTCAAGGTGCGCGTGATTCCCTGTCTCGACGTCAAGGACGGCCGCGTGGTCAAGGGCGTCAATTTTATCGATCTGCGCGACGCCGGCGATCCGGTCGAGGCGGCGATCGCGTATGACGCTGCCGGCGCCGACGAGCTCTGCTTCCTCGACATTACGGCGACCCATGAAAATCGCGGCATCATGCTGGACGTGGTCCGGCGCACGGCGGAGGCCTGCTTCATGCCGCTGACGGTGGGCGGCGGCGT
>Ga0116135_1001373_pt1 | contig 12339 bp, 11 predicted proteins | sample June2015DPH_20_1_FD_89738 | JGI IMG/M metagenome (GOLD analysis project Ga0116135, IMG submission 89738) | Peatland microbial communities from SPRUCE experiment site at the Marcell Experimental Forest, Minnesota, USA - June2015DPH_20_10 | ecosystem: Environmental > Terrestrial > Soil > Wetlands... | reverse complement strand
TCCTACGCAGCACTTTGATAAATGGATCGTTCATTGGCAGGATCATAACGACCGGCTTATTCTCTGGTGGCATACCTCCGGCCTTCAGCGAATCGTTTAGCAGCCGGTATGCAGCCCTCGGCTCGACCGTGTCGAATTCACGGGCGGCGATAACCAGGCGCCAATCCTCGTATTCGGATAGATGCGCCCACAGCGCAACGCTGGGCCTGATCTTGGCGCGATCGAGAATATCGACCACCTCAGCGCCCCGGCCGATGTCAATATTTACCAGCGCAGCTTCATCCACGTCATCACTCCATGCCGCCTATCGCTGACTGCTAACAGTAATGCTTGAGCCGACTCGTGGCTGTGCCTCTGATAGCGGCTTTGCTCCGACCAAGATTGTACGACATCCCAGTTCGTTTCAAAGTCTGAGTCACCTTTGACGCGTGCAAGATGCTCATCTTTCAGGCCAGCGACCTTGATTAGCTCCAGCAAAACATGCGAATAACTCGAATCAACCTTCTTCTTATCAGGGAACTGATGCCGTCGAGTATCCTTCGCGATACAAGCTTTGAGCGCACACTCCACGGCGTATCCGGCTAAGTAGTACGCACCGTCGTACAAACCCAGCCCCATTAGCGCCCTAGCCTCTTTGAGCCTAACTTTCGAGAGCTCTTGAAGATCTCTCCGATCCACGCGCATTCATGATAGCGTTACTTCGGACGGTGGCGTTTGCGCAATAATAATAACGTGCGAGTCTATTTCGCCGCCGTCATCCTCTGCGCAGCCTCTCTCGCGCAGACTCCTCCGCCTGCCTGGCAAACCTCCGACAAGCTCGGCTCCATCGATCTTTCCGCCTTAACTCCGGCCCAGAAACAAGCGGTGCTCAAGCTGACGCGTGAACAGGATTGCTCCTGCCTGTGCGGCATGAAAGTAGCCGAGTGCGTCAATCGCGACCCCAACTGCAGCTATAGCAAAGCGCTGGTGGCCATTGCGATCAAAGGCGTCCAGGAAGGCAAAAGTTTGGTCGAAATCAGCAAGCTGATGGACGCATCCCCCAAGGCGCACCGGCCCAAGCTGCTCGAAGATGCTGTTACTATTCCTGTGAGCGGATCGCCCACGCGCGGGCCCAACGATGCCCGCATCACGCTGGTCGAGTTTTCCGACTTTGAATGCCCGTATTGCTCCCTGGCAGTTGGCGAAGTGAACACCATCATGACCGCCTATCCCAAGGACATCAAGCTGATCTACAAACAATTCCCGCTCTCCATGCATCCGCACGCACCCTTGGCTGCGGCCGCCTCACTGGCCGCCAACCAGCAGGGCAAGTTCTGGCAGATGCACGACGCTCTTTTCAAAAATTTTCGCAAGCTCTCGCGTGAGAACATCCTCGCGTTGGCAAAAGAAATCGGCCTCGACATGGACAAGTTCACGGCCGATCTCGATTCCCCCAAATTCAAAGCCGTGATCGAAAAGGATCTGGCCGACGGCGAAACCGCCGGCGTCTACGGAACACCGTCGTTTTTTGTCAACGGAAAACACTACAACGGGCCGCTGGCGTTGGAATCCATCAAGCCGATCCTGGATGCCGAGCTAAAAGGCGTGAAGCCTCAAGTCGCCTCGGCGCATTGAACTTCTCTGAAGCGCTATTTCACTCACGAGGCTGGCTGGCCAGCAAAATCAAAGCTTCCAGTGTCCGCGCTTTAGCCGCATCATCCAGAATCAGATAACGATGCTTCCCATCGGCTGATGCTGTGAAAATAGTGTTGCCCTTATCATCCACTCGCACTGTGCCCTTGGGAGATAGTGAAAAATAGCCGCCGTCCGGACGCACCGCATACAGCGCCGCCGTAAGATCCCAGGTCGGCCGATCGTAGGGCATGCGCATATAGTTGCGATAGGCATCCACCACCGGATGGTCACGCACCCAGGAAAAGTCATGCTCTATGCTGCGCGCTGGAAACAGAAGCGCCTGGCCAATTTCGTAACCGCTGAACACCACGGGCGACGGCCATTGGGTGAAAACCTTTTGCGCGGATGGAATATCGGTCACCACGTTATACTCCGGCTGCGCCGGCGGAAAATGTCCCGCCATCGCCACCAGCAGCCTCACTTTTTTCGCTACCAGTTCCGTACCGCTGAGAGGACTGCTCTCATCCGCCTTGGAATCCAGCAGGCGCGCGAGATTGGTGCTGAAACCCACCTGCACGATCGTGACGCTCGCGTCCTCTTCCTTCCCCAGCACCTGCCTCAAGACCGCAACAGCATCGGGCGCCGCGCCCAAAGCGATACGCCGCGGATAAACGTACCCGCCATCCGGATTCCGGCGCTCGGACGGCACGCGGATCATCGCGCTGTCATTCGGAGTCTTGCCGCTTTTGACGATGCCAATCGGAATCTCGCCACGCCGGTAAAACGTATCTTCCAGATCCACGAACGCGGCAGCGTATGGATTGTCCTTGGTGATGGTCACAGCCAACAACTTGGCCTCGCCGCGGGTTTCTAGCGCGTGCAGTATCCCGAGGGCCAATGCGTCGTCGACGTCGTTGCCCATATCGGTGTCGAAGATCACCCGAACCGGGCCAGGGGCCGCGCAGAGGGACACGCAAAGAGCCGCGGCCAGAAGTACCCGCGCGATGTTACGTCGTGAGAGCAACTTCAATAGTCACCGTGGCTTGAATATTGACCAGTCCAGGCAGCACCGGAGTAGTGGTTGTGGTGCCAGGCGTGGCAACTACCGGCGTTACACCCGTCGAAACGTTCTCTTGAATGGAAAGAACCGTGCCCGAGTGCATACCGACGCCCGACGCCATGGCATCTGCGTGCGCCTTGGCTTGCGTAGTAGCCGCCTTCAACGCCTGTTGCAGAACCGGATCCGGATTCTGCAGCGTGAACTGCAGGCTCTGCACATTCGTAGCGCCTGCCTGCACCCCGGTATCGATGATGGTACCCACCATGCTGAGGTCGCTTGCGGATACTTGAACCGTGTTGGATGCCGTATATCCGGTTAGCACCGGATTTCCACCCGGCGGGTAATTGTAATTCGGACTGAGCGAGTAACCGACAGTTTGAATGTTGCCGCTTGAACCCAACAACGTCTGTAGCGCGGCAAGCAAAGCATGGACTTGCGTGGCATTTTGCGTGGACGCACTCTGCGCCGTGGTGGCCGTCGTGATCACACTAAAGTCGATCTGAGCCTGATCGGGCTGCACTGACACGCTGCCTTGCCCGACGGCTCTGATAAACGGCGGCCGAGGGGTGGACGACTGTGCATAAGCAATCGTCCAGCAGAGCGATACCGCGAATGCGATGGCGAATTTCATGGACTCTCCTCTCGGACGCGGCTGAACCATTCTAACCGAACCGTGACCGTGAGCGAGTCCGCGCCTTACCTCCGAATGCTTCTCAACAAATCATCAACCAGCCCCTCCGAACGAAGCCGGTCGAATCTCGGCTCAGCAGCCAACCACCCCAGCCACACATCGCGATCATCGCGCGCTCGCCCAAGCCATTTTGCAGCGCTGCTATTCTCGCCCAAGCCGGCGAGCACCAGCGCCACCCAGTAAGCCGCCACGCGCCGCTTCTCGGATAACTGTTCCAGCTCCTGCAACAATTCCTCGGCCTCGCGCCGTTGCCCCGCAATCGCATACGCGTACGCCAGCCCAGCGGCCGCTGCCGGATGATTAGCGGAACACAACCGCGCATTTTGAAGTTCGACGATAGCTTCCTCCAGCATCCCCATTTGCTGATATGCCAGCCCGAGGGCGTGCTGCGCTGGCGCAAACCTCGGCTCCATCGCGAGCGTCCTCCACGCTTGCTCGGCCGCACCTTCAAAATCGCGCGCCATGTAAAAATCCCAGGCCGCTTCCGCATTGATAATCAGCGAAAGAGGATCCAGTTGTTGCGCCTTTCGAATCTCTTGCATTGCTTCCGCGTGCCTTTCCAATGCGGAAAGCAGCGACGCATACATCCGATGGCCCTGCGCGTCGTTCGGCTTCAGCGCGAGCGCGTACCGGTAAGCCGCCTCAGCGCCCATTGAATCCCCTTCGTACAGCTTCTGAACACTTCCGAAAGCAATATGTGCTTCCGCGAGTTTGTCATCGATGCCGAGAGCGGCTGCGGCGAATTCGGTGGACCGTCCCTGCGCCTCCTTCGCAGGCAAGCTGCCCAAAAGTGCCAGTAGGTTGTAGGTGTCCGCCAGACCCGCGTAGGCCAGCGCGCAATCGGGTTCAGCTCCGAGCGCAGCTTCAAAATAGGCCACGCTCCTTCTCAGATCCTCCTCCGTCATTTTGTTTTGAAAATATCGTCCCTTGAGGTAGTCGTGATACGCGTCCAGATTCCCCGCGTAAACCTTTTCGCCATGGATTGCAGAAACGGAAGCTGAGGCGTGCTCCTCGATGGGTTCCACCGAGGCGATGAACCTGTAGCCAAGTCCGGCTCTGGTCTCTATAAAACGTGGATTGTCAGGGGAATCGCCCAGAGCGCGCCGCAGTGAATTCACCGCCGTATTCAGGCTGCGATCGAAGTTGACATGCAGATCCGGCCAAAGATGCTTGGCCAGTTGCCCACGCGTTACGAACTTCCCGGACCGGCAGAGCAACAAATGTAGAATTTGAAACGGTTTCTGCTGCAGCTTCACTCTAAGACCGCGCCGGCGCAGCTCGCGATTCTGCATATCCACATCGAAAACCCCGAAACGAAGCCGGGTTACTTCGCTGCGCAAAATCAGTTCCTCCGCGAATTCCATTGGCATCAGTATTTTAGATCCTGACATCCATTTGACATGCTGCTGACAGCCCTATTCCTATGCTGATTCGTCTGTGAGATTGGACGTTTCAATTCTTTAAAGGTTCAAAGGAAAGACAAGGAAAGAGGAGATTTAGTTATGAATTTACAAAGGAAGTTAAAGCTCGGTCTGTTGGCGCTTGCACTCGTGTTGGTGGCGTCCGCCGTCCCGGCCAATGCTCAGCAACTTTATCGGGCGACATTCACCCTGCCGTTCGAAGCGCAGTGGGGTAGCACCGTCATCGAGCCCGGACAGTACACGATTACGGTAGAAGACGCACTCGGTCAGAAGCTGATTCGGGTCAACGGAGCTGGAGAACAGCTCGCGATGTTTGCGGGTATATCCAACTCTGAGCCGTACGGCGACAACGGCAAACTGGTCTTTGTGAATGTCAACGGCCTCTACACACTGAAGGCGTTCAGTGCGGCTGCCATCGGGCAAGCCTTCATATTCCCAGTGCACAAAAGCAGAGGCGAGCGTGCACAGCAGCAGGTGACTACGGTTGGTCTGGGCACCAACTAGAATTGTGAAGACCACCGCGGGCGGCTCGGAACGATTGAATACCGAGCCGCGACCGTGAGCGAGCCAGTCAGTTTCACCCCAACCGAATCAATCCAATCTCCAAAATATCCGGATTGGACGCCCGTACCCTCTCCAACATCTCAACCCCAGGTTCCGTCTCCAGATTGATCCTCGCCACAGCAGCTTCCGCCCCCTCAAAGATGATATTTTCCATCTCCTGTACATTGATGCGTGCCTCGCTGATGGCATCCAAAACACTCGCGAGAACGCCTGGCCGGTCCAGATGCCGAACAACCAACGCGCAACAGGATGGCGTGGCTTTAGCCAGGTTCACCACGTTCGGCACTTTTCCCGTCTCCTCAAAAGCCCGAACGATTCGCACTGTTTCGGCCGCGATGGCCTCCTGCGCCTGATCCGTGGACGCACCAATATGATGGGTAGCATAAACTAAACCTGCCTTCACAATCTCATCCGCAAACTCCCCAGTCCCTCCGGATGGTTCCTTCTCGAACACATCCAACCCGGCCCGGATTCCCTTTTCGCGCAGAGCCCGGCTCAACGCCTCCTGATCCACCACTTCCGCTCGCGATGTATTGATGAAATACCCGCCCGGCCTCATCCGCTCAAAACACTTCGCGCCGATAAGACCGCGTGTCTGCGCGTTCAGCGCCACATGCACGCTGACGATGTCCGAGGCTGACGCAACATTCTCCAACGAAGATTTGTATTCGATTCCGAGTTGCTCCGCGATTTCAGGGGTCAAGCTGCGGCTCCAGGCCACCACCGGCATGCCGAATCCCCGCGCACGCGGGATCATCTCGCGGCCAATCTGGCCCAGCCCGATCAGACCCAGCGTGCGTCCGAATAAGCCGCGCGCCTTCGAATATTCCGCCTTGTTCCAATGGCCCTCCCGCAGCGAAATCACGTTATCAGCGAGGCGCCGGTCCAATGCCAGAATAAGCGCAAAGGCCAACTCCGCCACGGCAATTGAATTCTTCCCCGGGCAATTGGACACATAAATACCGCGGCGCGACGCGGCTGCTACATCAATGGTGTTGTAGCCCGCCCCGGCGCGTACCACCAGCTTCAACGCGCCCCGGGCAAGTGCAGCCTCCGTAACCTTCGTGGATCGTACCACCAGCACATCCGGCCGCAGCCTTTCCACTTCGCCCGCCAACGTTTCCTCTGTCAGGCTGGGCTGATAGATCACCTCGTAGCCGGCGGACTTGAACCCCTCCAAGCCCGACTCTTCAAACTTATCCGCAATTAGAACCCGCACGGAGTTAACCATATCATTTCCGCTATTCTTCGTACATGCTGTTAGCGGCGGTGGTGGACACGTCCAGGCGCGTCACGGAAACCACCAAGCGTCTCGAAAAAGTGGATCTTCTGGCGCGTTTGTTGCGCGAGCTCCACCCCGACGAGATCGAAATCGTCGTCCGAATCCTGGCAGGCAGCCTTCGCCAGGGACGCATTGGCATCGGATACGCCGCGCTGCGCGACGCCCGGGGCCCCGCGGCTGAATTGCCGAGCCTTGAAATCGCGGAAGTAGATCGAACATTCCAAACCATCGTCGCGACCTCGGGGAGCGGCTCCCAGCGCCAGCGCATGGAACTCCTGCATCAAATATTCTCGCGCGCTACCGAGCAGGAACAACAGTTCCTTGTCCGTCTACTGATGGGAGAACTTCGCCAAGGAGCGCTGGAAGCCGTGATGCTGGAAGCGCTCGCGAAAGCATCCGGCGCCGCCGTCGATCGCGTCCGCCGCGCCGTGATGCTGGCCGGAGATATCGCTCCCGTGGCGCGCGCCCTCTTGGAACAGGGAGAAGCCGCGCTCGCGCAGTACGATGTCCAGCTCTTTCGGCCGGTGCAGCCGATGCTAGCCGGAACCGCGGACGATGTTGACGAAGCGCTAGCGGAGCTCGGCCTCGGCCAAGCCGCTCTAGAATTCAAACTCGATGGTGCGCGTGTGCAAGTCCACCGGTCCGGTGACGACGTAGTGGTCTATTCGCGCAGCTTGAACGACGTCACAGCTGCCGTGCCTGAAGTGGTGGAAGCAGTTCGCGCTCTTCCTGTGAAAGATTTGATCCTGGATGGCGAAGTGCTCAGCTTACAACCCGACGGGCGCCCGCAGCCCTTTCAAGTAACCATGCGGCGCTTCGGCCGCAAGCTGGACGTCCATCGCATGCGCAGCGAACTGCCCATCACGCCGTTCTGGTTTGATCTGCTCTATCTGAATGGCGGCAATCTATTGGATGAGCCACAGTCGCGCCGCTTTGCTACGCTAGCTGAAATATCCGGAGCTTCGCTAATTCCGCACACCACTACATCGGATGCTCCACGTGCCGCTGAATTCCTGGAACAGGCTCTGAGCCGCGGTCACGAAGGGATCATGGCCAAGGCGGTCGACGCCCGCTACGCAGCCGGAGCACGGGGACAAAGCTGGCTGAAGGTGAAACGGGCGCGCACGCTGGATTTGATTATTCTAGCTGCCGAATGGGGCCATGGAAGGCGACAGGGAAAGCTGAGCAATCTGCATCTGGGCGCGCCGGACATCGAGAAAGGCGGCTTCGCGATGCTCGGAAAAACTTTCAAGGGACTCACCGATGAAATGCTAGCCTGGCAAACGCAGGAACTTTTGAAAATCGAAATCAGCCGCGATAACTACACCGTGTACGTCGAGCCAAAGCTGGTAGTCGAAATCGCTTTCAACGAAATTCAAGTAAGTCCGCGCTATCCCAGCGGCCTGGCGCTGCGCTTTGCGCGGGTGAAGCGCTATCGCACCGATAAATCATCCGCTGAGGCGGATACATTCCAGACCGTGCAGAAGCTGGCGGGCGCTTGAGTACCAGTAAACGCTGGGCCATCGTGCTGCTGCCGGCGCTGCTGCTTTATTTTCTTCCGGTCCCCGGCCTGAATCCCGGACAGCGTCATCTACTCGCAATATTCGTAGGAACCATCATTTCGCTAGTGGCTCAGCCTGTCGTCATGGGCGTCAGCGTGTTACTTGCGATGACCATTCTGGTGCTGACCAATACAGTGCCTGGCTCGAAGGTGCTCTCCGGATTCAGCAACGCTACAGTGTGGTTGATCTTCACCGCGTTCCTGTTCGCGCGCGCCATCACTGCAACCGGTTTCGGACTGCGGATCGCATACCTGTTCGTCCGCCGCTTCGGCCACAGCGCCCTCACTCTCGGCTATTCAGTCGCTGCTTCCGACTTGGCTCTCGCGCCATTCATCCCCTCCGATACCGCGCGCGGCGGCGGCGTAATTTATCCCATCGCTCGCAGCCTGGCGCAGGTTTTTGGATCGGAACCGGGCCCAACCGCCGGACGCATTGGGGCGTTCCTGATGCTAGTGGGCTTCCACACCACCTACGCAACTTCCGCCATGTTCCTCACCGGCATGGCAGCCAATCCCCTGATCGCGGAATTTGCTCGCAAGGTGGCGCATGTCGAATTGACCTGGCTCCAATGGGCCATCGCTGCTGCCGTACCGGGACTGCTCTCGCTGACCATCGTCCCTTACCTCATTTACCGCTTGCACCCGCCGCAAATCCGCGACACCCAAGCCGCCCAACACCACGCCCTGGAAGAACTGCATCGCATGGGCCCGCTGAGCGCCCGCGAGTGGAGGCTGCTCGCCATCCTGCTGGGCGTGATGGCCGGTTGGGTAACATCGCCTTGGCACGGATTACACAACGCCTTCGTAGCCTTGGCCGGCGTCTCCGCCATCCTGCTCTGCCGAGTCCTCACCTGGGATGATCTGCTGCACGAAACCAAAGCCTGGGACGCACTGATCTGGTTTGCGGGACTCTTGATGATGGCCGACGCGCTGCTCGATTCAGGCGTGATCAAAATAATTTCCGGCGCCGTCTTCTCGCGCATGGCCGGCTGGCCCTGGCCCGTGGCAGCCGCGGTTCTAGCTTGCACTTATCTATATGTCCACTACGGATTCGCCAGCATGACCGCCCACGTCACCGCGCTTTATCCCGGATTCCTCGCCGCAGGCCTGGTAGCCGGCGCTCCACCGTTACTGATGGCCCTGCTGCTGGCATTTTTCTCGAACCTGGACGCCGCCATGACGCATTACGGCACCGGCTCCGCCCCAGTCTACTTCGGCGCCGGCTACGTCTCGCAGACCACCTGGTGGCGCCTGGGATTCCTGATCTCGCTAGTGAATCTCGTTATCTGGCTGGGCGTAGGCTCGTTGTGGTGGAAATTGTTAGGCATGTGGTAAGTGTGGCGCAGACACTCGTGTCTGCAGAGCCGAGACTCGTCTCGGCGCCTCACGTGCTCGCCGGCCTACCCCTCCGGCTCCCCCGGCCGCCAATCCTCCGTCAACCTCTCCAGCGCAATCCGCACCAATTGGCTGCGCGTCCGCACGCCCGTCTTGTCGAACAACTGCTGCATCACCGCCTTGATGGTCCCCTCCGAAGTCTGCAGCTTCACTCCAATCTCCTTGTTTGTCAGACCCTCGAAGACACCCTTCAGCACCGCGCGCTCGCGCTCCGTCAGCGGCTGCGCTGTCCGTTGCTCGTCCGATTTTCCACTGGCCCCCGCCACTAGCGAGCGCACGGCGCGCGAGTCCAGCCACATCTCGCCATTCATGATTTTGTAAATTGCTTCCACCAGTTGTGCGGGCGGGCTGTGCTTCAGGAAGATCCCCGCAGCACCGCTTTCGAGCGCGCGCAAAGTGCCTGCGTCACTCATCCCGGCGGTCACCATCAGGACACGGCCGCCGAAACCACGCTCCCGCGCGGATTCCAGGACAGTCGCGCCCTGTTCCTCGCCCAAGTCGTAATCCAACAAAACCACGTCGATTTGTTCCTGGTCGAGAATAGCCAGCGCTTCCGTCGCGGACGCGCACGTTCCGGCGATCCGAAAATCAGGTTCGGCTTGGAGCAGCCGGCTGAGGCTCTCGCGGAACAGGCCGTGATCGTCCACCAACAGTATCCTGATCTCCTGGCTCATGGCTCTCTTTCCCGGCGCCCGAAAGTAACGGCGAAAGCTCTACGATGAAACTCGCGCCCCCCGGCTCCGGCTCATATCGCAAGTCGCCTCGGAACGACCGCATAAAGGCCCGCGACAAGTACAAGCCCAAACCAGTTGCCTGCGCGCCTTGCTGGAACGGCCGGAACAACCGCTCCGGATTTCGAACCCCGCCGCCCGTATCCCGGAATTCGATTGCGATCCGTTCTTTTTCCGCCCGGGCGCTCACCGTCATCACGCGCCGCGCTTGATTCGACATCGCACGTTCGCTGTTCTTGATCAGATTCAGAAAAACCTGCATCAAACTCTGCCGGTCGGCCCAGACTCGCGGAAGCCCCGGCTCCACGCTCCACTGGACGGCGATCCCTTCTTCCCGCAGCGCCGGTTCCACGATGATCCGCAGCTCTTCGAGCAAAGACGGCAGATCCAAGCCGGCAGCTGGATTCGCGGTCTGCCGCAGTTCCATGGCAGCGATCTTTTCAAGCGCGAGAATCAAGGTCCCCAGCGCTTCAAAATCCTTATTCTGCGCCAGCGCCCCGCTGCGCGCCAGATTCTGGTGCACCACCGCGATGGCTCCGCAGACGTTGCGGATCTCATGCGACACCGCGCCCACCAGAATGCGCGAACCCGCCATCAATTGATGCAGGTTGAACTCTTCGCGGCTTCGCATATCTTCTGAGCTGTCCACCACCATCGCCGCTAACCGCGATCCCGCGCTGGTGCGGTAAGTGGAGAACCAGACATCCGCCAGAAATGCCTGGCCATCCTCGGTGCGCCCGCGGCATTGCATCGCCGTGCGAAAGGACGGCCGATTCTCATCCGGCGCCGGAACGTTCATTAGCGCGGGCAGGTATTCCCGAATCGATTTGCCGGGCAGCTTGCCAGGTTCCAGACCCAACATTCGGTGCGCGGCGTCGTTCGCCAGCAGAACGCAGCCATCCGAGTTGGTGGTAAAAATCGCAGCCGGACTGCTCTCCACCAAAACCTTGAGCTGTTCTTCCGCCTCCCGCCGAGCTTCCACCTCGCTCTCGATCTGTTGCACATGTTGCAGCGCAGCCTGCCGGCTCCGTACCAACTCGTACACGAATAATCCCATCCCCAAAAACGCCGCGAAAATCAGAATGTCTCGAGGCACCCCAGCCTCCGGGAGCCACTCGAACGAGTCGAACATCTCGGTCAGGAAAGTGCACAGCGCGGCTACTCCGGCAATCTGCCAACGCTTCAATACGCTGCCCACCAGCAGCATGGGGAACAGGTACAGAAATCCCAGCGGGATGTTCCCTTCCACACGCCAGTCGACGAATGCGATCAGCGCGATCATCAGGCCGGCTCGTAGCAAAACGGCCCGCGGGCTGCCTCGGAGTAGGAAGAACAACATACTTTTTCGCGCCTGTCCTAATTCATTCTACTGATGGAATCCGTAGCGAATCCATGCAATGGCGGAAGATAGACACTTGATTGGCCGAAAGATAGTGTACGCTCGTTTGATGGTACCGCTACGCTGCGAATCGGAACTCGGTAGTACGAAGCGTGGACGCTACTTCGGATTGTAACGGAATTCTCATCATTCATTTACGCATTCTTTATGATCTCTCGTCTAGCCTGGTATCTGCGCTATCTAATGATCAGCACAGCATTTCCTGTTAAACGCACATCTTCCCGTGTGGCGCAGGCATTCCTACCGGTGTTGATTTTGACCTCCTGCCTCGCTCAGAACCCACCGACGCCACACGCGCTCACCTGGCAGGAGGTCCACGACAAGTTCGAGGCCACCAACCCGACCCTGCTCGCCGCCAAAATCGGTATCGACGAATCCAAGGCGGACGAGATCACCGCCTACCTGCGCCCCAATCCGGATCTCACCGCGGGGATTGATCAAATCAATTTCTTTTCCACACAACCCACTCCCAGCGGTGGTTCCGACGGTTATCGGCCGTTCGCCTTCGCGTTTCCTTCCGCTTCGCTAAGCTACCTGTACGAACGCCGGCACAAGCGCGAGTTGCGGCGCGAGAGCGCGCAGAAAGCCACCGGCATCGCCGAATCCCAACTCGCCGATCAG
>Ga0116135_1001371_pt1 | contig 12350 bp, 11 predicted proteins | sample June2015DPH_20_1_FD_89738 | JGI IMG/M metagenome (GOLD analysis project Ga0116135, IMG submission 89738) | Peatland microbial communities from SPRUCE experiment site at the Marcell Experimental Forest, Minnesota, USA - June2015DPH_20_10 | ecosystem: Environmental > Terrestrial > Soil > Wetlands... | reverse complement strand
GAGAGTTTCGGTGCGCAGTCGAGGCGTCAGGACCACACGACTTCGCCGTTCGCGAACGGGGCTGGACACATAATCGCGAAGCCAGCCCGTCGGGCAAATCACCGCTCGCACCGCTCATTCGTGAGCTGAACGCGCGCAAAGACCGACGCTGCATTCAGTGCTGTCGCGTCATGAACCCATCGAAGAATGCCGCGAGCGGCGCATAGCCGTCGAGCGGAAGAACATGCGCGACATATTGGTCCGGCCGCACCACCACCATGCAGCCCCGATCGCGGTCGATGCCACGTAGGGTGAAGATGTCGTTGCCCCCTTTCAGGTCGGGGCAGAACATTTTTTCGTAATCGCACAATCCGTAACGTCCCTTCCGGGGCAGAAGCAAGGACGGCATGACCTCGATGGCGAGCTCGCGATGATCTTGCTGAAAGATCGCGCGGACATCGATCTCCGAGTCGATGTCCTCGCCATCAGGGGTGTATTTCCTCACAGGAGACTCCCCTGCCCCGGCAAGAAAGTCGCACAGGGTTCGAATGCCGGCGTTAGCCGCGGCGGGATCCGTTGCTCCGGCAAAGGCGAAGATGCGCCAGCGGCCGTCGGCCTTGACCACGTGACCGAGCTGAACAGGCTTGGCATCCGTCAAACGGATCACCGGCGCGGAATGAAAGCGCATGCCGATCTTCAGGCCTGCGGCCAGATGCTGATGGGTCGGTTCACCGGTGAGGATCGACGGACGGTAATGGGCCGCGGTTCCTGCGGTGTAGCGCCCGTGCCTGACGAAATATCTTTGGGTCTCGGCCGCATCGAACCCTTTGCTTGATGCAAGCAACGCGGCCCATTCGCGATCGAAGTCGATCAGTTCCTTGGCGACGGCCTGTCGTTCCGCCGAGTAGGTATGCAGCAGGCGAGGCGCGCACCGCTTCCGCAGCACGGAAGCCAGCTTCCAGCCGAGATTGAAGCCATCCTGCATCGAGACATTCATGCCCTGGCCCGCTTTCGGGCTGTGCGTGTGGCAGGCGTCACCGGCGATGAACACGCTGGGCAAGTGCTGGATGTCCTGTTCGGGCACGTTATCGAACTTGTCGCAGAGGCGCTGCCCGATCTCATAAACGGACCACCAGGCAACCTCTTTCACCTCGAGCGTATAGGGCCGCAGAATGCGGCGCGCCGCCGCAATCAGATTGTCGGCCGTGATATTGCGATTTGAAACTCTTTCACCGGCGTCAAGCTTGTCAAGTTCGACATACAGGCGAACGAGATAGCCGCCTTCCCGCGGAATGACGATGATGCTGCCGTCGCTGTCGGACTGTATCAACGACTTGAAACGGATATCCGGAAAGTCGGTGACAGCCAGCACATCCATCACCCCCCAGGCGTGATTGGCCGAGTCTCCGTGCAGCGCGCGCCCGATGCTCTTGCGTACGGCGCTGCGCGCGCCGTCGCAGCCCACCACATAGCGAGCCCTGATGGTCTCGGTCTGTCCCTCGTGCGCCGGATCGAGGCGCTCCAGCCGGGCGGTCACTCGATAGGGATCAGCATTGTCGCCGGCACCAGCGTCCGGAGCGATCTGAAGATCGAACAGGCGCCGCGCATAATGCGGCTCGAGATGTGCCGGCGATTTGCGCATCACGTCCAGGAAGAAATCATGCACCCGCGCCTGATTGAGAACGACATGCGGAAACTCCGACAGCCCTTCTTCGGTGTCCTGCACCCGTCCGCTGCGCACGATGTTTTCGCGCCGCTTGTCGTCAGGCTTCCAGAATGTCGTTTCATTGATCCAGCAGGCCTCCTTGAGCACACGCTCGCTGAAACCATAGGCTTCGAACATCTCCATCGTACGGCAGGCGATGCCGTCGGCCTGGCCGCGCAGCAGAGGGCCGGACTTCTGTTCAACGATGCAGGTCTTGATGTCGGGAAAGGCGGACAATTGGGCCGCCAAGGTCAGCCCTGCCGGCCCGCAGCCAACGATGAGGACGTCGACCTGCTCCGGGACAGCGCCGGAACATCCTGAAGTGGCCGCCGGCTGCGCCGCATCCGCAACCTCGGGATCGCCAGGCTCGAATCCATTCAGATGAAATTGCACTGGACCTCCCCGTCGCTAACGGACCTTTCGGGCCTCTGCAGCACTTGATCAGTATGCTGATCATCAGTATACTTGTCAAGCAGACTGGAGGAGCTGGTGACCGATAACAATGACAAACCCGGGCACTTGGCGCGCCGGTTCCAGCAGATCGCGGTGGCGGTCTTTCATGCCGAGGTCGAGGAGGCCGGGCACGACCTCACGCCCGTTCAGTATGCGGCGCTCACCACGATCCGGTCACATCCGAAAATCGATCAAGCGACGCTTGCCGGATTGATCGCGTACGATCGAACGACCATCACCGGAGTTGTAGATCGGTTGGCGCAGAAAGGCTTGCTGGCGCGCCACGCAAACAGCAGGGACAGGCGCGTTCGCGAGTTGCAGATCACCGATAAGGGAAGGCGGATTCTCGACAGTATCGAACCGGCGGTAGAAGCGGCGCAGCGGATCATGCTGCGTGGCCTGACCGCCGACGAGACAGACGAACTCCTGCGGCTTTTGCGCAAGGCGATCGCGGCCGGCAACCAACTTAGCCGGGCGCCGTTGCGCGAGGCTTCAAGCGAAGCTGTGAGGAAGAAATAATGCGCCGGACGACACCGCCGCCCATCCCAGCGAAAGCGGGACGACATGACGATCGGGCGAAGCTTCGCCGGCACCGCGGCTCAGCGCTGAAAGACGACTTTGCCGCCAACGATCGTCACGTCGGCCCTGATATCCTTGATCTGATCTTCCGGCACAGTTATGTAATCCGCGGATAGAACCACCAGGTCGGCCAACTTTCCGGGCTCAAGCGTGCCCTTGCGTCCTTCCTCGAACGTGTAACGTGCCGCCGCACTCGTATAGAGGCGCAGCGCCTGCTCGCGGCCGATGGCTTCGGATGCGCCGTAAACGTTTCCGTTGATATCCTTTCGCGTTACCATGACGTACATGTTGAGCAGCGGGTTGATCGGGTTGACCGGAAAATCCGTTCCAGCTCCGAGACTGTCCAATCCCATCTTCTCGATCAAAGTCCTGGTAGGCACGGCACGGTCCGCGGTCGCTCGCCCGAGGAAGCGCTCCACGGTCGCGGCCTTGTCCCACATGAACACGTTCTGAAAATCGATGCGGACTCCCAGCCTGTGGGCCCGCTCCATCTGTTCCGGCCTGATCAAGCTTGCATGGATCAGGATGAAGCGCCGATCGCGAATCGACTTCTCCTTGTCAGCAGCCTCGAACGCGTCGAGTACCTGGTCGATGCCCAAGTCCCCCACGACGTGCACGCCTACGCGCCAGTTGTATCGGTTGCAGATCGACACAAGTTGCTTCAACCGCTCGGGCGTCTGTTGCGCAATGCCGTGATAGTCGTCCTTCGAGTCAGGATAGACGTCGCGCATCAGCGCCGTTTTCAGCGTCATGCCGCCGTCGTAGAAGATCTTGATTCCGGCGAACTTCAGCCAGTCGTCACCAAACCCGGACGATGCGCCGTTGCCGGAGATGACCGCTTCCCACGCAGACAGGTCCGCCGGCGGCTCCGGCCGGAACATCAAACCTGCGCGAACAGTGGCCTCTCCGGAAACAGCGATCTTCTCAAGCGTCCGGATGTCTCGGGCTTCCGTCGCTCCCTCGACGACGCTCGTGATCCCGAAGGTGTTAAGAACGCCCTCGGCGATCTTGAACTGCCGGACCTCGTCTTCTTCAGTCCAAGGAGGCACGGCCTTTTCGACCCGGTCGATCGCGGTCTCGAGGAGCACGCCCGTCAACTCCCCGGACGCGTCTCTTTCGAAAGATCCTCCGCTCGGATTCGGCGTGCTCTTGTCGACACCCGCCTTCTGCAGTGCCAGGCTGTTCGCCATTGAAAAGTGACCAACGGTCCGCAGGTAGACGGGATTGTTCGGAGCGGCGCCGTCGATTTCCTGTTTGGTCAGATAGCGCTTCTCGGCGAGTTGCGACGGCGGATGCCATGCGCCGCCGACGATCCATTCGCCTGGCTTCTTCCTGGCCGCGAATGTCTTGATCGCGTCAAGAGCCTCGACGACGGTCTTCGCCCTGCTCATGTTCACTACGTATTCCGAGAGACCGGCGGCCTTGAAATGCGCGTGGGTATCGATCAGCCCGGGAACAACGGTCTTGCCGGCAAGGTCAAGAACGCGCGTCCGTGTGCCGATGACGGATTTGACCGACGCGTTGCTTCCCGTTGTGAGTATCTTGCCGTCCAGAACGGCCACCGCCTCCACGACGGATGACCGACTATCCATGGTCAGGACTTTTCCGTTAATCAGAACCAGGTCGGGCGAACTCAAGTCCGCCTGCTGCGCGTGCGTTGCTCCGGCGAAACAAAAGCCAACTCCCAGGAGCGCCAGAGCCCTTACCTTCCTCTTCATGAATTTCCAACGCCTTCCATTGTTCGATGACGAACAATAGTGCGATGCAAATAGAATGCATCTGGTTTTATTTCCGTGCCGACCGGGTTCTTGTATCGGCCTGAGAGCAGGTCCTGGATGACAGTTTCCGTGCCGCAAAGCGAGCTCTGAGCCCTATTTCCCTGTTTAACGGCGGATCAGGTCAGCTTTCGCTTGCACCTTGAGATGACGGAAGGCCGCGGGCAGCGCGATTCCGGGCGGCCCGGCGCGTTCGACGACCGTCGTATCCCCGGACGAGGCGCGACCTCGATCACGAACGCGACATAACGCTGCGATCCCCGACCTCATTGGAGACACCAATCGTTACGACATATAGGCTGGTGGCGGCTACCTCATGGCCCTAGCGAGACGGTTCGAGTGGAACTCAAGGGCGAAGCCGGTTTAGCAGGGAACGATACCAACCCAATCACCGCAGCGAGGCGTCGTTACAAATCGAAAGGCCCATTCGATGACAGATAACGAAATTTCGACCAATTTTCACAAGTTGCCTGAAGTGCCAATGAATCCTCACGACGAACTCCTCCTCTGGCACGCTCTTCATCGTCTCGAGGTGACATATTGGTACGACGTTGACTTCAACGAAGGGCGCACTGCCCATGAACTTTTCACCCCGGACGGCGTGAAGATGGTGGGTCACAACCGGTTTGAAGGGCGTGAACAGATCCGGGCATTTTACGACTGGCGTGCCCGTCAAAACGGCGTGACAGCAGAGCGTCAACTAGGGATTAGCGGCTTGAGAGCCGTGCGTCACCTGATCGCCAATCTACAGGTAGCGTCGAGCAGCGAACGCCGCGCGACAGTGCGGGGGATGGTCATTTTCTATGGTGGCAAAACGAAGCATCAGTCAAATCCCCCTATGGTGGCAGATTTGATCAATGAGTGTGTATTGAACGAAGACAATGTGTGGCGATTCAAATCACACACCCTCCAGCCGGTATTCATGAGTAACGAGACAACCCAGTCAATGGCAATCGATCCCAATTTCCTGAAGCGTCACGCGAGCGAACCGCTGGATCATCGCGGCAACGCCAAGGATCCAGAACGGTCCTGACGACGCCGAAACGCGACTTGCGGTCTTCCCCTGATAACGGACGTTGTCAGACCGGCCCGGTTGGTCTGGTTCGTGCCGAAGGCGGAAGTCGCCGAGCGTCATACTGATATAAATTCCTCAGCGCGGTGAGGAAGCCTGCGCGTCGAGATAGCACGGCCGGTACATGCTCATCAGCTCCTTGCCACGCAGGAAGATCATCTGCGGTTTCAGCCCGCCTCGCGCGGCGATCCAGCGTCGTACCGGGGAGGGATAAAGCGAATATAGCATCTGCGTCGCGTTGAGGTTGGTCACCGCGCGGCCATTGGCGCCATGATCCCACGCCGCGTGGAAACCTAAATTGGCGTGCGACGTTACGCAGATCCTGTCGTGCGGAATCGCGCCGAGAATGATGGTGCACGCCGAGGCGCACAGGCCGTCGATGATAACCGTCTCGCCCGAAGTGCGCAGGTCCTGATATTTGTCGACGTAGGCGCCGATCTGGCCGCCGCGATCATCGGCAATCCGGATTGCCGCATGGCTCGCATTCACCCCTGCCAACAGGAGAACCGCCGCGAGCAACCCCGTCACAAATTTCATATCGCAGCTCCAGTCCAAACCCACCGAACCCGATAAATCTTGAGTGATGCAAGACACTGGTTAGCATGCGGCGGGATCGAAATTTTGTCCACATATGCGGATCGAAAGGTCAAATTAACTTTTGCGTGTCGCTGCACCGCACTGGCTGACGCGATGCGCGCCATGAAGAGACATATGCGCCGACCGGTTTATCATAAGCCTATAGTCTAATGCCGCCCATTCGATAGCGATGCATAATACGCTACGGGCCGCTGGCGCGGTGTCAAAGATGTTGGGGGAATGTCGATGACAACGCGGAGCTTTTGCAAATGATGGCTTCCGTCGGCGGTCGCATAGAGGTTCTTCAAAGCCCGACGCGGGCATACAAGGACCATATCGCGGTCTGTCGCGCGGATGGCGTAGGCATCGGTATTCTGCCCCGCGAAGCCCTCGATGACTTGGTTGAATCTAATTTTGTCAAACAAGATGGCGAAGAAGAAAGCAAGGCTGTCTTCGAATTGACCGATTACGGTGAGCGCCCCGCTCGCTAGCCTTGGCAGGATCACCCGAAACCTCCCATACGAGGACGAAAATGAGCGAGAGTGTTGCAGCCGGCGCGGGCATGGCCACGACCGAGCAAATTGACGACCGCACGCTAATTTCGAAATCACACCAGTTCGGCCCTTACGATCTCGCGACCACGCTGCTGGTGTTGGCAATCACCTCAATCGCGTTCTGGACCTTCCGCGACTATGCCGTGTCCAACGACGAAGGCCTGCAACATCATTACGGGCAGCTTATCCTCGAATACTACCGCAGCGGCATGACCGACGAGACGGTATTCGGTTTCCGCGACCTTTATCTCTACGGCGGCCTGTTCGATATCGTTGCGGTGCGCCTCGGCGAGATTTTTGCCAGCATCGATATCTATGACATCAGGCATATTCTCTGCGCGCTGATCGGCATCTCCGGCATCGCGGCGACCGCGGCCACCGCACGGACGATCTCGGGCTCCCGCGCCGGATTCATTGCAGCCGTAGCGCTTGCCGTCTGCGGCTGCTGGTACGGCGAAATGTTCAACCATACCAAGGACGTTCCGCTCGCAGCCGGTATGATCGGCGCCACCTACATGCTGATACGCATCATGCGTCGGCTGCCGCGTCCGCACTTTGGCGATGTGCTGCTGTTCGGCTTGCTGATGGGGTGCGCTCTCGGTATTCGCGTTCTCGCGCTGCTACTGGTATTTTACGCCGGTTTTGCGGTGCTGCTGGCGATGCCCCAGTCACCGCAAAAGAATTGGCGATCGACCAGCCGGTTCATGATGCGATCGATTGCGTATCTCTGCCCCGCGTTTATCGTCGCTTATCTGATCATGATCGCGGCTTGGCCGTGGGCGGCGCTGGCGCCGCTCAATCCCGTTCGCGGCCTGTTCGAGTTTGCCGAGTTTCAAAAACACATCGAAACCCTGCTTGACGGTCATGTTTACCCGATGGAGTCGGTCCCGCGTCTCTATGTGCCGATTTATATCCTGATCCGCGTCTCGCTGATGACGCTGGCCGGCGCTGCCGTCGGAATGCTGTTTGCCGCGGCTTCGCCGCTGGCGCGACGCGCCGGATTGCAGCTATCCAGCCGCCGTGAGATCGCGCTGATCGTGCTTACAGTCGCCTTCCCGCTGGCGTGTCAGGTGATCGCGCACGGCCCAGCCTTCACCGGATTGCGCCATTTTACGTTCGTGCTGCCGCCGCTTGCGGTGCTGTCCGGCATCGGCATTGACGCCGCGGCGGTCGCCTTGTCGTCGTGGCGAAAGCCGTTCGGATTCGCCGCGATCGCAGCCGCAAGCCTTTACTTCGCCTGGAACGCCAGCGTGCTGGTTCGGCTGCACCCTTACGAGTACCTTTACTACAATCCTGTGGTCGGCGGCCTTGATGGCGCATCGCGTCTCTACGTGACCGACTACTGGGTCAACATCATGCCTGAGGCGGTAAATCAACTCGAGCAATATCTCGATCGCACCGAGCGCCTCGGTGGCTCGCTCACACCGCATGACTACACGGTGGGGGTTTGTGGCGAACGAGTCTCGTTCGAGCGGGAGCGGTATGCGTTCGAGCGTCGGTTAAAGCGGGTCCGGCTGCGCTGGATCAAGAATCAGCAATGGGGCCGGGCCGACTTCTTCATCGCTCCAACGCATTTGAGCTGCGACAGGATCATTGATGGCAAGGTCGTCGTGACAATTTCCAGGCTTGGCGTTCCCATCGGCTATGTCAAGGATCGCCGCCCAATCACTCAGGCAGCGCTGACTTCGACCACGGCGGCGAAAGCATCTCTATCGGCCGGCTCTGGGCCGAGCACGCCTTGAAGGCTCTTGGAAATCGCGGCCGCTGCGAGACCAACCGCGGGTCAATCGTCGTAGCTATCGATGACCGTGTCAGCGATCGCACGTTTGGTGATGACGCCGACGATGTCCCCTGCCCTCGGCCGATTAACGCCCCTGAAGACGATGGCGGCGCCGGAGCGATGGCGTTTCAGCCTGGCGAATACGAGGCTCAAGAGATCGACGTCCCGGCAAATCACGGCGAGGCTTTCGACAAAACGTTCAACCAGCAGGTCCGGATTGCTCCGGGACTCGCGCCATAGACCCGAGCGCGGCGGAATGAGACCAACGATCCGGCCTTCGCGCTCAACGATGATAGCGCGCGTGTCGTCGGTATCTTGTTCGAGGCTGATGGTGTCCTTCAGCGAGGTTCCGGCCTTGGCGAGGATGAATCGCCGCTCCATGATATCCTGGGCCTGCTTCACCAGATAAAGATTGATATGCCGCTCCTTCGGGATGCGGTGGCCGCGATGACGCAATTTGATCGTGTAGATGGTTTCGCCGATCAACGCCCGCCGGATACCGGCCGCGACCGCGACGGCTACGATGACCGGAACAATGATGGCGTAGTCACGCGTCATTTCAAAGACCATGACAATGGCGGTCATGACTCCGCCGGTTCCTGCACCTACCATGGCAGCCATGCCGACGATCGCGGCTGAAGGAACTGTCAAACCGGCAAGCGGAAGAAATTTGCCCACCGCGAGCGCAAAAGATCCCCCCAGCGTGGCACCGAGATACAGCGACGGAGAGAAGATGCCGCCGGAAGCACCGCTTCCGAGGCTGACGGTGGTGGCGAGCATTTTCAAAACAAACAGCAACGCAAGGACGCCCGCGGATGCCATCTTGTTGTCGAGAACCGACTGGATCACGCCGTAACCGACGCCGTCGACATAGGGATGGCCGAAGATACGGATCATGACGACCATCATCAGGCCGATGATGGCCATGCCGCAAATGTTTTGCGTATAGGCGTTTCCCGGCAATTTGGGGAAACCATCCTCCATGATCACGAGCAGGCGAATGAAGGCCCAGGAGGCGACACCGCAAATTATTCCGAGCAGAACAAAGGCGATTGCTTCCTGCAGACCGAGCGATGAGGCCAGCGACAATTGAATGTCAGGCACGACGAAGGCCGGATCGGGTCCGATCAATATCCTGCCGATGGTCGTGGCGGCGCCGGTCGCGACCACGACAGGAAGAAAGGTGCGGTTCGAGACCTCGGGCAACAGAATTTCGAGGGCAAAGAGCACGCCGCCGAGCGGCGTGTTGAAAGTCGCGGCGATCCCGGCACCGGCGCCCGCGGCCAGCAAGGTGATTTTCTGCCGCGTCGCAAGTCCGATCGCCTGAGAGAAAGCTGAACCCAGCGCCGAGCCGATCTGGATAATCGGCCCCTCGCGACCGACCGCGGCTCCACTGCCTATCGAGAGCGCCGAGGCGAGAGATTTTACGATCGCGACCTGACCCCGGATATTGCCGTGCTTGTAAAACACCGCGTCCATGACCTCGGGAACGCCATGGCCTTTCGCTTCGGGCGCGAAGCGCTGCACCAGGAAGACGACAACGAGGCCGCCGAGAATCGGCGACAAAAATACCCAATCGCCAAACCGGCTCGGCCCTTCGCTGATATTGGCGTCGTACCAGATGCTGAACGTGCCGTTGTAAAGTGCGTTGTGAAAAAATCCGATCAACCCGCGAAGTGCGACGGCGCCGAACGCCGTCATGACCCCCACGACCAGCGCAAGACCGCAAAGAACCAGCAGATTGGCTCTTCTTTCGCTATCACGGGCCGGTGAGCCTTCGCGAACGACGGCGCGCGCAGAGGGTTCGGTCATGAAATCGCGCGATGCATCCATTTTCGGGCACTACTGCTTTGAAGTTGACGCGCCTGATCGATACGAAAACCTGCAACACCGGACGGCGCTAACGCCACTTTGATGAGATTTAGATTCTCGCTTGTCAACCATCTGTGGTTCTAACGGATTCCGTGGGGCTCTCTCGGGGCGAGAAAAGGTATGATCGCTTTCGCCAGAGCTGCGGGGGCCGAAAACTGCGGGGCGTGGCCGGTCGGCATCGACACCACCAGCGCACCGGGGGCGCGGGCCTGCATGGCGCGCTGCACGGGCAGGATCACGGAGCGGTCATGCAAGGCTTCGACATAGAGCCGCGGGATACGGCCGTAACGCTCGGCACTCGCCAGTGTTGTCACCGCGCGCCCGCCCTCGCCTTGCGGCGTCAGTTGAGCGGCGGCGGCCGCGGCGTCTTCCGCCGCGCAGTCCTGCAGGAAAAACCGGATCGCCGCTTGTGCCGGCACCCGGGATATCCGGCGATCCGCCGACCATTCGAGGTGTGGCCAGATCCCAATGGCTTCGGGATGTCGCGGGCTGACGGACTTGACGATCTCCTCGAAGCTTTCGCCACCGGGCAGCATCATGCCGGCGACATAGACCAGCCGCGACACAGAGCCGGGCCAGCGCTCCGCGAAGGCGGTGATCAATAGTCCGCCGCCGGAATGACCGACCAAACTCACGGGCCGGTCGAGCGCGCGGACAATTCCGTAAACATGCCGCAGGCAAGCCTCGAAGGTGACCTCGGCGGGATCTGAACCATCGGCGCCGTTGCCGGGAAGATCGATCGCGTGGGTTACGAATCCGGCGGCCTGAAGATAGGGCACAAAGCGCGCCCAGGCCCATGATCCCTGCCAGGCGCCGTGAACCAGAATGACGGGATCGAAGTCAGGCATGTCTGCACCGGCAAGGCCGAGCGCGCCGGACAAGCGCGGGCGGGTTTATTTGCAGTGTGTTTATTTGCAGCGTGTTTACTTGTAGGTGCGCCGGTACATTTCCCTGAGATGCCCTTCGACCGTGGTCGGCGGATATTTCGGCACCTCGCCGCTGGCCAGACAGGACGGCAGACATTCAACCTCCTGGTCCGGATTGCCGGAAAAGAAAAACGGTACCGAGTATCGCTCGCGGCCGGACGCATTGACCACCCGGTGCACGGTCGAGCGAAACCGGTCATTGGTCCAGCGCGCGATCATGTCGCCGAGGTTGACGACAAAGGCGCCTGGAACGGGTGTTGCGTGAATCCATTCGCCGGCAGACTTGCCCTGGACCTGGAGGCCGCCGGCCTCATCCTGCAGCAGCAGCGTGATGCCGCCGAAATCGCTGTGCGCGCCCGCGCCCTTTTCGCCGGGAGCCGCATTCGGTGGCTGCGGGGGATAATGCAGAAGCCGCAACGTGGCATGCGCATGGGTGCAATAGGCCGCGAAATATTGTTCGTCGAGCTGGAGCGCGAGCGCCAGACCCGTCATCAGCTTCCGGCTCAGCTCGAGCATGGTGCTGAAATAGGCTTCCATCACCGGCCGGAAACCGGGCATCTCGGATGGCCACAAATTGGGTCCGTGATTGAACCGCCGTGCGATGACCCTGGGATCATCGAGCGACAGTTCCGGGCCGATATAAAAACTCTCCTTGAGATCGGGCGGCGCGCCTGCCTCCAGCGTTTGCGCCCGCATCGGCTCAAAGCCGCGCTGACAGAATGACAGGCTTTTATCGACCGCGCTTTTCGCCGCGTCGGAACTGTCGAAGAAACGCCGGGTCTGGGCAAACAGGGCGTCCGTGAGATCGCCGGGCACGCCGTGGTTCACGACGTAAAAAAAGCCGTTGTCGAGGCAGGCGGTCCGCAGGCGCTCGGCAACGGCTTTCCGGTCGGTCAGCGAACTCGATGAAAGGCCGCCGATATCGATAATCGGCAACGCGGAATTCGAAACCCGGACGGCTTCAAGCGTGGATGCCATGGCGGCCTCCGTTGCAGGGGACGGAAAATGGAGCGGAACAGCCGCACTCCGATCAAACGACCAGCGGGCCGTGATTGGGCAAGTCCGGCCCGGCCACTTTC
>Ga0116135_1001367_pt1 | contig 12392 bp, 12 predicted proteins | sample June2015DPH_20_1_FD_89738 | JGI IMG/M metagenome (GOLD analysis project Ga0116135, IMG submission 89738) | Peatland microbial communities from SPRUCE experiment site at the Marcell Experimental Forest, Minnesota, USA - June2015DPH_20_10 | ecosystem: Environmental > Terrestrial > Soil > Wetlands... | reverse complement strand
GAGCCTTTTTCCGCAGCCTGTTCAGTCGTACCGCAACAGCCTTTTGAATCAGAGAAGTGGGGCTTTAGCCCCATGCATTGCCCCTCTGCCTCGCTCAGATTTGGGCCTTTGCCACCAATCTCAGCCGCGCCAGGAGCGGCCGTGCAGATTCTTCAACGTTGAACCCGGCCGGCTGTGAAACGTTGTGCTCTTTTGAACATCTTGCGCACCCTCGCAGCTTCCATTATCGTCTCAGAACAGATTGCCGCGAACACCAGGGTTGCATCCAAACAGTCAGGCGGCAGGCGCCGCTCCGGCTGAGCACCCGAAAACTCGACCTGCCTATTCACCACCCATTTCCACTCACCACCCATTCCCATTTACCACGCATTCAAGGAGAACGAAGGAATGATCAAGCTTTTGATTCACTGGATTCTGAGTGCACTGACTTTGATGGTAATTTCCCACTTTCTGTCGGGCTTCCATGTCATGGGACTCAAGCCGGCACTCATCGCGGCTCTCGTCATCGGCCTGCTCAACGCCACGCTCGGCCTGGTGCTGAAGGTCATCACCTTCCCCATCACCATCATCACCCTGGGACTGTTTCTGCTGGTGATCAACGCCGCCATGATCCTGCTGGCGTCGCACATCGTAGCCGGCTTCCACGTCGTCGGCTGGATTCCCGCGTTGTGGGGAGCAGTAGCACTGGCGTTGGTAGGTATCGCAGTCCACGCCGGGTCAAAGAGGATCTAGGGTTCTCTGAACTCAACCCCATGACAGCACCGGCGCCGAAGGCTTCCTACTTCGGCGCCTGCGCAGCCGCTTGCGGAGTTGCCTGATTACCAGGTTTCACCGCGTGGGCCCGGCGAACCGCCTTCTTCGCGCCCGGCTTCGCGCCCGGCCTAGCGCCTCCCTTTGCGTCCATCGCAACCACCTTAGGCTGAGCCGCGCTCGTAGCAGCAGGATTCGGAATGGTAGGTCCATTCAGCGTGTTCGGCACGTGCATGGCGCTTGCATTGGAGAACCCGCCCGGCGAAACCACCCGCGGCGGCATCACAATCACCTTCGCCGACTGCTGCGGCTGCACGTGGGTATAAACGCCCCATCCACCTCCAGCCACCACAAACACAATCGCCGCCGCGGCCGCTGTCCTCATCCACCCGCTCGCCGGACGCAGCGCAGGCCACGCCAAAATCCGCGCCCCAGGCGCCGCATCCATCTGCCGGCTCCGCAGCCCGGCCTGCACCCTATCCTCCAGCCCCTCGGGAGCAGGCAGGTGCGCAATCAGCCGCAGCGTCTGTTCCGCCTCACTCGTTCCTGCATCGGCGCCGTTCCCAAACTCGTTTTGTGTCGGATGCTTCATTTGAAACTCCCCACAGGCTGGGTCAGCTGATCCCTGACCACTGTCCCTCATCGCAGGCTCCGTGCATGATTCAGCAGCCCGGCCATCAGGTTCCGCGCCCGAAACAGCCGCGACCGCACGCTGGACTCGGTAATCCCCAGCACCGCAGCAATCTCCACGCTTGAAAGCTCCTCGAACGCCGAAAGCATCAGCACCCGCCGCTCGTTCGCCGGCAGCTTCTCCACGCAGGCCAATACGTGCGCGTGGTGCTCTGCGGCCGAAGCAATCTCCTCGGCGGAGAGTCCTGTGCTCGGCAAAACGCGGGCCAGCTCGGAAACGTCGTCAGTCTCCGGCCTGGTTTTCGCGCGCCGCTTGCGGTCGAGAACGATGTTCCACACAATGCGGATCAGCCACACCCGCTGGTCGCGCACCTCGTCCAGTGTGTCGCGGTGCCGCAGCACGCGCATAAACGCTTCCTGCACGGCGTCTTCTGCATCGGCTGCGTTACGGAGGACGGAGAAGGCTACGCGATACAGGGTTCCGGCATACTGGCTCACCAGGGCCGCAAGCGTCGCTTCCTCGGCCCGAGTGTGTTCCGCCTGGGTGCGGGCTTCATCGCTCACAGCGCTGTTTGGAATCTCCATCCAACCTGCGAAAACTGCCTGGCTGGCACTCATAAACCACCAGACGCATGCGCAAAGGAAAATGCTCAGGTGCCAGGGCAGTCTTGCATGCCAGGCCTGTCCCGGATCTCAGGCTGGCCTTGAGCGCCACGCCGGCTTCACTGGCGCAAAAAACTCGCCGTTGTGCAACACTCCCGCGGCTTTGCAGCAGCGCACCCATGGCTTTGTAAGTGGGCGCCACTTCACCGGCTGCGGAAAAACTCACTCCAACGGCAATCTCTGAGGGCTTTGTAACAGGGCATAACTTCAGTCGTGCCGATAGATGCATTCATTCCAACAGAAATGGAGCTTCAAACCCACACTCTTTCCCTGGTTTTCACAGAGCCGAATCTCCATCCACAGCCCGCTTTGAATGCCCCGCTCTGACCGCCCCGCGTGCCAAACCCGCGCTCAAAACCTACTGCTTCGCGGCCAGCTTTTGCGCGGCAATGGATCCGGCAGCCCCATCCTTGTCGGCGTCCTTCACCTTGGCCCAGAGCTTGCGCGCCTCGTCCTGCTTGCCGGCTGTTGCGTACAGGTCTGCCAGGTCAAGCTGCGCCACTCCGGCGGAAACCGTCTCAGACGGCTTGGCCACCAGCGCGTTATAGATTTCGATAGCCTGCGGATCGCGGCCCGTCTGGTGATAAATGCTTGCCAGCGCCAGCTTTGCCAGGTTGGCCAGGTTGCGGTCCCACGATCCGGCAGCGGTCTTCAGTTCGTTTTCCGCTGCTGCGGTCTGGCCCAGTTCCTGGTCGGTAATCCCGGTAAAGTAGTGCGCCTTCGCGCCCTGCGGCAGCCAGCCATACTGCGCGGCCACTGCCGCAAACAGCTTGTTGGCGGCCTTTGACCGGTCAGCCGTAGTGGCATACACGCCGTTCTCCGCTGGAGCGCCGGGAATCGACAGCGGCGCGTCGTAGATATCCAGCGCAGCGCCCAGGGCACTATCGGCGGCAGAGGACTTCATATCCCAGAAGATGAGCGCGCCCACGCCGACTGCCACTACCACAATGGCTCCGATGATCCAACGCAAAACGCCGGAGCGGTGGCCGCTGACCCAGCTGACGCTGCTGGCGGTGGCTTGGGCAAATTTGTCCTTTTTCAGGGCGTGACGGGTTTGTGTGTCCATGGAGTGTTTTCTTGTCCTTCTTGAGCTGACTTGCAGGCGGGTCCGTACGGGTGGAGGCACTGCCACTGCAACCCTATCAGTCTATCAGCGCGCCAACACGAGCGTCCACCGCGCACAAAAGGCGGCAGCGTCCTGATTCAGGCAATATCCAGATACTTTCCCCACAAGATTGGCCGGATTGACAAGGAAGCATGGTAAGCGGCCGAAAAATCTCGAAGAAAGAGGCGCGTGCGGGCGCCGGGTACCTCACCAGGCCGCGAAGCGCGTGCCGGCAGCATCGCCCGCATCGGCGGCAGACCAGTTTGTGCCGACGCCCCACAGGGAGCGAGCGCGGCCGAAGCGTTAGGATGGAGTGTCGGATGCCTGCCGCACATCGCACGGAATTCTGGCGCGCTGACAGGCCTGGCGCCGGGTTGCCGCTTCCGCGCGACTTGTTGCGAAGTGCTTTGCTTCGAAGCGGTGAGAAGCAGCGTAAGACCCGGAGTCCGCCCTAATATGGTATTTTCTTAGCATCGATGACTCTCCCCCGATTCTTAGCGGTGCCAGCAGTGCGCGCCTCACAGCGCTTCTTCGGCCTTTTCGGATTTGATCTTGTCGATTACAGGCCGCCAAATCGCGACATCAGGGATGTTGAGTTTTATCGGCCCATGTATAGCCCCTGGCTTACTCACGAATGGGGAAAGACATTGCGGGCGGATGATCCCCGGTCGATGCTGACTCTTAACGCCAAATACAATCTCTACTCCCTTGCCCTTACTGCGAGCCGCAGATGCGAGGGAGACCTCGCTGAATGCGGCGTTTACAAGGGGGGAACGGCGAGAATTCTCGCTGAGCTTCTGCCGGAACGGCCGCTGCACCTATTCGACACTTTTAAAGGCATGCCCGAAACAGATCCGAAGCACGACCTGCACAAGCTCGGTGACTTTGCGGATACCAGCGAGAAGTCGGTTCGGAGCTATCTCTCTGGCTACGCAAACGTCAACGTTGTACAGGGGTTGATTCCTGACTCGCTTCAAATTGTCAGTGATCGAACTTTCTCTTTCGTACATATAGATCTGGATATCTATAGCGCGATCAAATCGGCGTGTGAGTTCTTCTATCCGAAGGTGGCTTCCGGCGGGGTTCTGCTATTCGACGATTACGGATTTCCCAGCTGCCCAGGGGCGCGCACCGCAGTGGACGAGTTCTTTGCCGATAAGCCGGAAATAACGATGGTTATGCCCACCGGTCAGTGTTGGGTTCAAAAGCTCGACCCTCATTAACCAGGGCCCTCCCGGGCAAGGTGAATGCCGAAACTTGATTCCCGCCTGATTACGACGCAAATCCCGCGCACAATGCATAAAAGTTGCATCGCCCTAGCGTCAGTGGCTCAGTAGGATGGATCGATCCGGATTTGTCTCCGTAAAGGGACCATGCCCGATGGAAGTACCCGCTTGGGAATTACAAGAAGAGCCTGGGAGAGACCATTGGACGAATTGCCTTTCTGCGAGTCTAGCCTCAGAATCGATCACATCTTAACCTTGCCGGGTGCCCTCGAACCGCGGCTTGCCGGCGGTGGGTCTCTCACCGGCGTCGCTGCTATCATCGGCACCATGCCTAACGTGTATAAAGGCGGCAAGCAGGCTGGAGATGCGCAGGGATAGCCGTAACCGGAAAGCAGTGGCATCGGCGGGCGTCGGCATCACCCAGCGGCTGGCGCAGGCAGGGTGCACGCTGATCCTGATGCCCATGCTCCTCCATGCCCTGGGAGCAGCACGCTTTGGAGTCTGGGGAGCGGCGGCATCCCTTGCCTGGCTGGCGTGGATTGCGGACCTTGGCACCGGCTCGGCGCTCGTGACGCTGGTGGCGCGCGCCATTGCGCTTGACCGTCTGGATGAAGCACGAAGACAGGTCGCAGGCGCGCTCACGCTGGGGTTTTCTCTCAGCCTTTTCTTCCTCGTCCTCACCGGGGCTGTGTGGGGCTGGCGCGGAGCCGGTGACCTGGCCGTGTACCTGATCGCGGTTGCCGGGCTGGCGGCGAACCTCCCTTTGAGTTCGGCCAACAACATCTGGATGGCGCTGCAGGAAGGGTACATCTCCAGCGCCTGGGAGCTTGTGCAGACCGTTGCAACCACTGTCGCCTTGATTGCGGCTACTTTCTACACAAAAGATGTGAGGGTCTTTGTCGCGCTGGTCTATGGCGGGCTGGTCATGTCGAACCTGGGCAGCCTGATTCACCTGTATCTGCGTCATCCTGAATTGAGGCCTGAACGGCTGCCGGAGCGCTGGGCCGCCGCGCACGACGTGATTTCAAGCGGCTTGATGTTCTTTCTGATGGGAATCGCCGGAAGTCTTACGTTCATGCTCGACAACGTCCTTGCGTTGCAGTTGCTGGGGCCGCAAGCATCGGCCCAGATGACCATCGCCATGCGAATCTGCATGACCGGCATGGGAATGCTGACCGCGATGGCGCAGCCGCTTTGGCCCGCCTTTGCAGATGCCGCGCATAGGGCGGATCACCAGTGGGTGATGCACAAATTCGCGTGGGGCATGGCGCTGATCACCGGGGTTACCGTGGCCGGATCGGCGATCCTCCTGGTTTGGGGCGAGACTCTCCTGAAGCTATGGCTGCACACGGATCTGGGAATCGGGATCGGGCTGCTGTCGGCGGTTGCTGTGTGGGTTGTCGCGCAGGCGCTGTTTCGGGTGCCGCATAACCTGATGAACGGACTGCTGATGATTCGCTACCAGACAATCGTGTTTGCCGCGGCGCTGGGCGCGGCCTTCGCGCTGAAATTTCTGCTGGCAAGATCCCTCGGAGTCGCGGGGATCCTCTGGGGAACCAACCTGGCCATGTTCCTGATCGTATTGCCCGCCTGCCTCTGGCGCATCTGGCAATGGGCGAAGGATTCGAAAGCCTAGAGTTCACTTCATCAATCATGCTTTGAAACGGGCGGGTGTCCCCGACGGGTGCCCCCGGTCCCTCGCTTTTGGGGACCGGGGATGGAAGCAACGACTCGCCACAGGCCTCGCCCACCCATGAAAAAATTCTCAAAAAAAGCGCAGATAGTTTGCAGATTAATTCCATCAAAAGGCGCACACTTTAAATAGAGCATCAACAAGGCCCCTGAATCGCAAAGGAGCACCCATGAAAAACATGTGCCTGCGCGCCCGCAGCGGTCCCAAAAAGCCCCGACCGGAGCGAAGCGAAACAATCTCTGTCACTTTTCCGCAAAAGTACTACTAACAACAATCAATTCAACGGATTAAAGGCATAAAGAGCAGCCCCATACAATTTCAGTACATCAGTATGGGCCGCTCTAACCGCCAGATTCAGCACGATTTAGTAGGCACACCGCAAAATGCGATTGCGCACAACAGTTAGCCGGCTCCTGCCCTCGCAAAGCGCTGATTGCAAGTACTTTGACTTTAAACATCTCAGAATCAATGAGATAGAGCGGAACCCCTGCCTTATCTCAATGAAAATAAAATACTTAGCAAAAAATACCGTGGGGGGGAGTACACCCCAACCGTAGAGCACAGGTGCGCTGCATCACCCCAACCGGGCTAACCCCGGCTGGTCCTGAATCGGTTCCATGGTCGCGTCCAGGCTCCGCTCCAGATTCTTATGTCAAGTCCCCCAGGCGACGAACTATAGCGAAACCAGGGTAGCTGTACCCAGGAAGCACGATGCCAAGTGGCTTTTTCCCCAGGAAAAAGCCACCTCGCGCACTCTCGGCAAGGGCACGTTTACTCTGGTTTCGCTCTAGCGCTTGGATCCCGCCGCCAAGTCTTTCGACCCGGCCGGCACAGACCGCAGCGCGCGGATGCGCTCGATCGCGCTCGTCAGCACCGGACGCTCCTTTGCCGCACTCATTCCCTTGTCGATCAGGGATTCCACAAAATCAATGACCGGCAGCCCGCGATTCCCTGCTTCGCGGACAATTGCATCAGAAACGGTGACTGTAATCTGCATGGTGAGCGCTTCCCCTGCCCAGTTCATCGGCACACGCTCCGGATTCAAGAGGACCGGATGCGCCGAACCGGCTGCGAGTCAATAACCAAAGTGCTCCGGCAATCCGTTTCTAGCCATGCGTTTCAGATCGCCGCCGGACGCTCCTTCTGTGACCCGCGCCCTTGCTCGCTCGCTGGGTTGAGCGATACCATCAATTCATGTACGAGGACTTCCACGTAGCCGACCGCTGGACCGGCGAAGATCTGCACTGCCGCTGGAAGGGCACCATCGTCGCCATCGCCACGCGCCATGCCGACGCCGTCGACGTCCGCTTCGACGTGAACGGTCGCCCCATGTGGATCGCACTCCCCTGCACCGCATGGAAGGAACAGAAGCAGCGCACCGGCAAAGTGATCACCGACCAGCTCGCCGCGCAAATAGCCGGCCGCTACCTCAAGCAGCTGGTCGAAGAAGGCTACGACTCCCGCCGCGAGATCTACACCATGACCGTCCCCGAGGTCCTGGAGCACCTGGACGTAGTTGTAGACGAAGCCAAAAAACAAGGTGCCATGCCCACGCTCCCCGTCATCGCCTAAGACCCCAGTTTCACCTCTTCACTCCTTCACTCCTTCACTTCTTCACTTCTTCACTCGTTCACTTCTTCACTTGTTCACTGCTTCACTTCTTCACTCGTGCCGCAAAGCCGTCATCGGCTGCACGCGCGCCGCGCGCCGCGCCGGAATCCAGCTCGCAGCAACAGCAACAACAAGCAGGATCAACACACCACCAATCATTGTCTCCGGATCCCACGCTCGAACTCCGTAGAGCATCGATTGCACAGCCCGCGTGAGCACCAAAGCCGCAGCCAATCCCACCACGATTCCAGCGCCAGTCAGTCCCGTACTCTCGCGCAGAATCATCCCGCGCACCTGCCCAGGCTGCGCTCCGAGAGCGAGCCTGATTCCAATCTCGCTCGTACGCTGCGACACGGAATAAGCCATGATGCCGTAGATGCCCACCGAAGCCAACGCCAGCGCGAGCAAGCCAAAACCCGAGGTAAGCGAAACGAAGAGACGCTGTTCCTGGAGGTCGATCGCAATCTGATGATCCTGCGTGCGAATGTTCACCAGCGGCAGATCCGGATCGATCGTCTGCACGGCGTGGCGCAGTGCAGGCAAGATCGCCTCCGGCTTCACGCCCGTGTGAATCTCATAGGTCATGCCTCCCACCTCGGTTTGCTGCACATAAGGCAGAAAGAACTGTGGCGGAGGAACATCACGAAGATTGGAATAGCGTGTGTCTGCGCAGACGCCGACAATCTGAATCCAGTCGGTCGCCAGCTTGCCCCCATGACCGTCCTGATCATGCCCGCCGATGGAGAATCTCTTCCCAATTGGGTTCTGCCCGGGAAAGCGGCTCTTCGCCAGGCTCTCATTGATGATGCCTACCTTGGGAGAAGCAGCTGTATCCTGCGCGCCGAATGCTCGCCCGGCGACGACTGGTATGCCCAGCGTGTCAAAGAAGTGGATCCCGACAGCGTTGTAGTTGTTCTCCTGATGTTTGTCTTTGTCGTAGATCTCGCCCTCGGGAATAAAATCTGTATCCGACGAATCGTCGGAGAGATACGGATCCATCGCCGGCGCAACGGATTCCACTCCCGGAACGGCCGCCAGCGTTTCCTCCAACTTCTGATGCAGCGCAATGTCTTTGCCTGCCGAATAGCGATTCTCTGGCAGATAAAGCTGCGCAAGAAGCAGGTTGTGCGTGCGGAACCCAGGGTCGATTGAGTTGAGCCCTGCCATGCTGCGAATGAACAACCCGGCCCCAATCACCAACAGGGTTGAGAGCGCGACCTGCACGCCAACCAGGATCTTCCCACCCGAGCCCTTGCGTCGCCGCGTAGTGGTTTGCGCGCCGTCTTTGAGCCCGTGTGTGACTTCTGCGCGCGCCGCAGCCAGCGCCGGCGCCATCCCGAACAACAGTCCGGTGAGAATCGTGATGCCTGCCGTGAATGCGAAGATGGGCCAATCGAAGTGAATCTTAAGCTCCGCGTGTTGCCACGCATTCTGCGTCAGTTGCGGAATAGCGACGCGGCCAAGGTAGCCCATTGCCAATCCACCAATGCCACCGAGCGCAGCCAGCAACAGGCTTTCAACAAGTAATTGACGCAGAATGCGCGCTCGTCCGGCTCCCAGAGCAAGGCGAACACTCATCTCGCGCTGGCGCTGTGCCCCGCGCGCGAGCATGAGGTTAGCGATATTGGCGCAAGCCAGCAGAAGCACGAGACCGACCAGCGTCATGAGGACGGTCATTGGTTTTAGAAACACCTGTTCCTGCTCAAAGAGGCCACGACTTCCATCGCGCAGCACCAGGCGCGGAATGTCCTCACCGGCACGGACTGGCATCGTGGCGCGTACGACCGCGGACAACTGCGTGTCCAGTGCAGCTTGCGCCGCTTGGTCGCTAACACCCGATTGCCGACGCGCCATGATGTTCACCCACCACTGCCTGGGGTTGGTGATCCAAGAACCTCCGTCGGAGGAAGGTGTGAAGATGGGCTGCGTCGCCAGCGGCACCATCGCTTCTGGTGTTTCCGATTCCAGCACACTCTTTGCGCCCGTAAAGCCAGGGGGATTGACGCCAATGATCACTACCGGCTTGTCATTCAGCTTGATCCATTGACCAAGCACGGCAGATGACCGGCCAAACTTACGCTCCCACAGCGAATCGCTGATAACTGCAACAGGTTGGGCGTTCTCAGCGTCGTCCGACGGCTCGATGGTGCGGCCCAACTGCGGCTGAACACCGAGGGTGGAATAGTAATCGCCTGACACCATCTCCACGAGTGCGCGTTGTGCATCGTCACCAATGATCATGTTCATACCGGATTCGCGAAATGCAAAGAGATCGCCGAGCACGTGATTCTGCGTTCGCAGTTGCTGGTATGCCGGGTAAGAGAAGGCAGGGCTGGTTTGACGGCCGCCAGGCAACCGGTCGACATCGCCATGGATGTGATGCACGGCAACATGGTCTTCCGTTCCTGTCCACGCGAGAAGACGCAGATCAGCCGCATGAGGGACAGCGAGCCTGTCGAAGAGAATTTGCTTTGCCGCGGAGAATATCGTGGTGTTGGCGCCGATAGCGAGCGCCAGTGAAATGACCGCAACCGAGGTGAAGCCGGGACTTTTGCGCAACACGCGTGCGCCATAGCCGACATCGGCGCGCAAGGCGTCCCACCATCGTAACCCGAGCGACGCGCGCATCTCTTCCTTATGCACCAACGCGGGGCCAAGCGCGATTCGAGCGCGGCGCGTGGCCTCAGCGGACGAATGACCGGCGTGCCGCAGGTCAGCGGTCAGGTTTTCAAGATGATCGGCAAGCTCAGCATCCATTTCGGTTTCAAGACGGCGGCGCTGCAAGACAGCTCGCAGCCACGAACGAAGCGAGGAACCCATGCGGGCAAATATTGATTGCAAACTCATAGTTCGATGATTCCTGATTTGCTTATTCTGCTGTTGCGCTGAGAACTGTGCCGATGATGCCGGCCATGCGATTCCACTTCTTCGTCTCTTCGCCGAGCCGTTCACGGCCCGCTCGCGTCAGCTTGTAGTACTTGGCTTTGCGGTTGTTGTCGCTCTCGCCCCACTCACTGATAATCACCCCCTGGTGCTCCAGCCGGTAAAGCGCCGGGTAGAGCGAACCCTGCTGAATGACCAGTTCTTCGCCGGAGATTTGTTGAATCCGCAATAACACTCCATAACCATGCAGCGGGCCCAGAGAGACCGCCTTCAGAATCAGCAGATCCAGCGTTCCCTGCAGCAGGTCCATTGGCCCACCGGTCTTTTCATTTCCCATTTGTCATTCCTGGTCTCTTCCCTAGTCGCTCTAGGAAAGAAAATACTCACCCTCTCCTAGATTGTCAAGGAGAGCTCTTTTTCCTTGTTGTCGATTATTCTCGGTGAAATGCTGGTTCAATCTTAATTTTCTCCTTGACAGCTTAGGAGAGTGGGCGTAGCTTCCTAATCATCTTAGGGGGGAAAGTGACCGACCAGGCACAGCTGCTTCCCGGAACTCTTGATCTGCTGATTCTAAGGGCGGTCTCTCTGGGTCCGTTGCATGGCTATGGCATTTTGCTGCGCATTGGGCAAATCTCTGACAATGCTCTGTTAATTGAACAAGGCGCACTTTATCCAGGACTGTTCCGGCTTGTGCGGCAAGGGCTGCTCAAAGCTAGTTGGGGCATGTCAGAGAATAACCGCCGCGCCAAGTTTTACGAGCTTACTGTGGCAGGGCGCAAGCGCTTGCGGGAGGAAACTGCAAGTTGGAATCGGCTGGCGGGAGCTATTGCCGCCGCACTTTCTCAGCAACCGGAGGAAGTATGAAAATCCTTGATTGGCTTCGCTTTCGATTCACCGCGCTGTTCCGGCGTGAACAAATCTACGCCGAGATGGAAGAGGAACTTCGCTCGCACATCGAACACCGCGCCGACGACCTCGAGCGTTCGGGCCTGCGTCGCGCTGAAGCGGAACGCCGCGCGCGCATCGAGTTCGGTGGACGCGAGAAGTACAAAGAGGAAATTCACCACGCGACCGGCGGCAATTTCGTTGGGACGGTCGTGCAGGATGTGCGCTTCAGCATTCGCGTGCTGCGCAAGTCTCCAGGATTCACGATAGCCGCTATTTTGACGCTGGCATTGGCCATCGGCGCGAATGCCGTAGTGTTTGCTGTTTTGAACGCGCTGATCCTGCGTCCGCTGAACGTGCCCAATGCGGATAGTCTCTACACTGTCGAGCACGGAGGATATCGGGATGAAAATTTCTCGTATCCCGATTATCTTGATCTGCGTGATCGCAACAAGAGCTTCGACGGGCTGACAGCGTACATTCTGGCGCCGGTGGGCCTGGATACGGGCAAGAATCCCACCCAGGTATGGAGTTATGAGGTAACGGGCAATTACTTCGACACGATGATGGTTCAGCCGTATCTGGGTCGCTTCTTTCACGTTGCGGATGAGCATGGCCCGAACAGTGCTCCGTATCTCGTGATCAGTTACTCGTATTGGCACAGCCATTTTCAGGATGACCGCAGCGTGGTGGGCCGTGTGGTGCAGGTGAACAAACATCCCTTCACCATCCTCGGCGTCGCGCCACCGGAATTTCGTGGAACGCTGCTGTTCTTCTCGCCCGACCTTTGGGTGCCGATGGTCGACCAGGAACTGGTGCAGGGATATAAGGTCCTGGAGGACCGCGGACAACAAACCATCTACATGGTTCTGGGGCATGTCAAGGCGGGCGTCACTCCAGCGCAGGCTATCGCGGACCTGAACTCTGTGGGAGCCTACCTCGAACG
>Ga0116135_1001364_pt1 | contig 12395 bp, 14 predicted proteins | sample June2015DPH_20_1_FD_89738 | JGI IMG/M metagenome (GOLD analysis project Ga0116135, IMG submission 89738) | Peatland microbial communities from SPRUCE experiment site at the Marcell Experimental Forest, Minnesota, USA - June2015DPH_20_10 | ecosystem: Environmental > Terrestrial > Soil > Wetlands... | reverse complement strand
GATGGCGCCGCCTTCATGGATGGCTTCGTACAGCGGATAGGCCAGCCGATCGTTGGGATAAAAGCCCTGCATGGTCGGATGAAATTTGAAGCCGCGAACGCCGTATTCCTCGATCAGCTTGCGCGCCTCGCGCACGCCGAGCTTGCCCTTGTGCGGATCGATGCTGACAAAAGGTATCAGGATGTCGAGGTTGTCGGAGGCAACTTCCAGCATCTCGTAATTGTTGTAGCGGCGAAATCCGGTCTCGCGCTCGGCATCGACCGGGAAGATCACGGCCGCGATCTTTTTGGCGCGGTAATAGGCCGCAGTTTCCGGCACCGTCGGCGGATGCTTGTTCGGTGACTTGAAATACTCGGCCATCTGCGCCTGGAAGTCGTCATAGCCGTCGTCGCCATGCATGCCGCAGGGCTCTTCGGCGTGGGTGTGGATGTCGATCGCGATGACGTCTTCGATATTGGGCAACTTCAGCTTGGACATTGTATCTTCCCGGAACTTCGCCTTGATTTTTCAGCGTGGCAAATTGATTATACCATATAACAAATTCCGCAAGACGGAACAAACAAGACGACCGAGCGGGGAGGATGGCATGGCACAGGCGGAGGCCTTCGAGACCGATTTCTGGAAAGACGCCAATCTGCGAAAACTGTGGGACGACATCGTTCCCGGTGAGCCGCGCAAGACCATCCCCTATACCCTGACGCGCGAGGCCATCGCGCTCTACTGCAAATCAGTCGGTGAGGATCATCCGATTTATTTTGACGAGGCCTATGCCCGGACCACGCGCTATGGCGGGCTGATCGCGCCGCCGTCGATCCACATCCTGCTGATGTTCTCCTGCACGCCGGCGGATGACTGGATGCGCAGCCCCGGCACCGTCAATGCCGGCCAATCATGGAGCTACCATGTTCCGGCGCGTCCCGGCGACGTCATCACGCTGCAGGCCCGCGCGCTCGACAAGTTCATCAAGCGCGAACGGTTGTTTGTGGTGCACGACAATGTCTTCTTCAACCAGCATGGCGAGGTGATCTGCTCGGGCCGTGGCTGGACCATCCGGCCGCAGTGAGGGGTGAACATCATGACAACCAGCTTCGATAACCTTGCCGCCGGCGACACCATCGACGGACCGAAATTCGCGGTCAGCCGCGAATCGATCCGCCTGTTCTGCGATGCCTCGCTCGACTACAACCCGCTGCATCTCGACGACGATTACATGAAGGGCAATTTCGGCAAGACCAATTTCGGCGGCATCATCATGCACGGCATGAACAATTTCGGGCTGATCTCGCGGATGATTACCGACTGGGCCTATCCTGCCGGCGCCATTTACCGCCGCCTCGAAACAAGATGGGTCAAGCCGGTCAGGCCGGGCGACACCATCCAGCCGACCGGTATCGTGAAGTCCAAACAGGCCACGGCGAACTCGCGCTGGGTCCTGATCGACGTCATGGTCCGCAACCAGAACGACGAGAAAGTCGCCACCGGCGAGGCTATGGTCGAGTTCCCCCTGCACTAGACTTCCCTTGGCACTGGATTTGTGTGCAATTTCAATCGGGACGGCTGGGCCGAGGTTGCCCCCCGATGGCTTGGTCAAGGCTGCGAAAACGGCCTCGAACACCCCGTCTGGATTGACATTCGACCACCCGATGGCTTAGAAACCGCGCGTCCTGGGCGGCGCAGCCGCCGGCGGGATGAATCAGATTTTGCCACTTTCGGCCTGTCCCACGGCCTTTCAACGCATCAGGATTGTCCCATGAAGGTCCGTAACTCGCTGAAATCGTTGCGTGGTCGCCATCGCAACAACCGTCTGGTCCGCCGCAAGGGCCGGGTTTATGTGATCAACAAGGTTCAGCGCCGTTTCAAGGCGCGCCAGGGTTGATTCAGGGTTGATTACGGCCTGAATCCGGCAGTCCTGGCCGGCACGCGGTCCACAGTCATCACGGCTCTTTGACGCTTTTGCTGCTTTGCAGCGCGGTTTACTGCGTCTAGACTTTGCCCATGGCATTGAGATTCCCTGCTGCGCGCAGCTGCCGGATAGCGATCTTGCTCACCGCGATCACCGCCGTGATGCCGCTTCCGGTGCTGGCGCAGGATCCAGGAACCACGCCGTCGAAGCAGCAGAAGAAATTGCCGGAAGCCCCGGCCAAGCTGCCGAAGACCGGCGCCGATCGCACGCGAGGCCTGGACTTTCTGTTCGGGGCACTGAAGGCAGCCCCCGATGAGGCCAGCGCCAAGCATGTCGAGGCCCGGATCTGGGCGCTGTGGATGCAGACCCCGAGCGACACCACCGCCCTTCTGATGATGCGCGCCAAGGCCGCGATGGACGCCCAGCAGATGGACGTCGCGCTCAAGCTGCTCGATGCCGTGGTCAAGCTGCGTCCCGATTATGTCGAGGGCTGGAACCGGCGCGCGACGCTGTATTATCTGCAGAACGATTACGCCCATTCGCTGCAGGACATCGAGCAGGTATTGGTGCGCGAGCCGCGCCATTTCGGCGCGCTGGCGGGCCTCGGCATGATCATGCAGGATCTCGGCGACGAAAAGCGCGCGCTCGACGCCTTCCGCAAGGCGCTCGCGCTCAATCCGCATCTCGAGAAGGTGCCGGAACTGGTCAAGACCCTGACCGAGAAGGTCGAAGGCCGCGACATCTGATCGCGCGAGGCTATTCTGACCTAATGCAGAACGTTGCCGCCGGATCCTGCCAGCCCGCCATGTGCCACCACCGCATGGAGCTGCTGAAGTTCCGCTTCCAGCTGCTCGTTGACCAGCAGCAGTGCTCTTAGCGCGCCGCGAATATCTCCATCGCAGCTGGCGACAATTTCGTCGATGGCGGCTTCGTTTGGTGTGGAAGTCATCGAAAATCCTCCAATTACCGGTGAGATAATGCTTTGGCGCCCCGCGCGTTGCTGTGGATTGTGTGGATAAGCCAGGTTGCGGAAATTTCGACGGGCACGCTAATCAGACCGCAAAACTATTGCCAAGGGTTATAGAAAGCTGCCGATGACGGTTGTATGAAGACCGGCGTCGTGTCAGCGCCGTACGGTGGAAAACCCGCATGGCGAAGTTGAAACGCCCCGGTCCGGCGAAACCGGACCGCCGTCAAACCGTAACTCATGTGTGCTCAAACCCATCCGGACCCTCGCAATGATAGCGGTCGTTTTCGTGGCGGCGCTGGTGATCCTGGCGCTGATCACACAGGCCGGCGTCGTTGTGCTGCAGCGCAGCTATCCCGCGCAGGGCGAGATGGTCGAGGTGACCGGCGCGACCCTCAACGTCGTCGATATCGGGCCGCGCGACGCGGCCGGTCCGCCGATTGTGCTGATCCATGGCGCCAGCTCGAATCTGAAGGCCATGCAGCAACCGCTCGGTGATCTGCTCGCCGGCAGGCATCGGGTCATTCTGATCGACCGTCCCGGCCATGGCTGGAGCGCGCGCGCGCGCGAGGCTGATTCGACGCCAGCCATCCAGGGCCAAATGATCGATGCGGCGCTGGAAAGACTGGGCATCGGTCCGGCGATCCTCGTGGTCCACTCCTGGGCCGGTGCGTTGGGTGCGCGGATGGCGCTCGATTATCCCGCGCGCGTCGCGGGTCTGGTGCTGCTGGCGCCGGCCCTCTATCCGTGGTCCGGCGGCGTCGGATGGTACAATGACGTCGTCACCACCCCCGTGATCGGTCCGTTGCTGGCCTATACGATCACGCTGCCGCTCGGTTACTTCCTGACCGCGCCCGGCGCCCGCAATGCGTTCCTGCCGCAGACCATGCCGGAAAATTTCGTCAGCGACACCGCGACGGCATTATTGCTGCGTCCGCGCGAGTTCCTCGCCAATGCCCGCGATCTCGTGACGTTGAAGGCGGCGGTCAGGGAGCAGTCCCCGCGCTACGTAGACATCAAGGTGCCGGCGGTGGTGATCGCCGGCGACGCCGACACCACCGTGTGGCCGAGCATCCACTCCCGGCCCTTCGCCGCCGCGGTGCCGAACGCCAAACTGATCATGCTGCCTGGTGTTGGTCACCTCGTGCAAAATGCCGCGCCCGAACTTGTGATGGGTGAGATCGACGCCATGATCAGCGGAATTGCGCAGGGAACGCGGGCTGCCGCCAATTAGAGCGGTTTCGGGCGAAGGCCTGTCCCGCGCCCGATGCGGGATGGATGCCGGTTCGCGCTGGGAAAATACATCAAAATAAACGATTAAGGCCCCGGTTCTGATTCAATCAGAACCGGGGCCCAGCCGGCTACGTTATTTGGTTTTTCCGTCCTTGTCGTATTGCGAGATGAAGGCCCAGAGATCGTTGACCTCTTTCTCGTTCTTGACACCGGCGAAGGCCATCTTGGTGCCTGGGACCTTTGCCTTTGGGTCCTTGATGTATTCCTTGAACTGGGCCTCGTTCCAGGTGATGCCGGAATTCTTGTTGGCATCGGAGTAGTTGTAGTCCGGCGCGGTGCCGGACTTGCGGCCGTCGAGCCCGTTGAGCTGCGGTCCGACCTTGTTCTTGGCGTCTTCGCCGATCGCGTGACAGGCCAGGCATTTGTTGAAAGACGTCTTGCCGGCCGCGGCGTCCTGCGCCAGTGCCGCGGATGCGGCGGCCGACGATACGATGATGACCAGCGCGCTCAATGTCAGTTTTTTCATACTCTGCTCTTCGTTGCTTCGGGGGTTTCTCGGCGGTCGTTTGTGGCACGGCGCGCTTGTCATGGACAAGCCACGAAATGCTTATCGGGTTTCATCCCTCTCGGTTGCACCTTTCGGGTAGCCGATATTCGCGGCCCGCTTATCTCGCGGCGGCCTACCCAAACCGATCCAGACGTGCTTGATTTGTCATGACAAATCAAGCCATGCCGTGAATCTGCCTGGGTTCGACGGCGGTTGGAGAAATTCAGATGACCATCATGATGCCCGCGCCGGATCAGGCGGTTCTGGGGCGCCGTGACGCCATCGTGATGGCGTTGCGCGCCATCGTGCCGGGCGAAGGCGTGATCGACAGCGCGGCCGAAATGCTGCCTTACGAGTCCGATGGCCTGATGGCGTATCGTCAGCCGCCGATGGTCGTGGTGCTTCCGGACACCACCGAACAGGTCTCGCAGGTTCTGAAATATTGCTTCGAGCAGGGCATCAAGGTCGTGCCGCGTGGCTCCGGCACCTCGCTGTCCGGCGGTGCGCTGCCGCTCGCCGATGCCGTGCTGCTGGGGCTGGGCAAATTCAAGCGCATCCGCGAGATCGATTTCGACAACCGCGTGGTCGTGACCGAGCCGGGGGTGACCAATCTCGCCATCAGCCAGGCGGTCGCCCATGCCGGGTTCTATTATGCGCCCGATCCGTCGTCGCAGATTGCCTGCTCGATCGGCGGCAACGTGGCCGAGAATTCCGGCGGCGTGCATTGCCTGAAATACGGCATGACCACCAACAACGTGTTGGGGTGCGAAATCGTGCTGATATCCGGCGAAATCATCAGGGTCGGCGGCAAGTCCGCCGAGACCAGCGGCTACGATGTGATGGGAATTATTACCGGCTCCGAAGGCCTGCTCGGCGTCATTACCGAGGTCACGGTGCGGATTCTGCAGAAGCCGGAAACCGCGCGCGCGCTGATGGTCGGCTTCGCGCAGGTCGAGGCGGCCGGCGAGTGCGTGGCACGAATTATCGGCGCCGGGATCATTCCGGGCGGCATGGAAATGATGGACAAGCCCGCGATTCACGCCGCCGAGGCCTTCGTCCATGCCGGCTATCCGCTCGACGTCGAGGCGCTTTTGATCATCGAACTCGATGGTCCCGGTATCGAGGTCGATGAACTGATCAAGCGGGTCGAGGCGATCGCGCAGGGTTGCGGTTCGACCACCTGCCAAATCTCGACTTCGGAAACGGAGCGCAATCTGTTCTGGGCCGGCCGCAAGGCGGCGTTTCCGGCCGTCGGGCGGATTTCGCCGGATTATCTGTGCATGGACGGCACCATCCCGCGCGGCGCGCTGCCGAAAGCTCTGGCCCGGATTCGCGATCTCTCCGAAAAATACGGGCTTCGCGTCGCCAATGTATTTCATGCCGGCGACGGCAATCTGCATCCGCTGATCCTGTACGATGCCAATATGCCGGGCGAGATGGAGCGGGCCGAAGCGTTCGGCGCCGATATCCTTCGCTGCTGCGTCGAACTCGGCGGCGTCCTGACCGGCGAACATGGGGTCGGGATCGAAAAACGCGACCTGATGCCGGAGATGTTCAGCGAAATCGATCTCAACCAGCAGCAGCGGCTGAAATGCGCGTTCGACGCCCAGGGCCTGCTCAATCCCGGCAAGGTATTTCCGACCCTGCATCGCTGCGCCGAGCTTGGCCGCGTGCATGTCCACGGCGGCAAGCTGGCCTTCCCTGAACTGCCGCGGTTCTAGTCTAGACTGGGCATGATGACCGGTTGCGTTTACGCGCCCTTGCGGTGCGCGGGTTCGGGATGCCTGGTCTGTGCCCCCTCGATATCCGGATAGAACTGCGGCGCCTCGCGCCGATCGAATCGACCGTAGTCGCGCACGACGCGGATTTTGCGGTGCCGGAGCGTCCCGATGGCGTCGACCTTCCTGGGCGACCACGCGTTGGCCGCTTTCGGGTCTTTCCAGCCCACCAGCAGTGCCAGCTTTCCCGGATTATAGATACTGGCGAACACATCGTGCTCAATGACGCCGCCGTTCTTGAGATCAAGGCCAAGATCGGCCAGCAGCAGGTCCGTTTGGGTTACAAACGCGGCGCCCCTGGCCGGCGTGATCTCCGTAAAGGTCACGATTTTGGCGGCCCCGACTTCGGTCTCATCGAAGCGCCGTTCGTCTATCGGCGCTTCCTTCGGCGGGTCGGTGTCGGCGGTCACATCGCCGACGCGCAGATGATAATCCCTGAATATCTCGAACCGGCCCTTGCCCTGCACGACATGATGTTCGCCTTCGGTACGCCAGCGGACCACCGACTTCTCGTCACGCCAGGTCGAGTGCGACAGCACCCATCCCGGCCGGAGCCGGCTTTCAAAGCGCTCATTATCGACGAAGCCGTCGATCTTCTCCAGGATCGGCTTCAAGTGCTTGGCGAGCTCAAGATAGTCGTCCTTGCGACCGTCATTGGGGCGAACTTCGAAAATCACGGAAAACATCGTCTTTCCTTTCGAGCTTGTTTCAGGCCGGGATCGGTGCGGTATCGTTGGCGAGCAGGAAGTTGATGCTTTCCTGCCAAAGCGCCGGCCGCATCGTCTCAAAATGCATCAAATGGGTACCGCGGCCGATCTTGATGTCGCGCTTGACGGGCGATTGCGTGAAGGCGTCGAAAAGCCAGCGCGCATCGTCATCTTGCATCAGCCCATCCCATTCGCCGCGGATGATGGCGACCGGCGCTCGGACCAGCGCCGGGTCGTAGGCCAGTTGGCCATGCCACGCCTTGATGATCTCGCTAAAGGGGCCGAGCGGAGTCTTGACACCAGCGGGATCGCGCGAACGGCTGTCGGGATCGCTGTCGAGATAATGCTGGCTCCATTGCTCGAAATGGATCCGCGACAGAACCGGTGGCTCATGCGCCGGAACGTCTTCGACGAACCGGTTCCACTGGTCTTGCGGGGTCACGATGCGCCACGCCGGAAACGAGGGCGGCATCTCATAGCGCCGTGGTCCGCGACGTCCGATCGGGGCAAACAACACCAGCCGGTCGACCAGCGCGGAATGCGCGCCGGCGAAGCGACCCACGGGCATCGAGCCCCAGGAATGCGAGATCAGGGATAGTTTGTCGAGCTTCTGGTGCCCGAGGATGAAGCGGATGGCTGCCTCCAGCTGCTTTGCGGCATCCTCCGCCACGCATAGCGGCGAATGGTCGGTCGCGGGCTGGTCCATTTCCGGATAGCGGTCGGAATGACCGAAGCCATAAAAGTCCAACGCCCAGACGTCGAAGCCGGCTTCGCCCAATGCATCGCGCCACGACTTTCCGTCAAATCGATGCGCAATCGAAAGTGCCGACGGGAAGGTTGCACCGTGAACATAAAGCACCGCACGCCGCGGTTCAAACCCGGTGTCGAGCGCCGGCAGAAACCGCAGGAACAGTGACAATCCCTGACGTGGACCGCGAATGCGAAAATGCTGCTCGCGGGGATCGAGCTGCGGTGCGATTGGAAAATCGGTCATTCAAACTCCAGTTTCTGCGGGCGAAAGGAAGCCGGGGCAAAAATCCCTCGACCCGGCTCCTTTGCCTCGCCGTCAATTTTGGAAATCGCGCGGACCGGTTACAGCAGCGCGTATTGCGCGCGCTCGCGCTTGGCGAGAAGCGGCAGCGCCTGACCCGCGATATAGGTCTTGAAATACGCACTTTCCTGATGCGCTTTCAAAGCGGCCTCGTCGACAAACAATTCATAGAACATGAATTGCGCGGGATTTTCCTTGTTTCGGCTGATCAGGAACAGCTTGGCTCCCGGATCGTTCTGGGCCTCGGGCAGAAAATGGCGCAGAATCTCCGCAACCTTGTCGGCCTGTCCTTCTTTGGCTTCCCATTGGGCGACCACCAACAGGCCGCCAACGCCGACGGCGTCGCTCAAGGTTTTTTCGCTCATTGCATATTGACCCATGGTCGTTGCTCCTTCGATTGGCTGAGGTCGGGATTGTGAAATGGCCGATGATGACAGATTGACCATCATCATCGCCACGCCGAACGCCGTGATGGCCGTCCGTCTCGTAACCGGGCCGGTAGACCACGGTTGGGGTGTCGTGATTTTCAAATGCCGCACGATTTTCTCCATTCGTTTGTTGTCGATCATTGGTAACGCAGCTTCGCGCCGAAGGTTGTGAGGTTTTAGTTCGACCGCGGTCGAAGTGTCGCATTGAGGTTCCATCGCCGTGCAGCAGGGCTGAGCGCTCGCGGCCGCTGTGCGGCAGAGCGGCGCGGGCGGGTCGGTCGTTGCGAGCAAATTTCGATCGCGATCGAAGCGTTGGCGGGGAACGCCGTGCCAGACCGTGCATTGTTCCAACCGAACGAGGGAGGTCCGCAATGCCGGTCGTACCGCAACTGGCGGAGGTCGCCCAACTGGTGGGGGATCCCGGACGCGCCAACATTCTATCGACCTTGATGGACGGACGGGCGCTCACCGCCAAGGAACTGGCAATCGTCGCCGGCGTAACGGCCCAGACCGCCAGTTCGCATCTGGCCAAACTGGTCGAGCGCGAGCTTCTGAGCGTGGAAAAGCGCGGGCCGCGCCGGTTCTACCGGCTGGCAACCCCGCTTGTCGCCCGGATGCTCGAGGGCATCATGAATGTCGCGGTGACGGGTCCGCCCCGGTTTCGGCCGCCGTCCAGGATCGATAGCGAGATGCGGCGAGCGCGAACCTGCTATGATCATCTGGCCGGGGAGCTTGGCGTCGCGGTCACCGACGCGATGATTGAACGTCGATACCTCATTCTCGATGCCGATGCCGGGGAATTGACCGCGGAAGGATCGGGCTTCCTGGTCGATATTGGCGTCGACCTTACGGCACCCGTTCGCAGCCGCCGCGCGTTCTGCCGGCCCTGCCTCGACTGGAGCGAACGGCGCCCGCATCTGGCCGGCCGGGTCGGCGCTGCCATCGCCCATCTTGGCTTCGAGCGGGACTGGATCCGCAGACGGCGTTTGGGACGATCGGTCGAGATTACCGAAGGCGGCGTCGTGGCATTCAAGGAAATGTTCGGCGCTCGAATTTGATTTCGTGCGTTCTTCACATCCGGCCTTGTATCCGGCATCCACGCCTTTAGAACATATCCGGGATACGCCGGCTGCGATAAGCCGGCGTGGGCGTATCATGAAGGCGAGGCTGTTGGCGTGGATACCCCTAAAGTACGTGATGCGGGGGATGTCGAGCAGGTGGTGCGTGCGGCGCTCGCCAGCGAGCAGCCGCTGGAAATCATAGGTCATGGCAGCAAGCGGCTGATCGGCCAGCCGATGGCGACCAACGCGCTGCTCGATCTATCGGCGCTGAACGCGGTGACGGCCTATGAGCCGAATGAGCTGATCATCACCGTGCAGGCCGGCGCGCCGCTCGCCGACGTCAAGTCGCTGATCGACTCCAAAAATCAGCAGTTCGCCTTTGAGCCGATCAACACCTCGGTGCTGCTGGGCACGCCAGACGTCGGAACCATCGGCGGCATGATCGGCGCGGGTCTCGCCGGCCCCCGCCGCATCAAGGCCGGCGGCGTCCGCGACCATCTGTTGGGCGCGCATGCGGTGTCCGGCTTTGGCGACAGTTTCAAGGCCGGCGGCCGGGTGGTGAAGAACGTCACCGGCTACGATCTGTGCAAATTGCTGGCGGGGTCCTGGGGCACGCTCGCGGTCATGACCGAGGTGACGCTGAAGGTGATGCCGAGGCCCGAGAGCGAGCGCACGCTGGTGCTGCGCGGACTGGACGATATCACCGCCAACAAGGCCATGACCGCGGCTCTGGGCTCGCCGTTCGATGTATCCGCTGCCGCGCATGTGCCGAATTCGGCGTTTCGAGGCTTGGTGAGCGGGCTTGGCGATCTCGGATCTCCGCACGAGGCGGTCACGCTGTTGCGGCTGGAGGGCATTACCGCGTCCGCCGCCCATCGCGCCGCCGCGCTAGGCAGGGCGCTGGCGCTGTTCGGGATCGCGGAGATTATTGAAGATGCGGCCTCGGCGGTGATCTGGAGCTCGATTCGCGATGTTCAACCGTTCGCGGCCAGCGGCGCGCTCGGCGCGTGGCCGGTGTGGCGGATCGTCTGTCCACCGGCTTCCGGCGGTGCGCTCGGTCAGGCGCTGGCGCGGGACACCGGTGGCGACGTGATCTACGATTGGGGCGGTGGCTTGATCTGGGCGGCGCTGCCTCCCAAAGCCGACGCCCAGGCGGCGCTGGTGCGCACGCGCGTCGATGCCGCCGGTGGCCACGCCACGCTGCTGCGCGCGTCCGACGAGGTGCGGCGCCATGTCGATGTGTTTCACCCCCAGAAGAGCGGTCTCGCCGCGCTTGGCGAACGCGTCCGCCACAGCTTCGATCCGAAAAACATCCTCAATCGCGGCCGGATGATACGGGGGACCGCGGCATGAAGACCGAATTCAGCCTCGCCCAGCTCGCCGACCCCGATATTGCGGAAGCCGACAAGATTTTGCGGGCCTGCGTGCATTGCGGATTTTGCACGGCGACCTGTCCGACCTATGTGCTGCTCGGAGACGAACTCGATAGCCCGCGCGGCAGAATCTATCTCATCAAGGAGATGCTGGAAAAGGACAAGCCGCCGACACAGGAAGTGGTCAAGCATATCGACCGCTGTCTTTCCTGCCTCGCCTGCATGACCACCTGTCCATCGGGCGTGAATTACATGCACCTGGTCGATCAGGCGCGGGTGAAGATCGAACGGGATTATGCCAGGCCGCTGACCGAGCGGGCGTTGCGGGCGGTGCTCGCCTTCGTGCTGCCGCGACCAGGATTGTTCCGCGCCGGCATGATCCTGGCACGGTTGGGCCGGCCGCTGACCGCGTTGCTGCCGACGCCCGAAGCGGGCTCGAAGTCGGTTTCTGCCTCACCGACTTTATTGAGGCGAATCAAGGCGATGCTGGCGCTCGCGCCGCGCCGCCTGTCGCCGCGCGGGGCGGCCGGCGGAAGCGTTTTTGCGGCGGAGGGGACGAGGCGGGGACGCGTCGCCCTGCTGCAAGGCTGTGCCCAGCAGGTGCTGGCGCCGCGCATCAATCAGGCCGCCATCAATCTGTTGACGCGTCATGGCATCGAGGTGGTGCTGGTCAAGGACGAGCAATGTTGCGGTGCGCTGACCCATCACCTCGGCCGCGATGCCGATGCGCTGGCGCGGGCCCGCGCCAACATCACGGTCTGGCTCGCGGAGGCCGAGCGAAACGGTCTCGACGCCATCCTGATGACGACGTCGGGCTGCGGCACCGTGATCAAGGACTATGGTTTCATGCTGCGCGAGGACCGCGATTTTGCCGCCGCCGCGGCGAAGGTTTCAGCGCTTGCGAAGGATATCACCGAGTATCTCGGCGGCATCGATTTGCAGCCGCGCCAGCAGCACCGCGACATTGTCGTCGCCTATCACTCGGCTTGTTCGCTGCAGCACGGACAGAAAATCACGCAAGCTCCGAAAGAATTGCTTTCCAAGAACGGATTCGTGGTGAAAGATGTACCCGAGAGCCATTTGTGTTGCGGTTCGGCGGGGACCTACAACATTCTCCAGCCCGATATTGCGAGCAGATTGCGCGATCGAAAGGTCGCCAATATTGCGAGAGTCAAGCCGGACATGATTGCTGCGGGCAACATTGGATGCATGGTGCAAATTGCCGGTGGTACGTCAGTTCCTGTGGTGCACACGATTGAGCTTCTCGGTTGGGCGACAGGCGGTCCCCGGCAAGGATTGAACTGAACGATCGGCCCGCGCTTGCAGCGGGCTATCGAATCGCTCGAT
>Ga0116135_1001363_pt1 | contig 12398 bp, 19 predicted proteins | sample June2015DPH_20_1_FD_89738 | JGI IMG/M metagenome (GOLD analysis project Ga0116135, IMG submission 89738) | Peatland microbial communities from SPRUCE experiment site at the Marcell Experimental Forest, Minnesota, USA - June2015DPH_20_10 | ecosystem: Environmental > Terrestrial > Soil > Wetlands... | reverse complement strand
CATTTTCTCGAAAGCTGCGTCCTGCTCCACTGCGACCGATGGGGCTGTTGTGACAGGCTTCCAGCGTAATTTCCATTTAGGACTCAAGGGGTTTAGTGGGTCAAATGTGAAATCCAGATCGGGGCTTGGTATTATCCGAGATTCGTTTCGTGGATCTCGAACTACGGGAACAAATGCGAATTCTTCTCCCTCATGGCCACTGGTGAAGGGATTACTCTCGTATGTGTAATGAACGGACGAGGCACAGGACGCATCGGATAGCCAACTCGTTTCAAATCCAACGTGGATGGTGGCTCGGACTTGAACCATCTTGAAGTTAAACTGTTCCGGTGCCTTCAGGATCTCGCACAGGGACGTATGAATTGGTTCTTCGGGTTTCGTTTGCGTCAACCCGACGCCGGGGACAATGATAATGCCAATGGCAAAGAATCCCCTCCACATTAGAATCACACTGTACTTCTCTCTCGAATCACTCTAACGACGGCGTCTCGGCAATCCATCGGAAGAGGACAACCACACCAGATCGCCGTGGTTCCAGAACAGTGCCAGCCGTCAGGTTTCCTAACTAGGAACCAAATCCCTCTGATGCCTTTCAGCAAACTAATTTTCTGGCAAATGAGACACGTCTGGCCGTAAACTTCTTTCCAGCGGAACGGGACGTACTCGCCCGGTTTTTGATCTCCATACAAGAACTCCTCTACGTGGACCGACCCACCGCAGTGCCAGCCGTCGAACCACGGCAAGCACCAGTCCACACTGAACCTTCCGATGACGATTACACTGGCCCGGTCAAGTCCATCGCTGATGCTGGCCGGATCTCGTGGATCGTATTCCTGGGCATCACCGACAAGACCGGTTGCAATGAGGGACGACAGAAATACCAAGTGAAGGACTCGTCCCGCAACATTGCGCAATTGAATTCGCTTGGGCACCCATCACGGTAGACACCACTCGGGTTGTCGTTGTTCCGCTGTGCTCCGAGCGCCAGTCACCATTCAAGGAAGCCGAGTTTACGGTTTGGTACGCTGAACTCAGGTGCCCAGATGCCGACCGCCCAAAGATTCAAATCCCACCCTCAGTCGGCACCCGGCGACTTCTACGTCGCAAACGGCGAGTGTACTTCTTGTGGTGCTCCCCATGCTGTAGCGCCTGACCTAATCGGTTGGAATGATTCCGGGATGGGCCATTGCGTTTGGAAGCAGCCTGAGACGGAGGCAGAACCTGAGCAAGCCTTCGCCGCATTCGAAGCATGCTGCGTTGGTTGTTACCGGTATGCTGGCAGCGATCCTGGCTCCGCAGGAGTGCGATGCAAAATTCTGAAGGGTCTCGATGATGCCAAGAGCGGCATATTCTTCCGTCTGCGAATCACCTTCAGCAATCAACCGTTCCAACAGATTGAAGCCCGCTTCGATTTCGAGAAGTTGGCCGTTCTCGTATGCGTAGACGAGGTAGTGGACGAACTCGGCGAGATCAAGGTACAGTAGCCCGTCACGTTCGCTTCTCAAACCTTCTCAAACCTTCTACGTAGCCGTTCCACGCTGACCGGAAACCTGGACATGCTTCCAAAATCAGCGGCATGATTTGTTCCTTGTGGATCACGGCTTCTGATAGTCCTCAAATTCCCACACCGCCAAGCGGAAAGGGCCTCTTTCATCTGGCGAGAAAACGAATTGCGTTCCGGTCACCCGACTTTGCGGCCATTTTGAGATAGCGTTTTCCGGCCCTCTCGTTAAGTTGAACACCCTCTCCACGCAAATAGGCAACACCGAGGTTATACAGCGCTCGTCTGTGACCTTGAAGAGCGGCTTTCTTTAGCCAAGCCACGCCACGAACCGCATCTCGACGCACACCTTGCCCACTGATGTACATGATGCCCAAGTTTGTTTGGGCCATCTCATCACCCCGGCGTGCGGCCTTGCTGTACCACATGACGGCCTCCCGCTCGTTAACAGGAACACCTTGGCCGACCTCGTACATGAGCGCTAGATTCGTCATCGTCACTGAATCATTCTGGTTGGCGGCTTTTGTAAACCAACGCTTCGCAGCACGAGAGTTGTTCTTGACACCACGCCCGGTCACGTAGAAATAACCCAATAGGCTCTGAGCGAACGGGTCGCCCTTCTTGGCGTTGTCGAGTGTCAGTGGAAAAGCTTTTCGATAACTCTTGATGCGCCCGTCAGCCCGGTGGATCTGGTCCGATAGCGATGGCCAACGCTTGAGCTTTGTTGGGGGCATGACATAGCCAGTCTACCCCGCCTGTGGGATCTCGTCTCTTTCAGGAGGCCGCACCTTATCCAAGAACCGGTGCTCCGATGCGCCGAACACTCGGAAATTCTCTCGTGCTGTTCTCAAGATCACTTTGTTTGCTCCACCTTTGTGATCGTCGAATTGAACTGGATCATCTTCCCAGAAGCAAACTGGACAGAGATCGAATGTGCCACCGGGCTTGCGGTTCAACGTCAGGAAGCCACAACATGGGCAAGGGAAGCGATCCAAAGCTCCGGTCATCGCTTCGGTTTCTTTGACGGCTCTGCTCGTTGAGGAACGACGCAAAGCGGCAGCATCTTTGACGTAGGCTCTATAATCCACTTGGCAAGTCGAGGATGCCATGGTTCAACCTGTGGAAGTGGAAAAGGCTTATACTCCAACGTCTCGAAGCAACCATCACCATCATCGTCATAGAATAGAATCCAGTCTAGCGATCCAGTAGCAATACCACCGGCACAAGGATTTGTTTCCATATCGTACAAAAACGATTGTTTCTGAAACGAAAAACGAAATACCTTGTAGGCCACGGCTGGCACCTCGTCGTACTTAAGGGTCCGCTGAAACATTACCGCATGGCGAGGGATGAGAGCAGTGTTTGCGCTGTTGCAGGGACCCTGTTGCTTTCGGATGAGTTCGGGTCCCCACATCGAAATCTCGACCGTCCTTCCATCTAGCGTCACCGTCCACTTATTTTCTGGCTGCATCGTCTCGAACACCACGAATCCTGGGATATCCCACCCACCCCGTTTGATGATTTGTTTGGCGGCTTCCGGTTCCTGGGCGTTGCAGACGACGAAGGGAAACATTGAGGCGGCGACCAATCCCAACCATTTTGAGTTCACACCAATACTCTATCCAAATGGACCTGGGCGTTTTGTGAATGTCGCTGGGTGTGAGATCATGGCGGTGGTGACGAATGAGCAAATTGGACGAACTTGTCGGACGCCAGTTGAGTTCTGTCGAGTTTGTGCGGGACTACGTACAACTGCGATTCGATGGACCCTGCTTGTCCGTTCTTAACCCGTTATCTCTAAAGCGATACACGACCGTTGTGCAGTCGGCGGATACCGGGTTCCGAGATGGACTCTGCTCCCAAATCGGGATCGAAGTTGAGAATGTGACGATTTCGGATGGTCAACTGATCGTGAATTTCGTAAGCGCAGTCGCCTTCCTTGTGTCGTTACGAAATGAGGACTACACGGGGCCGGAGGCCATCAATTACATTGCCAACGATGGAACTTGGATGGTGACCTGATGGGCAAACGCTACTGTCATGACAGTCCGGGTCGCTTCTCGTTACCCTGAAATTCGCCTGTTCTCGAAAACGATCAGGTTGCTATCCTCAAATCTCATGAGCGCCGATTCCAGTTCCGGTCGAATCGTCCGTTGGGAAATCTTGAAAGGTCTGCCGGGTGAAGGACTGATCCCGAAGTACTTTCACATGGGTCATCCAACGCCGTGGGCTGAAGGGTTTGTGGTGCGATTCTGGAATGAGGCCATGCAAACGTCGTGGATAGTGAGACTTCGTAATGAGCACCAAAGCGGATGGCCGTGAACGGTGCGAATTGCTCAACCCTTCCAGTCTTCCGCAGGTGGCAAACCCTTTCGTTGCCGAATGCGAGAGACGCTACGCTGAAACAGCCATACGCCAGATAGCCCGCCACCGATGCTACTCATCAGAACAATTGCCAATTGGAGAACGAACGCCATACTAGTAGCGGCATCTCCATTGGACTGAATCAAGAAACGTGCCGTGGTGCTGGCGATCAAAGCACATCCAACAAACGCACTCATGACGAAGACGGCGATGCTGGCAAATGTAAAACGGAACGCAGGGAGAAGCCACAGAAGAACGGTGCCTGCTAGCGTTAATAGAACGCTGGCAACCAAGAATCCAACGATAGGCAACAGCATCCCGTTTACGGGTTCTCCAACTCAAAGTGTTTCACGCTTCGCTACTCCCACGCTGCGGCTCTTTGTGGCCCGCCAACATTCGTATCCGCCAACACAACTTCCTCTTTACTAAGCCGGGTTGTGAGAAGCGCATCTTCCGTCTACACCCAAAGCAAGTTTGGCGGAAAGCCCTGGCTCACGGCAAACCGGGCGAAGTCGTCAGTGGCGTTTTCAAAGGGCGTGTTTGTGGGCGGCTCCACCATATCTCGCTGACGGGATCTGTAACTATTGTATGGTTAGGGAACAATTCGTCCTGGCCCGGTGTCGAGGTTAAGTAGCTGAACGAATCGAAGAACGTGCAATGGTGCGAAAACTCATCGGGTGGTGCGTAGGTATTGTGGCGATGTCACTGTTAGTAGTGTTAGCGACCGCTTGGACGAAGAGACATTTGCATTGGTTCGTTCCTGTGCATGGCGCAACACTCACGATTGACCGATCAATCCATCCGAAAATGTCACTTTTCAGATCCACTAGCTTTCTCTATGTCCTACCTCCAGACCGGCTGATGGTCTTGGTCCACGAAAGCAGTGGTCAGAAACATACGTATGTAATTCTAGGCCCCGGTCCAGGGCATCTTCCAGAGGGCTTTAAGGGAAGTATCCAGCGTTGTGAATCCGTGTTTGTGGCGACACCGCTGTTTGGTTTTGCAGACGATGGTTCGGATTGCGTTAAACCTATGCCGAATCGGGACGACAATCGTGAAGCCAAGTTTGCAGCGAGATTTGTCGAGTTCACCGCTGATGACGGCAAGCGGCTGAGGGTGGAATGGTGACTCCGGCTCGGTATCCTGGCCATGGGACCCGTTCCAGAATTTTTGTTGAGATCGATTCTCTCCTCGGCTGACCGCACTGCGGAATTTCTTTTGTAGATCGGTCGAAGCACGGCCTGCATTTTAGTCCCGCCGACTGTACTACACCTAGACGGATTGTGGCTTGGTTGAGATTTACTGTGGTTTTTAAGCGGAGGCTGATAAGTGGTGGGCCATCTCTATCGTCGCCGCTGACTCCACTGCGATCAGCGTCACCATATACGCCATCGCTTCGGCATGGGCATGCCGAACTGACTCGGTCAAGGCACTGACTCTCTTCGGGTCCACACCTTCGAGACCCTTCAGGCTTTCAAGCGACATGAGTCCGTTCTGGATCGATTTGCTGAACTCGAACATGATTTCTACTGCCGAAAACGTTGTCCATGCGTTCTCCTTTCATACGGCAAGGAAGTTTAGAGAACTCTCATTTGCGTCGGAGAAAAGTACGTTGTTCCTGTACGTAAGCTGTGTGTGGTCGCTTTTAGTCACGAAGCCACATTGCGAGAAGTTGTGGGTCCGTTTCAGCCGTTGCTCGGAAGGGAAACGGAGCAGGAGCTACCAGGACTATCTCGTTCACTGTACCAAGGATAGTGGTTCCTGTTTTGAATTCAAATCCGTCGAATAGCGTATTCTCTATTAGTACCTCTTGGACTATGGTTGGTTGGTGGTAAAAGCGTTTCGAATCTTGAGACTGGAGCGGCGTGGTTGTCCCCGTCGCCGAAACGGAATCGGTGGATTAGTTTTTGGGACTCCTGTTCGGCAGTTCGTGGGAAGGGACTCGTTTCCAGAACTTTTCTTGAGCACCGATCTCCCTCGACGGCAAACCGGCCCCGGCGTGTACTACACCTGGACGGATTGTAGCTATTTCGAATTTCACTGTGGTTTACGGGCGTGACCCAATCGTCGCTCTATAGCGTTGCCTACCAGATCATGCCAGCGTGTTACCCAGTGCAATGCGATTTCATTGTCAAAGCTTCTGTCGAAGAAACGACAGGTACTCAATGTCCCGTTCGTACTCCGTTCGGGCGATATTGATGGCATCGGGGCACACTTCATTAGCAGCGAAGGCCCACTCCTGGTTTGACTGACTGAAAAAGTCAGGTATCGTCGGTCTATCCTTGAACTCTTCAGCGAGAGATTGCCTTGCAGATACGACCCAGGAACGCCGGGTTTTGACGACATCTTCTCGGGCTGCAATGTCGAGTCCGTCACGAAGCCTCTCAGCCTTGTGAAGTAGTTGGCCTAACAACCTCCGCTCCCGTTCGCTTGGGGCCACAAATCCACGACCGTGCATAGCTTCTACTATTCTATTCGAGCAGTTCCCGACCATCGGCGAACGCCGAAACTTGGGCAGAACTTCTTCGAGGGTGTAACTCGACAAAACTCGCCAGTCATCGAAGCTCAGTACCGACGCTCCATTGTGCATTGTACGTTAACCGTGTACGCTTGTCTCGATGCGATGCGTTTGTTACGCCCGAGTGAGCACGACCGATCAGAACTGCGAAATGCAACTCCGTGAATTGAGGGAGTACATCTCACGCCGTGACTGGAAGAACGCCGGGGAGTTTGTGGACACCGGCTGGTCGGGATCGAAGATAAGCCGTCCAGCGCTTGATCGCCTCATGGCCGACGCCGCCCAACGCAAATTCGATTGCGTCGTAGTTTATAAGATCGACCGCTTTGGCCGCTCGGTGCTGCATCTGAACCAGCAGTTAGCCGCATTGACAAGTTACGGGGTGAGATTCATCGCCACAAGTCAATCTTTGGATACCGACGAAAAGAATCCAACCAGTCGGCTGTTGCTTCAGATTCTCGCCAGCGTTGCGGAATTCGAGCGAGAAATGATTCGTGAACGGACACTGTCGGGCATTAAAGCGGCCCGTGCTGCCGGAAAGATCATCGGTCGCCCGAAGCGAGTGTTTCGCCGTGATGAAGTTGTGCGGCTCCGGGATGAAGAAGGGTTGTCGTGGAGAGCAATAGGCAAGCAACTTGGAATTCCGGTGATGACGGCGGTGGATTCCTACAGAACCGGGTGTACGGAAACTGTCGAAACGGCCAAGCCGGTTCCAGGCGGCAATCGAAAGAAGAAGATCGTCGCAGCGTAGGTGTACGGACGTGATCGGTTACCGTACAAGCAAACCGTCCTTACCGACACTTGACGCATAGCGACTTTCCCGGCGAACTACCGAAAGCGTGGCCGGAAAGCTTCGCCGGTATGAGACAAAACGTGCGAAAAAACCAGACCATGAATGAACAGCTTACTTTTGCGGTTCGTAGGTCGCAGGGTCAATCTTGGTTGCAACAACTTCAAATACAGACCCGACGACAATTTGCGAGTCCCATCCGCCCAGGTGTCCAAACGCACCACCGCCGATAGTCATGCGTCCGGTTTCCTTATCTCTGACGGCTTTCAATCGTTTGTCAGCGTAGTCGAAGCGGCCAACGAAGGTGGCTGTTACGGAATACAGAGGACAACCCATGCAAACCACTCCGTCTCTCATTCTGTATGCTTGGTTGAGGTACCTTCGCAGCTTTTTGTAGTTGGAATCAGCTTGAAACGTGACCACTGGACGAACTTCGATAGGAACCCAGTTCAGCTTATCGAGATGCTGTAAATCTGCCAAGGAACCTAAAAGAGCGTACTCGGTCGCCGGGGGCAAGGTGGGGTGAGAACTCGCAACCTCGAACCAAACGCTTGGATCTTGTGAACAGTTCGTATCCACCAATGTGCCTGCTTCAGGGCCAATCTGAACCGTCGCTCGTACTCGTATAAGCCTGCCATCGAAATGAGAAGGCGCTTTAGCAAGTTCGCAGAGTGTTATGGCAATCGGGTCGTTCGTTTCCGCCGCCCAAGATGGAACAATGACGAACAAGAAACACAGCGCCGTTGACGATGCCCTCACGCCCATGATTTTCGCACAGCCGGAACCACGTATCCGTCCCATGGCTGTGGCTTACACGACGTAAAGTAGCGGGCCGGAGCGTAGGTTTCACGACCAACTAAAATTGAATCAACGCCGATGAAGAGGAAACCGCCTGTCTCTCGATTGCACAAACCGAACCCGAAGCCACGATTCAAGACCGTCGAACGATCCTGGCACAACGGCGCTGACGTCGAAATCGGTCTTTACGCCCGGTCACTTCGCAATGCCGCCAAGACGCTCATCTCCACTTTGGACCGGCCACCGAATCCCAAAACGGCGTGGGATGCAACTCCGATCATCCTGCTCTACCGGCAAGCCGTCGAACTTAATTTGAAGTCTCTCGTTGGCGAGGGTAGCAACTTCTTGCCGTCGCCAATCGACTCGATCACACTTTTCAAAACACATTCGTTGCGGTGGCTTGCGCAGATTGTTTGTCAGATCATCAAGGCCGTTCGTTGGGAGAAAGAATTCAAATGCGAAGATGTTACCGGCCTTGCCGACTTCAGTGCCCTCGTAAACGAACTCGAAGCATTGGACCCCGTCTCTTGTGCGGTTCATTCCAAGAGCCGTCGTCGAGATGGTTCAGCGCCGGAACTGCTACAGCCATCAAATGCGATTCGATTCGCTAAAAAGTTGGACGGCCTTTTGGATTTGTTGGATGCGACCACTGATGCGCTGGCGGCTACATGGGATCTGAGGGCGGAAGGGATTTCGGTAGAACTCGATTCGGAAGCCGGAGAAGATTTCGGGCCGACGATTCAGTGACTATCAGTTGTGGCGCTTGCGTATCCTTGGAGGGGAATAGGTCGCCACGAAACGGGAGCCGGGTAGAAACTCAAGTAGCTTCTCGTCTTTCTCTTTCGGTACCTTCACCAGCCTACCGATTCCTGAGGTCGGGTTAGTGTATCGAGCGTAACACCACTCAAAGAAGGGTTCGAGTTCTGGGTCAATCCATGGCCCCAAATAGAACTCAGGCGATTCGTTTTCTGGATAGTATTTGTGCGGGCTATTTGTTCGGATGTTTTCGGATGTCCACCACAGTCGGCATGGTCCCTTTTCGGACAGGCATTCAGCGATGATCGTCCCCTGCTCTCTTTCAATGGCTAACTCCAATTCAGCCCAGGTCATGGACCGATTGCTTGCGGCCATAACGTTGGCGAAGCGTCTTTCCTGCAAGCGGAAAACGATCCAGAGGACGCCTATTGCCGGAATTGAAACGACGCCAGCGATCAGCAAGACCGGTATGAATAAGAGCGAAAGTGGCATCCCGATTGTTTTTGAGTCGCTACTCGTCGGCTCTCCGCTGTCTGCCGTCCCAGTTTCACTTTTGGTGATGTCGTTGGAGTTCATGGCCCCCCGAATTATACGGTCAATCCCATGCTGACTGCGCCGAGCTTCCGACCTGCTCAAGCAGCCACCACAAGGCTACAGTTTTCACGAGGACGAAGGGCCGTGGATCAACGGCAACGCTCATTTTGAAGCCGGTCAAGGGAATCTGCCGGTACTGAGCATCCAAATCGTCTTCAGGCACGAACACCCGGCTAATCGTAATGCTATCGACCTTGCCTCGACCATCCAGAGCAACGCCAAAGCCACGAGCTAAACCATTCTCGAAATCTTCCTCGGCCTGTTGAGATCGCTCAACCGGATCGCTCCAACGAACAAAGAAACGCCTTCGCCACAATACGACATCCTGTTGCGTCGTCCACAACAAGGTCGGAGGATAACCCTGTTCCACAACAAACCGAATAAAATCGTTAACCGCACTATCGAAACCAACTCTGATCGATGAGACTTGAAATCGATCTCGTTGGAGTTGGACTGGAATGTAGACGTGAGGGCCCTGCGGGTTGTAGCAGATTAGCCCATGTTTATTCGCAAGCCTCAGGACCGACTCAATCGTTTCTTCCAGCGTGTTTCCGTAGCACATGCAGATAATCAGATGCGATCCAGATTTGTCATGAGCGCAAGACCAAGGGCAAGAGTCACGTTTTTCTTCTGGCAACGTGTCGATTTCCGGGTACATCTGACACAAGTCTTGATAGAAAGATTCGATGGCAGGACTCTTCTCTGTCGGAACCCATTCCCGTTTGCACAGGTTCACGTAAAGCGCTTGTGCCTCTTTAACGGCAGAGCGGCGTTGCTGTCCCAAACTGCCAGATCAAAGCTCATGCTGGGTTTCCGCCGTTGGCTGGGAATCCTTCAAGGACACTCTCGTTCCATTCATGCGACGGAGAGGCCCAATCTCCTTCGAGAGGCGGGTTCGGATAGTTGTTCCGGCAGTATCCACGTTTGACGGAGAAATCAAAAACGGCATGTGCGTATCCGTTGATGCGAAGAAGGGCTTTCAGTCGATCTGGTAACCAGACAATCTCTACAACTGATTCCAGGTCTCGGTCAATCACTGATCCGACGTTGTAGATGTGTAGTGCATCGACGATGTTATTCTCCTTCAAGTGGAAATCCCACGCATAGAAATAGCCGGTTTCTCCGTCGTCCTCAAAGACGCAACCAAACGGTTCGGTAGGCGAATCTGCGGCGACGACGGTGGGTTTGCCGACAAAGAATTTGCGTTGGGTGCTGTTAGTGCGCCTTCCCATTATTCTTCGTCCCACGGGGCGGTGCCGATTGGTTTCATCTTGCCGGTATGGAGGTCCCATGTTGTCGATACGGCAATTTGAACACGAGGAGCTTCCCTCAAGTTGTAAAGATGAATTGCATCTCGCAAGTGGACCGACCGAGGAAGTTCGATGTAGCCGAAGCGTTCGTCCCTTTGAATGATGCCTTCTTCGACCCGGCTCAAATCCAAGTGTTGGATCTTCCAGCTTGAATCGTCGCCCCAGATGCAGCCAGCTACAAAGCCGTGATGTGGCGGAAACTTGATCCAGCCGCTTTCGTAGTCTCCTTGGTCACCCCACACCCAGCCACCGTTCTCCGCTTGAAGGAACTGTCCATCCGGCCCTCGCAACTTCGGTCGTCCTCGATGCGTGCCCTGAACTTTTGTGAACTCAGAGCCTTTTGGGAGAGAGTCAAACGGAGCATTCCAATCCGTAATCGCTCGACCCGGTCCACAGTATTCCTGCGATGCGTGCTCACGGTAATCTGGCACATAAAACTCGACTGGACAAAAACCGCCTGACGCTGGCTCTTCGCCACCGATGTCCTTAAATCCGTCGCCGGGGAATATTTCCATCACCCTGGTCGCCGTGTATTCCGTGCTGTACAAAGCAAAATGTCTTGAGCCACGCCGGAACCACCAAAACGTGTGGAGGAACCGGTAGTTGCGTTCGTAAGTGCCGATCAGCTTCTCTCCTCCATCTAGGCCGTGCTCGAAAACGCCAACTTCACAAGTCTCCCAGGCCCTCGGGCGGTTGTCGATGACCTTTACAGGGCTTGCGGTGAAGTACGGGAATTCTTTGAGATCCTTTGCTGTCTCGGATCTCGGGTCGGCTGCTTCGACGGGCATGATGTGTGACTCTTGAGTTTACCGTTCCAGGCGGTTCAAGATGACACCGCAGGTAGTGACTGAAAGTGCGTTCATGTGAATTAGCGGTCTTCGTGAGCCTCTCCGCTCTTGGCGTATTTGCGAAGTCCGCAGTGAACACACCTGGACGAGAATAGCCCAACTCGCCAGGATTCCTTGAAGAATGTCCGACCACAACGTGGGCAGCGAAATTCCTGTAGACGGGCAAAAATCAAGACCGCCGTCAATCCCCAAGCGCTGAATAGGACCAATGCAATTCCAGGATCGTGAAATACATTCGTGACCGCCTGACTCAGTCGAGGGAACAAGGGTATGAACCCGAGGACAAGAAACAGTAAGGTGATCCGCATAAGTCGGAGTTTTCGCCATCTGCGACTGTAATCAGCTTCGGATATGAGATTCTTTCCACGGAGTTCCGTGGATGGTTTCCCCATGCCTCAACAGTACAGCGCTTCAGTGAACCATGCAAACGTTCGCTGTTTTCTAGTCAACGCACCTTTACCATACTCGCACCATATCTCGCCAGCAATAGTGCCGAGCTTGGAGCGAATGAGAGAACCGGCCTGAACTCGAAGCAAGAGATCAGGCGTGGCTTCCATCTGCTACTTCAGGTTAATGGATTTGGCGGGCTATATCGAAGGCGTCAAGGGTTTCGCTTACCTCAGTCAGAAGATATGCGTGCGGGTTTGGTCTTCAAGGAGAGAATCACATATCCGATACACGTTCCGACCTAGATCGCCGCCACGAGGAACAGTCCGGTCTGCCTTTTTCGGGCGAAGCGTTGGTAATCGGCAGGGATCGTAACAAACTAAGCCGACTTGCCCCGGCGCACCACGGTTTCGTAACGATCACACTCCCTCGAAGCGTATCCCGATACACTGCACTTTCAGGACCCAAGGCCGGTGCCCGAGATGCGGCCTATCACGCCTGAAATCGGATTCGACCGCTCGAATCCGGCTAT
>Ga0116135_1001362_pt1 | contig 12410 bp, 8 predicted proteins | sample June2015DPH_20_1_FD_89738 | JGI IMG/M metagenome (GOLD analysis project Ga0116135, IMG submission 89738) | Peatland microbial communities from SPRUCE experiment site at the Marcell Experimental Forest, Minnesota, USA - June2015DPH_20_10 | ecosystem: Environmental > Terrestrial > Soil > Wetlands >... | reverse complement strand
GAATTATTCGTCAGGCGCGCTGGGAGTCATTCAGGCGTCGACCGCACTGTGGCCGGGCTACCCGGAACGGATCGAGATCCACGGCACGAAAGGCAGCGCCATCGTGACTGGCGACCAACTGACCACGTGGGATGTCCGGGACGACGAGGGCGAGCCGGCGCCTGTTGCGCAACAGGCCAAGTCGGGCGCGTCCGATCCGATGGCGATTTCGCTCACGCCCTTTGAGCGGCAGCTTGCCGACTTTGGCGAAGCATGCATGGCTGGCCGCGCGCCAGCGTCGTCGGGCATTGACGGCTATCGCGCGCTGCAACTGGTGCGGAGCATTTACACGTCCTGCGCCGAGGGAAGAAAAGTGAAGATTCCCGCGGTCGAGCTCTAAACGCAGGGCTGCCGGTTCGCGCCGCACGCTTTGAGCGCAATGTCATTCGCGAGGGGTAAGTGCAATGATCACAGAGAAATACCGCTGGCCCGATGAGCTCCGAGTGCAAAGTCTGATATAATTCGAGATACAAACAAAATATGAGCAGCTCAGCCACCGCAACCCACCCAAATCTCACACAGGACGCCTTTGTCGTCAGGAATCCGGACCTGGATCTTAGCCCGATGACGGGAATGACCAGGAAGCACTATATCGAGTGCGCTCAATATGTCCTGGGACGCGCATTCCGGCACGTGAAGTCTTTTGACCAGCCGATTATTTTTCCTTTGGTGCCGGGCAAGTCCTATCCCCAACCCAATGACCCCGACTGGCGCATTCGGTCGTACGAGTTTGAAGCGTTGGAGAGGACGTTCAACCTCGCGGCGCCGCTGATCCATGTCGAACCAGAAATCTCAATCGGCGACATCAAGCTTCGCGATTACTATTGCCATCATTTCTATAACGCGCTCACGCCAGGCCACGTGAACAGTCTGCCACTACCCGAGGATCTGCCCGACGCGACCTATCAGTTCACGTGCGAGTTCGGCGGATTGACGAAGACCCTGCTGCTGATGCCCGATGTGCTGTGGCCGCATTTGACCCAACAACAGCGCGACGAGATGGCCGTGACCATCTCCAAGTGGGCGCATCACCGCACTACGCAAAACAACTGGCGGCTCTTTAATATTTGCGCGCTCTCGTTCCTGAAAAAACACGGCTACGCCATCGACGACGATCTGCTCAAGAGCCACCTGATGTGGATCACCTCGTACCACGCAGGCAACGGCTGGTATCTGGAGCAAAGTTACAACTACTACACGATCAGTCTGTTTGTGGTCTACGGCACCATCTGGAGCCAGACCTTCGGCCGCGAGCATTATCCGGAGATCGCATCGGTGCTCGAAAAAAGCTTCGCGGAGCTGTTTCAGACCTACGCCAACTTTTTCGGGCGCGATGGCTTCATCAACATGTGGGCTAGGAGCATCTGCTATCGATCCTGGATTTCGGGAGGCTTCCCCGCGTCGTTCCTGCTCGCGACCAAACCGCCGTTCGACCCCGGATGGGCGCGGCGCTTGTGCTCCGGATCGATCCTGCAGTTCACCGGCCGCGAAGACTTTTACCAGAACGACATCCCGAGCCTCGGCTTTTACGGCCATCGCGAGTACGCGATCCAAAGTTACAGTTGCCCGGCAAGCCCGTTCATCATGTTTCTCCCGTTCATTTGCCTTGCCCTGCCGGAAGACGCTCCTTTCTGGACGGCGAAAGAGAACGACGGCATGTGGGAGGAACTGGGCGCGAAGTCAAAAAGAACGGTCCTGCAGAAACCGGGGATTGTCCTCGTCAACCACGGCAGCAGCGGGAGTTCGGAGATCATCTCCGGCAAGGTGTACGACGACGATCACAACTATTCCAAGCTGGTGTTCAATACACATTTCCCCTGGGAGAACCACGATCCCAAAGGCGGCACGTCGCAGGAGTACAGCTTCCGCAGCCTCGACCCGCGCGACTTGCGCGGCGTGGACATCAATTTTTACCTCACCGGCCGCACCGTCGATAACAGCGCATCGAAGAGCCGCGCGTATTCGACTTCACAGAGCATTCTCTTCAACGGCGTCCGCAATGGAGTGCTCTACCGGCAACTGATCATGCGCAAGCCGCCGAACAATGGCGTCGGCTACCTTATCGACCTGGCCGAGATCACCGTGCCGGGCGGCGTGGTGCGTGTGGACCGCTGCCGCCTCGCCTTCGAGCACGAGCTCACGCTGGGCCATTACGGCCTGCCCCACATGGGTGGCGAAAGCGCGATGCTGAACGTCTTCCAGCGGGGCAGAGAGCGCGGCATTACCGCATCTATTCCCGGCCGTCAGGTGGCGCTCGTCGCCTACTCCGGATGGGATGAGGTCGAAAGCCAGGTGCATCGCGGTTTCAACGCCGAGGCGGACGAGAGCACGGTGTTGTACGTCCATCGCAGACGCATCGCAAAAAATCCCGCGATGGAGTTGATGATCACCGCTATGCTGCACAAGACGGACGATGCTTCCTGGACGCCGGAGGAACTGAGCCCAGTCAAGGATCTCCGGATCATCGACGTCACTGCATCGGGGTCGGTTCTGGGAGCCGAGATCACGTTGGCGGATGGCGCCGTGTACCTGGTCGACTTCAAAGATGTCGACGGATTGAGGAATTGCTGACAGCTCTCGATCCAGCTCAGTGACTTGCCTTCCGATCCGGCAGGGCCGTCCAGATCTCGGGATCCTCCAGGCCAAGCGACCACGAACAAAAACCCTGGAGGCCGCGGTCGGCGACTAACTGGTAGCGGTCGCGAAACGTCTGCCGATCGGTGTAGAAAACCCACTCGCGCAACTGATCGCGGTAGAAGAAAAAGAAGGCAGTGTGGTCGGCCGCATCCCACTCGGGCTTGACGGCGAATTCTGCGGCCAGTTGCGCGGCATCTCCCGACTTGATGGAGTCGCCGGTCAAATTTGGCCGCTCATCCCCGGTGGTTTTATCCGTGATCGGTGCTCCGGTGTACCAGTGGTCTCCGTAAAGCGGAATTCCGAGCGAGAGCTTATCCTTGGGTACAAACTGCAGGGCGTAGTCTAAATTTTCGACAGTCCATTGCCACCCTGCGACGGGGCCGGGCATGGTCCAGCGCGTGTGCTGATCGTAGGTCATCAGGCAAATCAGGTCCGCGGATTTGGCGAGGGCGGCAAGATCGTACGCACCGCGCCAGTCCGCGTAAATCCACTTGGAAAATCCACCGCCGCCAGGATAGCCGGGCGCGTTGGGCACGGTGGCGATAGTGAGCTGGAGGCCCGCTTTGTGCAGCGCGTCCGCTGAGCGCGCGACCACGGCCGTGAGCCCGTCGCGATCAAGATAATCGAGATGCTCGAAATCGATTTGGAATCCGACATAGCCGTGCAGCTTTGACTCGCGTAGCAACGCTTCGTTCATGCGGTTTTGTGCGGCTTCGCTGCCGGCCAGGTTGTGGAACTTGGTTTTTCCGAAAAGCGCGACAATGGGCATCACCGGCAGACCCTGGCCCTGCGCCGTCGCGAGAACCGTCGCATTGGGCGCGCCCGTGACCAACCCGTTCTCATCCACGTTGTACCAGGCAGGCACCAGCACATCGATCTTGCCCGAGTGCGCGAGGAATGACCGCACGGAATCAGGGGAATCGGTCATGTAAAACAGCGCCGACGGCGCGGCACAGAACGCGTGGCCGCACAAAAGACAAAAGAATGCGATGAAAACGAATCGACGCATAACGAGCTACCTCACAGAAATCCGCGCGAGAGACCGGTCACGGGGCGTTGCTTGAAACTATAATCTAACGGCGCGGCGCTTTGCCGCGGAAGCAACCATTCGGATTTGAGTTTTGAGGAGTTTGCTGCGCCATGGGGAACGAATCGAAGAGTGAGCGGACGACACGACGTGAAGTGTTGCTGGGGGCGGGCGCATGGAGCCTGATGCAGGCGGGGAACGTACGCGCGTTCGCGGGGCAGGCAACGGCTGCGCCACCGGAACCAAGCGCTGAGAAAACTGCGAGCCCGAAGCTGCCTCGTGCGCGACCGGTCGTGGCGGATCGCAAGTTTTCGTCACCGGCGGTGGAAGATGCCATCGCCACTTTGCAACACCAGATTGGCGACCCGGCTCTGCGCATCCTGGTTGAAAACTGCCTGCCCAACACACTCGATACCACGGTCTATCCCGGCGCGTTCGACAAGCATCCGGACACCTATGTAGTGACCGGCGACATCGATGCCATGTGGCTGCGCGACTCCTCGGCGCAGGTGTGGCCGTATCTGCGCCTGGCGCGCGAGGACGCGCGGCTGCGCATTCTGCTGGAAGGCGTGGTCCGCCGCCAGGCGCGCATGATTCAACTCGACCCCTATGCCAATGCATTCACACGAGACACAACGGATTCGCCGCTCTCCTGGGCGGTAAACGACCGCACGCAGCATCACGCGGGTGTGGCGGAGCGCAAGTGGGAGATCGATTCGCTCTGCTTCCCGATCCGGCTGGCGTACGGCTATTGGCAGGCGACGGGCGATGCCGGGCCCTTTGACGCGCAATGGCGCGCGGCTGCGGACGCGATTCTGCGCACCTTTACCGAGCAGCAGCGGAAGCAGTCGCAGGGGCCGTACAGCTTTCAGCGCAAGGCGGAGTCTCCCTACGACACCCAGGGGCTTTCGGGATTCGGCAACCCGGCGCGGCCGAACGGCATGATCTTCAGCATGTTCCGGCCGTCGGACGATGCCTGCATTTTTCCGTTGCTGGTGCCTTCGAATCTCTTCGCGGTCAAGGCTCTGAACCAACTGGCAGAGTTGGCCGCCCACGCCGCGCAGGATACGGCGCTTGCGGCGCGGGCCTCGGCGCTGAGCGAGGAAGTGGCACAGGCCACCGCGCGACACGGGCGGGTGAACCATCCGCAACTTGGCGAAATCTGGGCATACGAAGTGGACGGCTACGGTAGCCAATTGCTGATGGACGACGCCAACGCTCCCGGCCTTGCGACGCTGGCCTACCTCGGCATCTGCCCGACGAGCGACGCCGTCTACCAGCGCACACGCAAATTCGCATACAGCGACGCCAATCCGTATTACTTCAGCGGCACGGCGGCGGAGGGCGTGGGAGGGCCACACATCGGACTCAATTCCATTTGGCCCATGTCGATCATGTATCGCGCATTTACGTCGACCAGTGACGCGGAGATTCGCCAGTGTCTGCGCTGGCTGCGCGACACCACGGCAGGCACGGGCTTCATGCACGAGTCGTTCCATAAGGACGACCCGTCGAAATTCACGCGTTCGTGGTTTGCGTGGGCCAACACGCTCTTCGGCGAGCTGATGATGACGCTGGCCGAGCAGAAACCGGCGCTGCTGGCAACGCCGTTGGGCTAAGACGATCGAGGGCGCACATTCATTTAGGACAGAGCCTAGCCCAGCCGGTATCCTGATCCGGAGATGAATGGGCGCAAGCTGGTCGACATTTTCCGATGGCTGTTTGACGCGCACCGCGGCCCGCGAGGCCGGCTGATTCCGCGATGGATTTTTCTGCGCGCGCTCGGCCTCATCTATTTCTCCGCGTTTTACTCGCTGCTGTTTCAGATCAAGGGCCTGATCGGTCCTGAAGGGATTCTGCCCGCGGAAGAATACCTGGGCGCGGTTGCGGAACATTTTGGCTTAGCGCGCTTCTGGTACACGCCATCGCTCTTCTGGATCTCGACAAGCTCGGGCTTCCTGATGGCAGTGACGTGGATCGGGCTGCTGGCGTCGATTGCGGCCTTCTGCAATCTGTGGCCGCGTCTCAGCTTCTTCATCTGCTTTCTCTGTTTTCTCTCGTTTGTCGGCGCATCCCAGGTGTTTTCCGGCTATCAGTCAGACGGCATGTTGCTCGAAGCCGGATTTCTGGCGCTGTTTTTCGCGCCGCCCGGACTGATGCCGGGATGGGGCGCGAGCCGTCCGCCTTCGCGCGCAAGCTGGTTCTTGCTGCAGTGGGAGTGGTTTCGCATCTACTTCGAATCGGGCATGGTGAAGCTCGCGAGCGGCGACCCCCAGTGGCGCAACTTCACGGCCATGGACGAGTACTACCAGAACGGCCCGCTGCCCACATGGGTGGGGTGGTACGTCGAGCATTGGCCCCACTGGTTCCATGCAGCCTCAGTGGCTGGAACGCTGGCGTTGGAGCTGGGACTGGTCTTCATGCTGTTTTTCCCCCGGCGCGTGCGGCTGATCTGCTTCTTCATCGTCACGCCGTGGGAGATGGGCGTGATCCTCACCGCCAACTACACGTTTCTGAATTACCTGGTGCTTGCGCTGGGCTTTCTGCTGCTCGACGACAAATTCCTGCTGCGCTTTGTGCCCGCGCGTTTTCGCCCGAGCGAGCCGGAGGCCGCGCCCGAACCGCACTTGGAGCGGGGAGACGATGAGCCGATTTCGATCTTCGCCACGAGCGAAGCAAACACGGCACGCGAGGCAGCTGCTGCGCATGAGAGCGAACACCCGCAGCCGGTGACGCAGAGCCGCCCCGCTTTTTACTGGTGGGTGACGCGACTATCGGTGACGGCATTCCTGCTGACATGGATCGCCTATGACACCACCGCGGAGATGATCGCGATTCCGTTTCGCCACGTGCATTTACCCGCGGAGCCCATCGCGGCGCTGGAACCATTTCGCATCGCCAACCAGTACGGCCTCTTTGCGGTGATGACGCGCGGCCGCTACGAGATCGAATTTCAGGGTTCGAACGACGGCGTGAACTGGATTCCATACGAGTTTCGCAACAAGCCGCAGGCGCTCGACGAAGCGCCGCGCATCTATGCGCCTTACCAGCCGCGCTTCGACTGGAACCTGTGGTTTGCGTCGCTGGGCGGGTGGCGCGAGAACGAAATCGTTCCAGTCACGGAGGAGCGGCTGCTGCTTGGCGACAACGACGTGCTGGCGCTGTTCCGCGGCAATCCATTTCCGCAGTTGCCGCCGCGTTACGTGCGCGCGGTGCTTTGGCAATACTGGTTTACTTCGACGGACGAGAAGCGCAACACCGGCGATTGGTGGCGGCGCGAATCGCTGGGCCTTTACGCGCCGGAACTGACCCTCACCGAGGACGGCCGCTTTGGCGCGGTGGAATGGCCCGAGGAAATGCCACCGCACGATTAGCAGGGATCAGGGGCGAGGAGAATGAGGATGATGACATAATGAGCCGCGCCAGCGTGATCGGATCGGGCCCGAACGGGCTGGCTGCCGCCATCGTGTTGGCGCAGGCAGGGCTGCGCGTGGACGTTTACGAGGCCGAAGCCGTGCTGGGCGGCGCAACGCGCACCTTGCCGCTCACGCTGCCTGGATTTCTCCACGATTTCGGCTCGGCCGTGCATCCTTTTGCCGCGGGTTCGCCGTTTTTCAGCACGCTACCGCTCGCGGAGCACGGATTGGAATGGGTCCACGGCGACGCGGCGCTCGCGCATCCGCTCGACGACGGAACTGCAGTCGTCCTCGAGCGCGACCTCGCGGCGACCGAGTGCGCGCTGGGCGAAGACGGCAAGGCGTGGCGAAACTTAATGCAGCCCGCGGCCGACAATTGGCAGGAATTTGCCAAGGACACACTGGGGCCGCTCCTGCACCTGCCGCGTCATCCATTGCGCATGTCGCGATTCGGATTAAGCGCGCTTGAGTCCGCGCAAGGTTTCGCGGCGCGCCATTTTTCGAGCGCGCGCACGCGTGCGGTCTTTGCGGGCTTGGCAGGGCACTCCTGCCTGAGCTTCGACAAGCCGCTGAGCGCAACCATCGGATGGATGTTCGGCATCACGATTCATGCGGTGGGCTGGCCCATACCGCGCGGCGGCGCGCAGGCCATCGCGCAGGCGCTTACAAGTTATTTAACGTCGCTCGGAGGTACGGTGCATACTGCGCGCCGCATCAATGCGGCGGCCTTCAAAGAGCTCGAAGCGGGCAGCGAGTTCGTGCTCTTTGACACTGCGCCGCGGCAACTGCTGGCGATTGCCGGCGACCGGCTTGGCAGCGGCTACCGGCGCGCGTTCGAGCAATTCCAGCCGGGACCGGGTGCATTCAAAATCGACTACGCGCTTTCTGAGCCGGTTCCGTGGCGTGCGCAGAAATGCCGCAGGGCCATCACGGTGCACCTGGGCGGAACGTTCGAAGAGATTGCCGCTTCGGAATACGCCGTGGCGCAGGGCCGATGCGCGGAGCGGCCCTTCGTGCTGGTTGCACAGCCCACGCTCTTCGATGCGACGCGCGCGCCCGAGGGCAAACATGTGTTGTGGGCTTATTGCCATGTGCCGAACGGGTCGGCAATCGATATGACTGAACGAATGGAAGCGCAGATCGAGCGCTTCGCTCCCGGCTTCCGCGATTGCATTTTGGCGCGTCACGTTTCGACGCCAGCCGCCCTGGAGACTATGGACGCAAATCTTCTGGGCGGCGACATCGGCGGAGGCGCATTATCACTGCGGCAGATGATCTTTCGGCCCACTTTGCGCGGCTACGCGACGGGTACCAGAAATTTGTTTCTGTGCTCGGCGTCGACGCCTCCCGGCGGCGGTGTGCACGGCATGTGCGGCTATCATGCAGCGCAGTTTGCGCTGCGTCAGATGAAGAGAGGCTGACGCACCCCCGAGGAAAAAGAGGCCGCTTGCTGAAATTGTGCTTTGCCTTCCACTTCGCACAATTTCGGCAAACGGCCTGTTGAGGCATCTTCCCCTTGGAATAAGGTCTGCGGCTTTACCCGCGTGCGTAGCTTTCGAGGGCGACGCGCGAGGGAATGGTGAGCGTGCATCCATGCTGCGCCACCAGGTGATGGTTTTTGAAAATGCTCAATGTGCGCGTAACGGTTTCGCGCGATGCGCCGATGAATTCGCCGATCTGCTCGTGCGTGAGCGACAGGCGGCAGCGCACCGGGCGTTCGGGCTTCTGGCCGGGTTCGTCGCTCCACACCAGCAGCAGGCGCGCCAGGCGCTCGGGTACGGAGGTCGAGAGGCCCACCATGCGCAGTTGTTCGCAGGCGGTGTTGTAGGTGCGAACCATCTCGCGCGCTACCGACTGGTAGACGGCGGGATGACGTGACATGAATTGCAGAAAGACCTGTTGCGAAATGTGCGCGATCTTGGCCGGATAGAGCGTGTCCGCGGTCATTTCGTACGCGCCGCCAGAAAGCGCGGAGGAAAGGCCCAGCACCTCGCCTGCCTTGGCGATGCGGAAGCTCAGGCGGCGGCCGTCGGGCGAATTGATCGAGAGCTTCACCTCACCATCGAGCACCACGTAGATGCCTGAGGCCGGTTCAGTCTCGCTGAAGAGAACCATGCCAGTGGGATACGTGGAGGGCGCGAGCAGGTGCTCGAGATCGGCCAGAGCTTCGGCCGGCAACGACTTGAAAAATTCACCCTTCCGGTAAGAAGGAACAATCGTCTGGTTCGTCGATTCGTATGCTGCGTACATTTCAGACCTCCGTGCCCGCTGGTTGAGAGTTCGTGCTTGCCACTTCTTCGGCAAGATATTGGGTCCATGGCGTGCCGCTGAGGATCGCGGCACCGGTTTGCGAGTGAATGGCTTTTAGAATGCGAATTCCGCTTGGGTCGGCAAACGTAGTTTCCCGCAGATCGAGAGACAGTTTCTTCTGCGCGAATGCGGGAGCTTTCTCTTCCCAGAGGCGGGCAAGTTCGGCCGCCCATGGTCCGGCAAGACGCCCTTCGAGCTTGAGAACAACGGCGTCCGATTTTTCTTCGACGGTGATTCTCAGCACTTGCTGGCTCGTCCAGCGCCATGCCTCTGTATAGGCACGGCGCGTGCCAAACTCGCGAGCCAGCACGACCAAGGCCGTGGAGCGCTGAAAGCAAACCGGTTATATTTTTCTGGATTCGACCGCGCAGGGCGACGGAGGGCGGCGCGCGACGAAGTGACGACGACGATATTTCGTCGCGGAGACTACATGTAGTCGCCGCGCTCGATGCCGAGCTTCTTCATTTTGGAGTTGAGCGTGGTGCGCTTGAGACCGAGACGCTCGGCTGCGCCGCCGGCTCCGCCGATCATTCCTTTGGCTTCGCGCAACGCACGCAGAATGGTTTCGCGCTCGGCGGCCTGCAGTGTGGGGTTCGTGGATGCTGCCTCGTCGTCTTCTTCGTCGTCCTGCATGGATTCAAGTTCGGCGAGCGGCGCGTGCAGCACCGTGCCGCGCGTAAGGATGACGGCGCGCTCCAGATAATTCTCGAGCTCGCGAATGTTGCCCGGCCACTTCCATGCCATCAGTGCATCCATGGTCTCCGGCGGGATGGTTTCAATGGTCTTGCCCATGCGGCGGGCGTGGCGCGAGACAAAATGGCGCACCAGGATGGGAATGTCGGCGGTGCGGTCGCGCAGCGGCGGCGCAAAGACCGGAAACACCTTGAGGCGGTAAAAGAGGTCGCTGCGGAATTCCTTATCCGCGACCATTTTGGCCAAATCGCGGTTGGTGGCGGCGATAAGGCGCACGTTGATGGGGATGGACCGCGTGCCGCCCAGGCGTTCGATCTCGCGCTCCTGCAAAGCACGAAGCAGTTTCGGCTGCAGCTCGAGCGGCAGCTCGCCCACCTCATCGAGGAAGAGCGTGCCCTCGTGCGCCAACTCGACGCGGCCGATCTTGCGCGCGATGGCGCCGGTGAACGCGCCCTTCTCATGGCCGAAGAGTTCGCTTTCGAGCAAGCCGGCGGGAATGGCTGCGCAATTCAGCTTGATAAAGGTACGCTCGCTGCGCGGGCTCAGGCGGTGGATGGCGCGCGCCAGCAGCTCTTTGCCGGTTCCCGTCTCGCCCTGAATGAGCACGGTGGCATCAGTGGGCGCAACGGTCGCAATCTCGCGCAGCACGCTGCGCAGGCCAGTACTCTCACCCACAATGTCTTCAAAGCGATGTTCGAGGTTGATCTCTTCTTCGAGATACTGTTTTTCCTGGGTGAGCCGGTCGCGCAATTCCGCGATTTGCTTAAAGGCCATCGCGTTGTTGACCGCCATGGCCACCTGTCCCGCCACCTGGGTCAGCATTTCGGCGTCGTGCTGCGAAAAAGCATTTTCCAGGCGGCTGGCCACCGCCAAAGTGCCCAGAGTTCTTTCGCGATGCAGCAGCGGAACCCAGACTCCCGACTGCATACCCATGCCGATGAGGTGCTGCACGGATTCCGGCGCGAAGGGCCAGCGGTCGATTTTGTTGAGAATCACCGGACGGCGCGTGCGATAGGCCTGGCCGGCGGGAGAAGCATCGGGGTTGAGCAGTACTTCGCCCTGGTTCGCGTCGGCGTCGCCGGAGCCGAGAAACTGCACGCGCAGCTTGCCGGTAGGCTCGTCGTAGAGTGCCAGCGTGGCGGCATCGTGCGGCACCATCTGGCGAATGCTTGCGGTGAATGCTTCGAGCAGCTTGCGAATGTCCACATTGACCAGCAACAAACTGCTCAACTCGGCGATCACCGACTCCTGCGCCTGTTTTTGCTCGGTCACGTCGCGCGTGACCTTGGCAAAGCCCGTGACTGCGCCGGTGCTGTCGTGGATGGCCGTGATCACGACGTTGGCCCAGAAGCGGGAGCCATCCTTACGCACGCGCCAGCCCTCTTCTTCTACGCGATTCTTCGCGATGGCCTGGCGCAGAAGCTCGGCGGGACGGCCCTGCTCCACATCTTCCTGCGTAAAGAAGCGCGCGTAGTGCAGGCCCACTACCTCGTCGGCCTTGTAACCCTTGATGCGCTCGGCGCCGGGGTTCCAGGTGAGAATGTGGCCATCGCGGTCGAGCAGGTAGATGCCGTACTCGGCGATGCTTTCAACAATGGAGCGCAGCCGCGCATCGTTCAGCCGCACAGCTTCCTGCGCCGCGCGTTGCTCGGTGGCGTCGCGGATGAAGGTCATCACCGCAGGACCATCCGCGGTTTCGATCGGCTTGAGCATGATGTCGACGGGGATTTCCGTGCCGTCTTTGCGCAGACCAAACAAATTCATGGCCGCGCCCATTTGCCGCGTGCGGGGGTGCGCGCTGTAGTTTTCGCGATGGCGGGGATGGCCGTTGCGGAAGCGGGCCGGCACCAGCATTTCTACGGGCTGGCCGATCAGCTCTTCGCTCGCGTAACCGAACAACTCCTCGGCGCGCGGGTTGGCGGCGCGCATCACGCCGTTTCCGTCGGAGACCAGGATCGCGTCCGGCGAAAACTCGAAGAGTCGCTCGATTGTATTCTGGGCAAAACCCGGATGCACGCGTTCCTGCGCACCCACGTCTTGCTCTGGGGAATCCGAGGGAGCCATTTTGTGCTACCGACCTTAGCTGAAAGGTACCGCCGCGGACCGTTCCTTTGCAATGGTCAACACGCGAAAATTGCATCAAATGAGGCTGATAGGGGCGCGGCAGGCTCAGGAAGGTCTTGCCTGCTCCGCAAGGTAAGCGAGCCACGCGTCCATCCCCGCGCCAGTTTTGGCGGAGGTCTCGAAGATGCGGATGCCCGGCCGGATCTCATTGATGTTGCGGAGGG
>Ga0116135_1001355_pt1 | contig 12457 bp, 9 predicted proteins | sample June2015DPH_20_1_FD_89738 | JGI IMG/M metagenome (GOLD analysis project Ga0116135, IMG submission 89738) | Peatland microbial communities from SPRUCE experiment site at the Marcell Experimental Forest, Minnesota, USA - June2015DPH_20_10 | ecosystem: Environmental > Terrestrial > Soil > Wetlands >... | reverse complement strand
TACTGCTTGTAGACATCGAGCGTGCCAAACGATTCGTCTTTGTTCATGCTGTCAAAGTAGATGCGCGGCGGATAGTCCTGAAACAGCCCCTTGGTGCCGGCGATGAGGTTGATGCGGTCGTAGGGATGCGGCGTGGAGACCGCGTGTTTGACGGTGATGGTGAGTCCCTTCGCGGTCTTGATCAGCGTGGTGTTCATGTCGCCGCAGATGTAGCGTTCAATCCACCGCGGATCGCCGGGGGCGAGATGTTCTTTGCGATACGCGTCGAGCCCGCGCTGGGGCGAGCTCATGGAGACAAGAGAAGCGAAGCGGTCGCCGCGCTGGATGCCCATGTAATTTGCCACCGGGCCGAGGCCGTGTGATGGGTAGAGGTTGCCGTTGCGCAACGTGTGCTCGGTGCGCCGCCACAGTCCCTCGCCGGCGTTCGAAAACAGCTCTTCGCGCAAATCGTGAATGTAGCCGCCCTCGCCGTAAAGCAAGTCACCGAACATGCCCGCGTGAATCATGCGCAGGATCAGCGTCTCGTTGTAGCCATAACAGCAGTTTTCGAGAATCATGCAGTGCTTGCGCGTCTGCTCCGAGGCGTGCACAATCTGCCAGCACTCTTCCAGAGTTCGCACGCCGGGCACTTCAATGGCCACGTCCTTGCCGTGCTCCATCGCAGCCAGCGCCATGGGCGCGTGCCAGATCCACGGCGTAGCCACCAGAATCAAATCCACATCTTTACGCGCCACTAACTCCTCGTAGTGGTGCGGCCCCTCGGTGTAGAGCGCAGGTGTTTTCTGTCCCGCCGCAACCACCAGCGACGCGGCATGCTCGGCCTTGGCGGGTACAACGTCGCAAAGTGCCGCAATCTGCGCGTCCACCGCGAGCAGGTCGCCGAGCAGCGACGTGCCGCGTCCGCCCGTGCCGATCACGGCCACGCGCGGCTCGCGCTTTTCGAAGGGCGCGTTCATCATGCTGCGGTGCACGGCCGTCTCCGCGGCCTGCGTCAGCCGGGCAGCGCCCAGGCTCATCGCGCCCACTGCGCCCAGTTGCATCAAACGGCGTCGCGTAAACGTGCTTGCTTCATTATTCAGTTCGTCGGGATTCATGCCTGGCTTCCTTTCGCCGCTGCGGCGCGTGCTTCCGCCGCTCGCCGCTCCCTTTAGGAACTCATTGCAGTGAAGAGATGGAGCTGCGCGGCGGATGAAATGTTGAGAGTCGTCAGTGAGATTAGGAAATGTGGCTGGATGTGTCAAGGATGGAGCCGCGGCGCCGAAAACCGGCGCTCATGATCTATGCTTTTGCCATGACAATTCCTGCTTCACCTTCCTTGCGCACTCTCGGCAACTCGGATCTCGAACTCACCCCCATCGGCTTTGGCGCATGGGCCATCGGCGGGGGCGACTGGCAATACGGCTGGGGCGCCCAGGACGACAACGACTCCATTGCCGCCATCCATCGCGCGCTCGATCTGGGCATCAACTGGATCGACACCGCGGCCGTGTACGGGCTGGGCCACTCGGAAGAGGTGGTCGGCCGCGCTGTCAAATCCTCGCCGCACAAGCCTTACATCTTCACCAAGTGCTCCATGCGCTGGCACGCCGACCGCAGCGTCTACAACTCGCTCAAGGCGGCATCGCTGGCCGAAGAGGTGGAAGGCTCGCTGCGCCGCCTCCAGGTGGAAGCCATCGATCTCTACCAGATTCACTGGCCCAATCCCGACGGCGAGATCGAAGAGGGATGGGAGGCGCTATCCCGTATGCGCGAGCAGGGCAAGCTGCGCTGGATCGGGGTGTCGAATTTCAATGTGGAGCAGATGAAGCGGGCCATGAAGATCGCGCCCATCACCAGCCTGCAGCCGCCCTATTCCATGCTGCGACCCGCGATCGAGGCGGAGATCCTACCCTTTGTGCAGGCCAACGGCATCGGCGCAATCAACTACTCGCCCATGCTTTCAGGGCTGCTGGCCGGCAAGATGACTGCGGAGCGTATTGCCGCCCTGCCGGCGGACGACTGGCGTCGCAAGAACGTGGAGTTCAGCGAGCCGCGCCTCGACCGCAACCTGCGCCTGGTGGAACTGCTGCGCACCATCGGCAACGAGCATGGCGTCACGCCCGGCGTAGTGGCCGTGGCATGGACGCTGCACAATTCCGCCATTACCGCAGCCATTGTGGGTGGCCGCGGTCCACGGCAGGTGGAAGAAACCGCAGCTGCGCTCAGCTTCCGGGTTACGGACGACGAGTACGGAACCATCAACAGGTTCCTCGAGGAGAATCAGGCTTGAGTTTTGAAAGTGAAGAGAGTGAAAGAAGTGAAGTGAGTGAAGAAGTGAAAAACCCCGGCCGAGGCCGGGGTTTTTGCTTGAAGAACGGTGATGTCGGTTTACATTGCTGCGACGAAATCCGGAACCTGAACGGCTGCGTAGTTCTGCAGCAGTTGCGTCATCCGGGCCGCCATGCCGGTGTACATTGCGGCAGCGCGGTACGCATTCACGCGAACACCTTCGCCGGCGTGCGTGAACGCATATTGCACCAGAGCCGTCAGCACGCATACGCGAATCTGCATTGCATCGCTGCGCAGGGTTTCGATGAGGAGACGATCGACACCCTCGCAATGCTTCGCTGCGTAATCCGCCATTTCGAGCATGACACGCGCATTCTGGTACATCACCCACAAACCACGGGGACCATCCATGCGCTGCCAGGCATCTTCAGGCGTGGCGCTCAAACCCTCTTTCCAAAGGAACTGCTCGCTCAGCTCGCGTGCGCTCCACTCGGGGCGCAGGCTAGCCAACAGAGTCTCCCACGTTTGCGAATTGCGACGCTGTACACTCTTCCGCCAGCGCGCCAAGTACAGCACGACGGCCAAGACAGCTGCAATTTGTAGGACAGTTGCAATCATTAAGCGATCCCCAAAACCGGGTCTATGGTAACCGGAAACCTGGTAACCGCACCCGGGACACTTCTGAACACATTCAAGTTTTACCAGAAAACGGGAAAATTGAAAGCACAAAAACGACCTCTTACATACGCCTTTTGTGGTATATAGCCCTAATCCAGCGGACACTGCGCGAAGGTAACTTATAGGGGATACAGGGCCTTTTGGGTACCCGGAAAAACTTTCGTAACCTGCCTAAAATAAGCGCCTTGAGGCCTCTTGACCCCTTACCTAAGTACCGCGTCTGGGGGCTGTGGAAAAGTCCTCTCGATTCGACGGGTCCGGGGCGGCACCGGACCCTCCCTGGGCACCCCTACAATGAATTCAGGGTAAATTTCCCTTTCAAGGAGCTATTTCGAGTGTCACAGCGCACGTTTAGCATCATCAAGCCGGATGCGGTCCGCAATAACGCGACCGCCGCTATCCTAAGCGAAATTGACAAGGGTGGCTTCAGCATCGTCGCCATCAAGAAGGAATCCATCACCAAACGGGAAGCGGAAGGTTTCTATGCAGTGCACCGCGACAAGCCGTTCTTCGATGCCTTGACGGAATTCATGTCATCAGGGCCGCTGGTCCTGATGGTCCTGGAAAAAGACAATGCCATTGCGGACCTGCGCAAGCTGATGGGCGCCACCAACCCCGCGAACGCCGCGGAAGGAACCATCCGCAAGAAGTTCGCGGCTTCAATCCAGGAGAACGCGATCCATGGCTCCGACGGCGAAGACACGGCAGTCTTCGAGATCGGCTACTGGTTTGCCGGCTACGAGCTGATTTAGGGCTGGAGTCATTTGCATGCGGCGGCGACTGGAAAGGACGGAGTGTTGATGGCGGAAAAGGAACTGGAACTTACCGCGCTGTTTCTCGATACCTCGCGCAAGCTTCTCTTCGACCAGCACTGGCCGCGTATAAAAACGTGCGTCGAATCGCTCACCACGGAACAGATCTGGTGGCGGCCCAACGAGGCCTCGAACTCGATCGGCAACCTGCTACTGCATCTGAATGGCAACGTGAGCCAGTGGATCGTAACCTCGTTCAACCACGGCGAAGACAAGCGCAACCGCCCTGCCGAGTTCGCGGCCAAAGAAGGCGGTACGGCGAAGGAGTTGCTCGACCGGCTGGGCGCAACGCTGGACGAAGCCACCCAGGTGCTCGACCGCCTGACGCCCGCTGAGCTGCTGGCGAAGTACGAAGTGCAGGGCTATCACACCAATGGGGTCTACGTTGTCTACCACGTAGTCGAGCACTTCGGCATGCACTACGGGCAGATTGCTTATATCACCAAGCTGCTTTCGGGCAAAGATCTCGGTTTCTACAAGGATTTGACCAAGACCGGCCGGGCGTGAAGACTAGATTGCCGAAGTGAACGGCGGGAATTTCGCGGATGCTGCAATCGGATTCACGGGCGTCGCGCGACGGCTACGCGGGGAATGCCCTGGAGATCCGCGATGAATTCGATTCCGGCGAAGCCTTCTTTCTTGAGTAACGCCTGCATGGCTTCCTGCTGACCGTAGCCGATCTCGAGCAGCACATATCCGCCGGAAACAAGTGCGCCGAATGCGGCGGGAATGAGACGGCGATAAATGTCGAGGCCATCTGCGCCGGCGAAGAGTGCTCGCCCGGGTTCGAAGTTGCGCACTTCCTCGTCGAGCGTATTGCGGTCGCTCTCCGGCACGTAGGGCGGATTCGAAACAACGATGTCGAACTGCTCACCCGCCACAGGCTCCAGCAGTTCGCCTTCAAGAAAGCGCACGCGGTCCGCCACGCCGTTGCGCGCGGCGTTCGATTGGGCCACGGCCAGCGCGGCCGGCGAAATATCCGTTGCCGCGATCTGCGCAAATGGCAGCGCGTGGGACAGCGCCACGGCAATCGCACCCGAGCCCGTACCCACGTCCACGATCTTGTGCCGCGCGAATTCGGCAGCCAGCGCAATGGCCTTTTCCACCAGGTGTTCCGTCTCCGGCCGCGGAATCAGCACGTCGCGATTGACGTTGAAAGACAAGCCATAGAATTCGGCTTCGCCGATGATGTACTGCATGGGCTCGCCGAAGAGGCGGCGTTCCACCAAATCGCAGAACGTGTCGGCGGCACCAGGCGCAAGCGGTTCGCCGTCGTGCGCGATCAACCATGCGAGATTCATTTCCGGCGCATTGTTCCGCAACACATACAGGAGCAGGGTCTCGGTGTCGCGCCGCGCGCGTTCGGGATGCGGCCCTCCGGCAAGAACTTTCAGCGCTTCGTCGAGAGCGAAGCGGAGGGTCGGATGATCGTTGGGTGCGGGCGGCATGCGAGAACTTTCTTACACAGGGTAGCGTTCGAGCGCGATGGCATGCCTGGCGACGGTGCGACTCAGCGCCACCGAATCAGCCGGAGTGAACCGCGCCAGCCGACGCAGAATGGCGAGTTGCGTCATGAGCGCGTCGCCTTCTCCGCAGGCGGCCAGCACGCGGCGCGACGCCTGCTCGGTCAGCGCCATGGTTGCATCGGCCAGCAGTGCGGTCATGGCCGCGGCAACCTCCGCGGAGTTGCGCCCGGCTGCGGCCATCTTGCGCGCGCGCAGCAGCGCTGACTCCAGCGCATAGACCTGGCTGATCATGTCAGCCAGGTCACTGACAATTTCCTGCTGGTCTTCGAGACCGGTTAGGAAGCGCTGGCTGGCCACGCCCGCGGCAAAGAGTGTTATTTTCCTCGCCGCGGTTAGCAGCGCGGCCTCACGTTCCAGCAACTCGCCGGAGCTTGATGCGCCGTCGAGCGAGGGCGGCTCCGTGACTTCGTCCATCACGCGCTTGATGGCGGCCAGCAGCGGCAGCTTGCCACTTAGGGCGCGCTTCATCATCCAGCCGGTGACGATGAGCCGGTTGATTTCGTTGGTGCCCTCAAAGATGCGGTTGATGCGGGCATCGCGATAGGTGCGTTCCGCGGAATAGTCCTCGGTATAGCCGTAGCCGCCCATGGTGGCGATGAGCTCGTCGGCCACCAGCGTAAGCATCTCCGATCCGTAGATCTTCAGGATCGAACACTCGACCGCGTATTCCTCGATGTTGCGCGCAGTGTCGACGCGCTGCCCGGGATTCTCCGCAGAGAGCTTTGCCAGGCGCGCATCGATCAGTCCCGCGGTACGGTAAGCCATGCTTTCGGCTGCATAAAGCTGCGTCGCGGAAGCAGAAATCTTGCGCTGGATCAGCCCGAATTCCGCAATTGCCTTGCCGAAGGCGTGGCGCTCTTTGGCGTAGCGGATCATGGCCGCCAGCGCGTGCCGCGCACCGCCGATGCAAGCGACGCCTAGCTTGAAGCGGCCCACGTTCAGCACGTTAAACGCGATGTGGTGGCCCTTGCCGGCTTCGCCGAGGAGATTTTCTTTCGGGATAGTGCAGTCCTGCAACACCAGCGGGCAGGTGGACGAGCCGCGAATTCCCAGCTTGTGCTCTTCAGCGCCCACGGTCAGACCCGGCGTGCCGCGTTCGATCAAAAATGCGGAGAACTTTTCTCCGTCGATTTTGGCGAAGATTGTGTACAGGTCCGCAGTGCCGCCGTTGGTGAGCCACTGCTTCTCGCCGTTCAGGATGTAGTGTGCGCCGTCGGGCGAAAGCGTGGCGCGGGTGCGGATATTCATGGCGTCGGAACCGGAGCTGGCTTCAGAAAGCCCATACGCCCCGATCCATTCGCAGGTGGCGAGCTTCGGCAGGCAGCGTTGTTTCTGCTCTTCGGTCCCGTACCAGACGAGGGGCAACGTCGCAATGCCGACGTGCGCTCCGAATGCGGTGGAGAAACTGGCCAGCACCGAGATATGGTCGGTGATGAGCATTGAGCTCACCTTGTCCAGCCCCATGCCGCCATACTCTTCGGGAGTGTCGACGGCGGTGAACCCCAGTTCGGCGGCCTTGCGCAATAACGCGACCATCGCGCCGGGTTCCTTGGCTTCGATTGAAACGACGCGGGGCAGAATCTCTTCGCGCGCGAAGCGAGCTGCTGTGGCCGCGATCTGGCGCTGCTCCTCGTTCAGGTCTTCGGGGGTAAAAATCTCGGCGGGGGTGCGGGCTTCGAGCAGGAAACTGCCGCCGGCAGCGGCAGCGATGGGGGATACGTCGGTCGAGGGCATGGTCTTGCGCGGCCTCCTGTCACCGAATCAAAAGAGTCAGCCTCATGATAGACGCTGGAGCTGGCACGAAAGATTAAATGCTCCCGCTCTGAGTGAGAGCAATGCGCGGCGCCGTGGCAGAGGCGGGCGCCCGGGCACGGACAATCGCCAATACGTCCGCGGGCGTGGCCGCAACCGCGTCGGCTTGCGCTAATTCCTCGGGCGAACCGTAGCCCCATGCGGCGGCCAGGCAACGAATGCCGTTGTTGTGCGCGGCTTCAATGTCGAAGCTACGATCACCCACCATCCAGACCGACGCGTGGTCGATTGCGTTCTGGCTGAGGACGAGCGCGAGCAGATCGCTCTTGGTGTGGCTTGCGTAGTCGATTTTGTCGCCGTAGATGGCGTTGAAATATTGCGCGATGCCGAAGCTCTCCAGGATGCGCACGGCAAAGTGCTCGTGCTTCGAGGTGCAGACGTAGAGTGGAAAGCCGTCACGGTGAAGTTGCGCCAGAAGCTCGGCCACGCCGGGATAGACCGAGTTGTTGCTCCAGCCCACGCGGTCGTAACAGGCACGGTAGTCACGCGCCAGCGCCGCGTGATCCTCCGCGCTGCCTTGCGGCAATAGCTCTGCGGCCCATTCCTCGACCGGCGGCCCGATGAAGCGGTCGAGGGAACCGTAGCCGCTCATCTTGCGCGCCTCCAGGACTTCGCGCAGACAGCCGAGGATGCCGGGTTTTGAATCGGTCAGGGTTCCGTCCAGGTCAAAGATCAGCGCGGGCAACGATTGCGACATATCTCGAGTTTCGCAGAGAGGCGCAGAAGATCCAAAAAGCGCGCAGATGCAGAACCGGCGCCGCGGAGGTTGACGGCGCCGGTTCCGGGCAGTGGTGTTCGTTGCCTGCAATTGCTGTTTAGACCTTCACCGCGGGGTGCGCCGCGTAATGCAGCAGCACCGCGACTGCACAGCTGACCAACCGCGTTTCCGCGGAATCCGCACGGCTGGTGAGGATGGTGGGCACGCGTGCGCCAAGCACGATGCCGGCCAGTTGCGCGCCGCCCAGGTATTCGAGTTGCTTGGCCAGCATATTGCCGCTCTCGAGATCGGGAACCACGAGAATGTCGGCCTGGCCTGTAACCGGCGAAACCAGCTTCTTGATGGCAGCCGCTTTCAAGCTCACTGCGGTGTCGAAGGCCAGCGGTCCGTCAAGGATGCCGCCGGTGATCTGGCCGCGGTCGGCCATCTTGCACAGCGCCGCCGCGTCGAGCGTGGACTGGATCTTGGGATTCACGGTTTCGACGGCTGAGAGCAACGCCACCTTGGGCTCGGGAATGCCCAGCGCATGCGCCAGGTCGATCGCGTTCTGTACGATGTGGATCTTGTCTTCAAGCTCGGGCGTGATGTTGATGGCCGCATCGGTGATGAGCAAGGTGCGGGCGTAGGCAGGGGTGTCCATGATGAACACGTGCGAAATGCGCCGCGCCGTGCGCAAGCCGGTATCGCGCTGCATGGCCGGCTTCAAAAGCTCGTCGGTGTGCAGGCTGCCCTTCATGAGCGCCAGCGCGTTGCCTGCGCGGCACATCACGACAGCCGCCGTAGCTGCCTGGGCCTCAGTTTCGGCCTCGACGATGGGGAACTTGCTGATGTCGACACCCATCTTTGCGGCCAGTGCCTTCATCTCCGCGCCAGGGCCAATGAGCGTGGGCTCAATGAGACCGGCGACAGCGGCTTCCACGGTGCCCTTCAGCGCCACTTCACTTAAAGGCCATACCACGGCCGTGGTGATGGCGGGCAGTGCTTTGCAGCGCTCGATGAACTTGTGAAACACGTGATAATCCGGGGGATGGCCCACAAGGGGGTCTACGGCAACGGATTCAGCCAACGTGGCAAGATCGCTCATGGATTGATTCTCCTCCCCGGCGGGCGCGCTTGCCGGGCATCTCACAGATATTGTCGCGTGGCGGCCGTTATGGGCGTGTGCCTTGGGTCACACTACGGGCATGCGTCTCTGCATGCGGTACCAATACGGCGTCGTATCTCGCCGACGACGAACCAGGGATTTGTCAATTGGGTTTCGTGGTATCCCGGGTCTCAAAATCGAGATCCCCACCCCACGGACCAAGACCTAACCTCAACCTCGCGAGCAGGAATCGCTCGCTGAGAACCCCGATGTCCGTGGGGACCCCGAACCAGGGCACCCTTTTTTGTGCCCAATTGAACGAAGCCGGTTGAGGTTTGCACCGACTTGCGCCCTCGTTCTCTCGCTCCCTGCTTCACTGCGTTACCCTGATCTCTTATGGGCCGCATCCGCATTCTTCCTGATCAGGTCGCCAATCAGATCGCCGCGGGCGAAGTGGTCGACCGTCCTGCCTCCGTGGTGAAGGAGCTCCTGGAGAATGCGCTGGACGCCGGGGCTGCGCGTATTCGTGTGGAGGTGGAAGGCGGCGGGCGCAAGCTGATCCGCGTGACCGACGACGGACAGGGCATGAGCCGCGACGACGCGCTGCTGGCCTTCGAGCGCCATGCCACCTCTAAGCTACGCACTGCCGACGATTTGCTCTCGATCGCGACATTGGGCTTCCGCGGCGAGGCGCTGCCCTCCATCGCTGCCGTCGCGCGCGTCACGCTCGACACCGCAACTGGCGAAGAAGCCGCGGGAACGCACATTGAAATCGCCGGCGGCAAAATCCATCGCGTAGAAGACGAGGCCCTGCCCCGCGGAACCACGCTCGCCGTCTCCGATCTTTTCTTCAACACGCCAGCGCGCCGCAAATTTCGCCGCGCCGAATCGACCGAACTGGCGCACGTGACAGCGCTGGTCACGCATTACGCGCTGGCCCATCCCGAGAAGCACTTCGAGCTGGTCTCGGCGAGCCACACTATCGTTTCCGCGCCACCCGTCACGCGCACAGCAGAACGCATTTACCAGATCTTTGGCAAAGAAACGCTCGGCCAACTGCTGCCCCTCGCCGCAGAAGCGCCTCTTGCGCACGTAGGCCTGCCCGAACCTCCGCCGTGGAAAAAAGACCCCGACGAACCGCCGCGCCAGCCCGGCACCCTGCGCCTCACCGGCTTTTATTCCAAGCCCGAGTTGCAAAAGCTGAATCGCAATTCGATCTACATCTTCGTGAATAAGCGCCTCATCCGCGACCGGCTGTTGATGCACGCGATCACAGAGGCATATCGCAACGTGATTCCTCCTACCAGCTTCCCGGTGGTGCTTTTGTTTCTGGAGATGCCGCCCGAAGAGGTCGACGTGAACGTGCACCCGGCCAAGACCGAAGTGCGCTTCCGGCAGCAGAGCCTGGTTCACGACTTTGTGCGCGACAGCTTGCGCACGGCGCTCATCAAGGCGCGGCCCGCGGCGGGATTCCTGGCCGCGCTCGACTCTCAGCCCTCGGCCAGCCCATCGCTCATGCCGCCGGCAGTTTCACCGGTCCCGGGTCCTCCTGGAGGTTCCGCGACGCCGCTCACTCCCGATTCCGATCCGGAGGCCTTTGCAGCCGGGGCCGCCGGCGCGGAGTCCTTCCGGCTGACCCCGGCAGCGCTGTCTCCTGTTCCAGGCAAACTGCCTTTTGTGAACCAAGGCGCAACGGACGGGCAACGCTTTGGGGCCGGCAGCTTCGACCGCGAGGCATCGGGCGAAGCGGCCAAAGCGCTTTTCCCGCAAACGCTGGTTCCAGGTGCTGAATCCTGTAGCCCAAGCCTTAACGGCGCAACAGGTTACGGTGAGAATCCAGAGGCGGCAGCGGCCGGGGTTGAAGCCGAGCAGGCGGCCAGCAGACTGAACCGGCTGGGCTCGCTGAAACCCCTCGGACAGCTGCGCGAATCGTTCATTCTGGCCGCCGGAGACGACGGCTTATGGATCATCGATCAGCACGTTGCACACGAACGTGTGCTTTTTGAGAAGATCCTGCGCGACCGGCAAGTGGAACAGGTGCAGCGCCAGCGCCTGCTGATGCCGCTGCTAGTGGAGCTGAAGCCCGAACAGATGGTGGTGTTCGCGCGCATAGCCGAGGAGCTCGAAACCAACGGTTTTGAGGTGGAACCCTTTGGGCCACAGACACTTGCCGTAAAGGCGGCTCCGGTGGGCCTGGAGGGCGCCGAGCTGGAGCGGACGCTGAGCGAAGTCATCGAGCAATCGGCGGCCGACCCGGATGAACCTACTCAAAATGAATCACTTAGCCGATTGCGCTCGCGGATTGCCGCCTCCATTGCCTGCCATTCTGCCATTAAGGTCAATACCGCTCTTGATCAAAAACGTATAGAATGGTTATTGTTAGAGCTTGCGAAGACCGATCACCCAACCAGTTGCCCGCACGGACGTCCAATAGCACTGCTGTATTCCTGGAAGGAAATTCTGCGGGCCTTCCACCGTCTTTAGGATCCCTCGAAGGCTTCTTGGGGTCTATGACCGGCGGCCAGTTGCTCTCAGGAGCACCCGGCAGGTGATTTCGCCAGCTTGGAAGTGAGGTTTTTCTTTGACAGCAGAACAACTGGAAGCATCGCGCTCCGAAAGGATGCGCCAGAACGGTGTCGGGACTCTCACCTTAGAGGATGCCCGGACGTGGATCGAGGAGACGGGATTGTGCCTGTTCCTCCCACGGAAGCAGTTTGCCACCTTTGTGGCTCCTTCATTTGTTGAAGCTGTAGCCGGTGAACGCAGCTCGGCTCCCGCTGCCAAAATTGTCACCCTGGCCGAGGATCTGCTGGTTCGCCTGGAAACCGACGGCGTTGCCGTGCGCTTGAATTTGCAGGGCCAGCCCGGCGAGCAGCCCGATTTTGTCGTGGCCAGCTGGGTTCTGCCTTACGTCTATGCGCTGCGCGGCGACCGCGACTGGCGGCGCAGCCCGCAATTGACCGGGTCGCGCGCAGTTTCTCAGCTCGCCATCCAAGCCTACAAACAATTAGAAACCGGCGACGCCACTATCCCGCAGCTGAAGCACGCACTGGGCCGGGAAGTGACGGAATCGGCGGTTCTACGCGCCATCACCGAACTGTGGCAGCAACTGCGCATCATTCCTGTGATTGCCGCGCCCGGCCGCACGCCGCAATGGCAACTGCTGCGCGTGCGTTACCAGAAGGCTATCGCCGAGGGCGCGTCCACGTCGCAGGTGACCGCGATTTCAGTGTTGGCTTCCATTTATCTGCAGGCCGTAATCGCTGCCAGCATGGAAGAGGTGGAGTTGTTCCTAGCGCCGCTGACGGCGCGCAGCAAGGTGCGCGAAGTGCTGCGCGGATTGGTTGCTACCCGGCAGGTGCACACGATTTCCATGGGGCACGCCCCGCACTTTTACGTGGCGGGAACGCTGCCTGAGTTCACGCCTCCTTCCTCGATTTACGGCGGTTCCTACTCGAGTTCGTCCATGCCGGCTTCGGCGCAATTCCTGCGCTCCTATGAGCGGGAATTCGATGCGCACGAGCCATCTGCGCCGATATTGCATGTGGCGCCGGCCGCG
>Ga0116135_1001352_pt1 | contig 12469 bp, 13 predicted proteins | sample June2015DPH_20_1_FD_89738 | JGI IMG/M metagenome (GOLD analysis project Ga0116135, IMG submission 89738) | Peatland microbial communities from SPRUCE experiment site at the Marcell Experimental Forest, Minnesota, USA - June2015DPH_20_10 | ecosystem: Environmental > Terrestrial > Soil > Wetlands... | reverse complement strand
CCAGCAGGACGGTAGGATCGCCCTCCTCTGCTATCCTGAATCGTTTACCTCGAAAGAAAAGGAGGGGTCATGCCGGAGCACCGGGCACGAAAACATCATCAGGACCGGGTGGCGGAGACGCTGCGGCTGGAGATCGGGATCATGATCGACGGCGAGCTGTCTGACCCGCGTATTGCCAACTGCTACGTGAGCGAGGTGGCGCTGAACCCCGGCGGCAAGTCCGCGCGTGTGTACGTGGCCGTGGACACGGCGGTGAAGAACATCGAGCAGGCCGAGAAAGATACGATTGCCGGCCTAGAAGCCGCTAAGGGATACATTCGCTATGAGTTAAAGGAAAGAATGGGCGTCCGCCACGTGCCCGAACTAAGCTTCCTGGCAGACCGGTCAGGGCGCTTCCAGGCGCGAATCGTGGAGCTGATGGACCGTTCGCGCAAGCGGCAGAAGACATCCTCGGAACAGGAACCCGCAGCCGAGCACGAGGCCCCAGCGGAGTAGAAGCGGATGGACACCCTCCCCCAAAATCCCGGCCAGAATCCAGCGGCGGAACTCGAAGTGCTTCCGCCGAAGGAGATGGCAGCGAATCCGCACGAAGATCCAATGCACACGATCCTGCGGGTTTTGCGGCAGGGAGAGCGGTTTCTGGTGTGCTCGCACTCACGACCGGACGGCGATGCGGTTGGGAGCATGCTCGCGATGGGAATGCTGTTGCGGCAAATGGGCAAGCACGCCGACCTGTACACGGCTGACCCGATTCCGCCCATGTACCGGGTTTTGCCGGGAGCGGCCGACATCCGATTCGCGATCCATGTGCACGGCCACTACGATGCGGCCATTCTGCTGGAGTGCGACGGGTTGGCGCGCACCAAACTGCGCGGGCTGGACGAGTTCTTCACCATTAATATTGATCACCACCTCACCGGGAATGACTTCGCCAATCTGAATTGGATCGACCGGCACGCAGTGAGTGTGGGCGAGCTGGTCTATCGGATGGTAAAGGCCGCGGCAGCCACGGTAACGCCTGAGATGGCCACCTGCCTGTATACAACCGTAGTGACGGACACAGGGAGCTTCTCCTACGGATCGACCGCGGCGAGCACCTTTGCGCTGGCGCACGACCTTGCACTGGCCGGCGCGGATCCAGTGAGGATCGCGCAGGACGTGTACTACTCCACCTCGACAGCCAAAATGCTGCTGCTGGGTGCCGCGCTCAGCAACTTGAAACGGGAGGCGCGGCTGGCCTGGCTTTGGGTGACGGCCGACGATATGACACGCACCGGGGCGAGCGAAGAGGACTGCGAAGGGATTGTGAACTATGCGCTGTACATCAGCGGCGTTGAGGCGGCAGCGTTTCTGCGCGAGTTACCGGAACAGCGCATCCGTGTGAGCCTGCGCAGCAAACAAGAACTGAACGTGGCTGAAATTGCCGCGCGGATGGGCGGCGGCGGCCATGAGAACGCCGCTGGTTGCACGCTGGATGGGCCCATGCAGCGGGCAATGGATGAGATTCTGGCGGAATTGCGGCCCGCGCTGGCTGGATTTGACGGTCGTCCGGCGGAGGACCCTTGAGATTCGGCTTGAATCTGTTAGCCTTGACCCTGTCGCAAGCTGCAATTGATTCACCCTCTTTAGAACGAGTCTTGTTTACGCTTTCAATCGGTGCGGTGCCTGCCATGGCCAGCAGGTTCCCCTAGGACCGGACCAAAATCGGGTGGCTGGTTCGTGCGATAAATGCCGAACCAGACCGCTCACGAAACATCGGAACCGGAGAAACCCTGGAAGTGGAAACTACCCTGGAACCCTCTGCGCCTGACTCGCCCCTTCCGTGGCGAAAACGGCTGCCCCGCTGGGCTACTGTCGCCGAGGTGTCTGTCTTTCTCGCTTTTGCCATATTCTTCCTGCTTTATGGAGTAACGCCTTACCTGGGCGGAGATGGCCTCGGCCTGGTGGGCGCCGACGAACCCCGTTATGCGCAGATTGCGCACGAGATGCTGGGTCGGTTCGACTCGGCTCACACGCTGAAAGACCGTCTGGCCGCCTGCATTACCCCTTATCTCTACGGCCATCCCTGGCTGGAGAAGCCCGCGCTTTACTACTGGCGCGCCATGTTTCTTTTTCAGGATTTCGGCGTGTCGGACTGGTGCGCGCGGCTGCCCTCGACCACCTTCGCCTTCATCATGGTGGGGCTGATTTACCTGCACATGCGACGATTCCGTCCCGGCGGACACCTGGATGCAGCGCTGATTACCGTGGCCTGCGCAGGGATTATCGGTTTTTCCCGAGGCGCGTCCACTGACATGCAGATGGCTGCGCCGCTGGCGATCGGGCTGTTGGGCTGGTACGCGTGGTACGAGACCGGATCGAAGTTCTGGCTCTACGACATCTACTTCTTCACTGGTCTGGCTACGCTGGCCAAGGGGCCGGTCGCGCCGTTTTTGGCCCTCGTCATCATTGCTGCTTTTGCTTTTCTGCGCCGCGAATGGTCCATCCTTTACCGCTCGCTCTGGTGGCCCGGCATTGTCCTGTATTTCGCCATGGTGCTGCCGTGGTTTATCGCTGTGCAGATTGACAATCCTACCTTCTTCCGCGAGTTTTTCCTGGAACACAATATTGAGCGCTTCGCCACCGACAGGTATCAGCATGTGCAGCCGTTCTGGTACTACCTGGTTGTAGTGATTCTGGCCATGATGCCGTGGACAGTGATTGCGGTGCGCGCGCTGGCGGACGGGATTTTAACCTCGGTCGCGGAATGGCGGTTGCGCCATTCCAGTCCCAACAAGCCCAAGCCGAATCGGCCAGGCGATGCGTTTCCTGAGTTCCTGGTGCTCTGGGCGCTTTTTCCGATCGTCTTCTTCTCCTTCTCCAAGTCCAAGCTGCCCGGCTACATTCTGCCCTCGATTCCGCCCATCGCCATTCTGACAGGGGACTTTCTCTACCGCAGGCGGCGCGGGCTGAACCGCTGGGTGCTGCTGGGGCACGCACTGCTCTCCGGCATCATGACCATGTTTGCGCTGCTGCTGCCATGGTTTGTCGTCCATGGCCACCAGGTGCCGCCGACGCGGGCGATTGTCGCCGCAACCCTGGCTGCCGGGGGCGCGGTTCTCCTGATTCTGATTGTGGTGAAAGGATTTGGCGTGGCGCGGCTACGCCTGGCCACCAGCGCGGTGCTGGTGGTGCTGATGCTGTTCCTTTACGGCGTGGGTCCGTTCTTCGGCATTCCCCAGGTAGAGGCGAGCAAGCGCGTGATTCACCTGCTGGACCGCGAGTACTCTGCGCGGCCGCTTGCTGACCAACTGGCAGCGTTTGCGTCCCCAAACGAGACAGTTGCGGTGTTCCGGGTGCGCCGCGACATTGAGTACGGGCTCTCGTTCTATCGCAATCGCGAGGTGGTCAACTACGAGCAGGACGGCGTTCCCGATGAGCAGCACCTGTTGGTGGTGCGGGTTACCGGCAAGCAAGCCGCCGATACCCAGGCTGCGCTGGGCGAATACCTCGAAGGCCGCCATTATGAACCGCTCTTCGCCTGGCCGGAACAGGGACTGGTGGTTTACCTGGTGGGTAGCCGGTAGTCAAACAAACCGAACATCCGGTTGCGCTTGATCGCGACTCATGGCACAGTAACCGGAAGGCTTAATGGGCGTAGAGCTGTCCGTAGAGCCTATCCTGGGAGTTGGATGAAAGACCGTTTCAACCGTCAAACCGGAGGATCATGACCTCAACGGCTTCCATTGAGATCCTCGATCTGCGGCACTTTGCGGCGCCGGTGCTTCGGCCTGTGCTGGAGGCTGAAGGGGAGCTGTGGAAGCAGCGGTTGCACTGGGACTATCGCACCTCGACGCGGCTGCTGATGCAGTATCTAGACAGCCACATGCTGCCCGGATACGCGGCCCTCGAATCGGGCCAGGTGACCGGATACGTCTTCTGCGTTTACGAGGAAACCAAGGCAGTGATCGGCGACGTGTTCGCCCTGAGCCCGCCGTCAGCTTCCGCGCCCGCATGGACTTTGGATGACTCCCGCCCAGCCCGGGATGACGAAGGCTCAGAATCGGCGCAGCAGGTACAGGTTTCAGTGTCGGCGGACCAGGCTTCTGCGCACGAGATTGAAGAGATTCTGCTTACGCACCTGTTTGAGACGCTTCTGAACTCTCCACAACTCGACAGGATTGAATCGCAGCTTTTGCTGCATCCAGCCGGCGTGCATGCCGCGCTCTTTGAGAAGGCCGGGTTTGAGATCTTTCGGCGCTTCTTCATGGTTCAGCAGCTGAAGGGCATCTGGAACCCGCCTCGTGTCGAGCTTCCGGCCAACCTGGAACTGCGCCCGTGGCGTGATGAGGACCTGATTCCTGCGGGACGTCTCATCTCGGAGGCCTACCGCGATCATCCCGACAGCCTGATCAATGACCAGTACCGCTCAGTACACGGTTCACAGCGGTTTCTGCACAACATTGTCCGCTATGCGGGCTGCGGCGTGTTTTCAGCCGCGGTGTCGCACGTGGTAGTGGACAAGCTGAGCCGCGAGATGGTGGCGTTGGTGCTGGGCTCGCGGGTGAGTCCGGAGAGCGGCCACATTACGCAACTGTGCGTGCACCCGCGCTACCGGCGCCACGGACTGGCACGGATGCTGCTTTCAGTGGCCGCATTTCACTTCATGCGTCATGGCGCGACGGAGATCTCGCTGACCGTGACCGAGTCGAACAGCCACGCCATCGATCTTTATCGGGCGGAGGGTTATATCTGCGCGCACACCTTCGATGCGGCGGTCTGGCAACGGTAAACCAAAGCCGCTCTGGGACATGCTCGCATGCTGCTCCTCCGTGGGACGCGGGCCCTTCGCATATCCGTCCAAAAATATTTCAAAAAATGCGGAAACTTTTGCACATAATTTCCCCCATTTGGCGCACAATCATTTCATAGCCCACAAAAGGGAAACGCAGGAGGCCAGTGCGAGCCTCACGCGAGCGTCTGCCGCCGTGCAAGTGCCGAGCGTTTGCTTCATGCAAAGGTGGGGAATACTCGAGTCATTCACTTGTTCACTTCTTCATTCATTCACTGCAACTGAATGATTCCAGGTACTTTGACTTTAACTAGTCTGAAATCAATGAGATCCAGCGGAGGCCCTTCCGTATCCCGATGAAAGCAAGGAACTTGCCTCAAAAGTACGGGGGGGTGCAGAAAGGGTGGAAAAACCTGGCGGATCCCTGGCAGGCCCTCCAGCGGGCTATCGCGCGATCAGGTACATGACCCAGCTGAGCACAACGGCCGATCCGGCAAACAGCACAAAGCAGTAGGCCCCATAACGCACCATACGCTGCGGAGTTTCGCGCTGGGTGATGCCGAAGACCACGGATGCAAATAGGGCAAAGAGCAGAACCGCCGCGTAATGGGTCACGACTTCCTCCCGGTGCGGATGTTGTGCGCGTCCACGGCGGCGATTACGTTGAGCAGGCCAGCCACAACAATGAAGGCCCTGCCATAATCGGCAGTAGTCACCAACACCTGGTCAGCGCCGAGGCCGAAGGCGCGAGCGGCAAAGTAAAGCAATCCGTTTCCCAGATCGCCGGCCAGACCGAGCATCTCCAGGATGTCGTGCGCACTGCCATAGATCTTGCCCTGCATGGCGATGCCGATGGAAAACATGCCCAGAACCGACACGGCCAGGAGAGTCCCGCGACCCCATTTCCGAATGAGAAAGTGGCCCGCGCCGGGAACCAGCCAACCCGCGATGAGGGGCAGGTAAACGAACCCCTGTTGTGTGTCTTTCTGGGCAGCAGCGAGCTTATTAGGTGTTGTTGCCATTCCTTTTTGACTATATCGCACCGGGCCGGGAAGCGGAGATCAGGGTCAAAGTTCAGCGCATTTGCCTGCTGATCACTGACAACTGATCTCTGACCACTGCCTTTCAGATGCGGACCAGCTCCCGCTGGATTTTGCCGGTAACCCATGCTTTTCCGGGCGCGGTCATCATGTCGATCTCGCTGCGAACGCCGAAGTCGGGCAGGTAAATGCCCGGCTCGACGGAAAAGCAGGTGTTGGGAAGGATCAGGCGCTCGTCGTGGGTTTCGAGGTTGTCAAGATGCGCGCCGGAGCCATGCAGCTCCACGGCGATGTTGTGACCAGTGCGGTGAGTGAAGTACTCGCCGAAGCCGGCGGCTGAGATAACGGAGCGGGCAGCATCGTCACCCTCAAAACCGCGGATCGGGCGGCCCTTGGAAAAGGCATTCTCGACGGCATGGATGGCTGCATCGCGGGCGTTGCGCACGGTCTCAAAGACGAGCTGCTCGCGTTCAGTTGGATCACGGCCGACGACGCCTGTCCAGGTGATGTCATAGAAGATGCTGCCGGGCGTATCGATACGGCCCCATATATCGATGAGCACAAAGTCGCCCTCCTTGATGGGCGAGGAGCGTTCGGCGGTGGGCTCATAGTGAGAATCGGAGCTGTTGGCGTTGGCGCTGACGTTGGGGCCGTTCTCCCAGACCAGGTTTTCGCGGCGCATGGCCTCGCTGAACCACTGCACCATCTCAAATTCAGTAACCGTTCCGGGGGTTCCGCCCCAGGGACGCAGACGATAGCCCATCTCGACCCAGGCGGCGGCAAGGATGTCGTCGATGGCTTTCTGGGCGGCTGAGTGGCTGGCGACCTGCTCTTCGCTCAGGACCGCTTCAAACTGGCTGACCAGGTCTGCGGAGCTGACGATATGCTTGCCAATTCCGCGGAGGAATTCGATGGTCCCAGCGTCGACCATGGAAACATACATGATGGCGTTGTCTGGCGAGTACTGCATGGACACAACGCGCGAGTCGCACAGCATGGCTTCAAGGCCGGTGGCCAGTTCCTGCCAGCTTGAGTAGACGCCCCGGCCGCCGGGCAGCAAATCGAGCCTGCCGGACTCAATACGATGGACCAGCTTGCGCGGCTCGCCGGCGGCCGGAATGTAGTAGTACCAGCGCCGCGTGATGTGCGCCTTCTCATCGAGGCCGAGGATGCGGCCGGCAATAGGGTCGCGATGATGATGATCGTAGAAAAGCCAGCCGTCAAAGCCGGCTTCGCGAATCGCAGCCTGGATTGATTCAAGATTCATTGGAACCACGATCTGGCGCGCAGGCGGCGCGCTGCGTGAGTACGGCAACTGGAAAGAGCAACAACGCTCGAAAGAGAGCTGGACAACGCGGCTTGCTTAGAGCGCCGCGATTGCTTCTGCCTGGCCAGGGAACAGCCCCGCATACTTGGTGATGCCCACCATGGTGAAGACCTTGGTGAAGTGAGGCGACAGACCGAATGCATATACCTTCTGGCCGGCGTTGGTGGCTTCCATCAGCAGCTGGATAACGAGCGCAATTCCGCTGGAGTTGATGTAGTCCACCTTCGTGAAGTCCAGCAGGACCTGCTTGACGGTGCTTTTTGACAGTGACTGGTAGGTGCCCAGAACCGCCTCCTTCGAGGTGCTGGCGATATCTCCCTCGAACCGGAGAACGGTCACCGGGTGCCCGGCCGGGGAAGTGAGCTGGTCAACGCGCGACTTGGTTTCGCTCTGCACGATCAATATTCTCCAATTTCCTTTGATGTTAAGGCCCTTGATCAGGCCATTTCAACTATGCGTCCTTATCGAGCCGAATTACCAGCCGGACATAACTCGCCTTGCCCTCGGACCCAGCCACCCACTCCGCTTCGTCTACCAATGCCTGGATCAGGAACATTCCCATTCCCCGCGGATCTTCTTCGCCGTGCATTTTGCGGTCGATGTCCGGCTTGGACGGCTGCTTCTGCATGCCCTTTCCGTCATCGATCACCTTCACTTCCAGCGATTCCGCATCGGCTGAAAGCACCACGCCTACTGACAGTTTCTCATTGAGCCGGTTGCCGTGCTCGATTGCATTGATGCAGGCTTCCGCGACCGCGGTTTTGAGATCTTCAACGCGGGCTTCAGGGAAGCCCATGAGCTTGGCTACAGCCGACGCAGTGCTCATGGCCACCTTTTCGAAACCCATGCGCGACGGTAGCCGCACTTCTACCGTTGTAGTCTTTTTGTCGCTCATGCCGCTATCTCCGTGGATCCCTTGCCGCGGCAAAGCGCCAATGCGGTCATGTCGTCTCCCTGCGGCCCACCTTCTGAGAACTTCTCAATGGCCGTCCACAATGCATCGAGAATACCATCGGCCTTCTCGAACGGGCACGTAGAAAATTGATCTAAAAGCCTTTCCGGTCCATATTCTTCGTCTCCCTTGAACACTTCGGTCAATCCGTCCGTGTAGAAGAGCAGGCGCGAGCCGTCAGGGAAGGCCCTGCGCTCGCTGGAATAGCGCATTCCCGGCAGCAGGCCGAGAGGAGTTCCGGCAGCATTGAACTGGTGAGGCACCGCGCCGGGGGCAACCAGGAAGCCGGGATTGTGGCCTGCATTCACCACTTCCATCTCGCCGGTGTCAGGATGGAGCCGCAGAAAGATCGCGGTCACGTAGCGTCGGCGAGCTTCTTCACCCTCTGCCCAATGGTGCTGGTTCATGCGCGTGGCGAGTTCGTCGAGCGGCATGCCGGAGACGGCCATGGCGCGGAAGGCGGAGCGGAAGCTGGTGGCCATGATAGCCGAAGCCAGGCCCTTGCCGGCCACATCGGCTACGGCGATCAGCAGGCTGCCGTCTGGCTGTTCCACGATGTCGAGATAGTCGCCGCCTACTTCATAGCAGGTGACGGATTTGAAGCTCAGCGTATAGCCCTCGATCGAAGGCAGCTTCTGCGGCAAGAGCGAACGCTGAATGAGACGGGCCGCGTCCAGATCCTGCTGCACGCGCGCAAACTCGACATTGCGCTTGTGATTGCGAGCATTTTCGAGAGCGACGGCGGCCTGCAGCGCGAGGCCTTCAATGAAGTCCGCTTCGTAGAGCGTCAACTGGCGGCCATCGGGAGCGACCACGGCTAACTCGGTCATCAGGTGGCCGTCGCGGTCTTCCAGCCTGTAGCTGGCGACGGCGTTACCGGTCATGGACGTATCGGGCGTGGTGGAAAGCGGCACACCGGCTTCGCTGTGAGTTCCGGCAATGACTTCGTCACCGTAGGCGAGCCCGGTGCCCAGAAACGCTGCGCCGGCCATCTCGAGTTCACGGACGACGATGCGCAACACCTGCTCCAGCACTTCTTCCTCGTGGATGGTCGAGTGGACCTGACGGCTGGCCTCAAGCAGCGCCTGCAACCGCGCCACCTGCTGCTGCAGATCGATGGTCTCGCCGTTCCCGGGTAAGTGCACTTCAGCCGCCATTTTGCGCGACCCTCCGTGGATTTTCACTCTACCATGCCCCGCCTGTACTGGCGAAGCGGTTTAATAACATGCATTTCTGCCGTAGTGATCGGTCCAGGCCACCGGGCTCTCCCGTTTGAGCACCGGCACTGCGCGCTGGTCGGCGACTCCAGTTGGACTGCCGGTTGCGAGTCTCGCAGGCTGCGCAGCTAGAATTGTGCGCGGGAGGCTAGTCCCATGCGAACCCGCTCGCTCACCTTGCTCGTTGCTTTCTCGCTGATTGCGATTTCCGAAGCTCAAGCGCAGGGCGACAGGCTGCGTTCTCCCTGGGACAACCGCAAGATTGCGTTGACCGACACTGCCTACAACTGCCCGGCACCGCCGCCGTTTGCCAGGACGCAGGAGATCAGTTCGTACTACATCGACAGCCACGCATCGGTCATCGATCCGCAAAAGTTTGCGGCGTTTCAAAAAGCTTCCGAGGCTTCCGGGCACCTGAGCCAGTACGCCGCGCTGGCTGCCGACGCATATCTGGACAAAGGCAGCCGAGCCGCGGCGCTGTGCGTGTATTCGCTGCTGGACGCGGCCGCGAAGGTCGACGCATGGGACGGCAAGATGTCCGGGTACCAGGGTGTTTACCTGCAGAACTGGCTGCTGAGCGCCGTAGGCATTGCGTACCTCAAGGTTCGTCCCAGCGGACTGGGCACGGCGGCGCAGGAGTCCGAAATTCAGAAGTGGTTTGGCCTGCTCGCCTTGCGCGTGAGGGAGTTCTTCGATGCGGAATTGGCCCACATGGGTGGCGATCATGAAAACAATCATCTTTATTGGGCCGGACTGGCGATTGCCGCCGAGGCAATTGCTGATAACGACAATGACGCGGGCCAATGGGCTCTGAGCGCCTACCGCATCGGGCTTGAGAACGTTCAGCCGGATGGATCGCTGAAGGCGGAGATGGATCGTGGGCAGATGGCGCTGCACTATCACTTGTATGCGCTGGCGCCGCTGATCATGCTGGCTGAGCTGGGCGAAGCGAACGGCATTGACATGTACGCCGAAAACAACGGCGCGCTGCACCGCCTGGTGAGGTTCTGCGAGGCAGGCCTGGAGGATCCAAAGATCCTGGAGAAGCGCACCGGCGTGGCCCAGGTGTTGACGCTTCCCTATGTAGGCTCAGATATTGGCTGGGCCGTTCCGTATGTGCGGCGGTTTCCAGATGCGAGGCTGTCGGAGCTGATTGCAAAGGCGTCCTGGGTTCGCTACACGACGTGGGGCGGAGCGCCGCCGGAGTAGCCCGGACGGCGTCGAGGTGCGTCAGACGGGAACCACCGCGCGAATATCCCGGACCTCAAGAATTCGTGTTGTATAGCCGAGTTCGGCCACTGCGAGCATGGCCTGCCCGATCTCCCGCGTGGTGACAAAAGCTTTGGGAAACGCCCAGTGCAAAGCAGGCAACAGCGGGCCCATGAGCGTGTAGAGGATGCGATACGCCCGCGTCTTCGATCGAATTCCATCAAGCGGAATGATCGCTCCGGGGCGAAACATGTACGCATTCAGTGGGAGTCGCAGCAGCACATTTTCCGTGCGGCCTTTGACGCGCGCCCACATGCTTCGACCTTTCTCCGTGCTGTCCGTTCCTGCGCCGGAGACGTATATGAAAATCATACCGGGATTCACGCGGCTAAGCGTTTCGGCTGCCGCAAGCGTGAAGCCATAGGTGATGCGCTCGTAGTCGGCTTCGCTCATCCCTGCCGAAGAAACGCCGAGGCAGAAAAAGCAGGCGTTGAAGCCGGCCAGTTGGTCTGCAATTGCGGAGTAATCGGCCAGATCGGCGTGGACAATTTCCTTGAGCTTTGCGTCTTGCGCGCCGGTTGGTGTGCGGCCGACGGTCACGACCCGTTCCACGTCGGGGTCGCGCAGGCACTCACGCAAAACTCCTTGCCCAACCATTCCAGATGCGCCAAAGATCAGCACACGCATTGTGATTTCCTTCCTCGGTCTGCTCATTGCAAGCATAATCCGACCTTGATACCCGTCGCTAAGCCCACGATGATGATGGATACTCGTGGTGTGCGCTTCGCGGTATTCATTTCGGTGTTGTTGAGCTGGCTGGTGGGAGCGTGCTTCTGCGTGGCGCAAGCTACCTCAAGCTGGCCGTACGCTGTGGCTCAAGCAGCAAAGACTTCGCCGCAGGCGCGGATTGTGGTGCTCGATGTGAGTTCGGGACATCTGCTGGCAGCGAACCATCTGGCGGTGGCCGCGCGCACACTCGCTACTCCGGGCTCGGCAATGAAGCCACTGGTGCTCTACGGGCTGGTGGCTGCAGGCCGTTGGGATCCGGCACGACGCGTTGAATGCAGCCGCAAGCTGATGATCGACGGCCACACGCTGAACTGCTCTCATCCGGCAATTCCGCCACCGGACGCGCGGGAGGCGCTTACCTGGAGTTGCAACACATATTTTGCAGCGGTGGCGGCAACGCTGGACCGGGGCGAGCTGCGCACAGTGCTCGCGCCCACAGGTCTGCTGGGACAGACTGGATTGGGCGGAAATCTAAAAGACGGCGAAGCGACGGCGGATTTTCGCGATCCGCAAACGGTGGCCGAGAACCAACTGGCGTTGCTGGGTGTGAAGGGCGTGCGCGTGACGCCGCTTGAGTTTGCCATAGCCTACCGTTGGCTGGCGCTGCAGCTCGCAGCGCATGCTGACTCCGCTGCTGGGCGGGTGGTGAGCGAGGGCCTTGAGGACTCGGCCAGCTTTGGCTTGGCCGGCGCGGCGGATATGGGCGGAGTTCCCGTTGCCGGGAAGACCGGGACGGCAAGCGCAGAGAGCGGTGGACCAACGCATGGCTGGTTCATTTGCATGGCTCCGGCGAAGGCGCCGCGCACGATTGTGGCTATCTACCTGCCCGCCGGACGCGGCGACGATGCGGCGCATGTGGCTGCTGCTCTGCTGGCCCACTCGCCTTTGAGCCAGGCGAAGCCATGAAGATTCTTATGCGACTTCTTTTGATGGCTGCGCTGTCCTGGCTGGCGATTGGCTCATGCGGAGCTGAGTCGGGTGGGCAGCCGCGCGCGATGCTGCGTGTGGGCCTTTGGACTCTTTGGCATGACAAGCAGATCGGCGTCTCCTCAGAGCCGGGCGCGACGTTGCGCTTGTGTGCAAGCTGCGCCGCAACGGTGCTGAAGCCCGCCATGCAATTCCGCGCTGTTGCGGATCGTGTGAGCGTTGGAGAAAAAGGCTTGG
>Ga0116135_1001351_pt1 | contig 12473 bp, 10 predicted proteins | sample June2015DPH_20_1_FD_89738 | JGI IMG/M metagenome (GOLD analysis project Ga0116135, IMG submission 89738) | Peatland microbial communities from SPRUCE experiment site at the Marcell Experimental Forest, Minnesota, USA - June2015DPH_20_10 | ecosystem: Environmental > Terrestrial > Soil > Wetlands... | reverse complement strand
GAGCGTCATTGCCGTGGCGTAAAACATGGGGCGACCGGGAACCACCTCTTCCGGCTGGCGGACGTAGGGAACAATCGGTTCGAGCGGCAGGCGCACGCAACCCGTCATACCGGCCAGCGCCATGGACGCTCCCATCACCCTTAGGAAACCGCGGCGCGAAACAGAATCGACCCACTCGGAAGCGCCCTTGGGAAATTCGCGGTGCAACGCCTCCTGAAAATCGGCGCTGCCCGCAAGCTCTTCCAGGCTGCGCCAATATTCCGGACCAGCTTTCTGATTCGCGGCCTCTTCGATTTGTGCGCGGAGGGATTCGAGATCCAGCTCACCCTTCTTGCTGGGGCAAACGTCTTCGCGCTTTTTTCCCGGCAACCCGGCTTTGTTTTGATCGTCCATTCTCATTGCCGACCGCTTGCGCCGCGGCCTATTTCATCGGTGGCACGTGTTGCAACTGGTGATGTCGCCTACGCTACGGACGTTGTATTTTTTCACTAGCGCCGTCCCGAGGTCGACTTGATCCGTGTAGCTCTGTCCATCCACCACCACTGGATGGGCACTCGTGGGCGGCTGGTAACGCATATTGAAAACTTGATCCCGTGGGCGAAGATTATTCTGGGGCGCGCGATGGCAGCCTAAACACCATTCCATCTGCAAGGATTCCTGCTGGTACATAAGCGGCATCTGGTCGACCGGACCGTGGCAGGTATTGCAGCCCACACCTTTATTCACATGAATGCTGTGATTGAAAAAGACGAAGTCGGGAAGCTGGTTCACCCGCGTCCATTGCAACGACTGGCCAGAACGATAGCTGGCCCGGACAGGTTCCAGCAACTGGGCATTGGTCCAGATCTGCGAGTGACAGTTCATGCAAGTCTTGGTGGGAGGGATGCCGGCAAAGCTTGAAGTCTCGACCGATGTGTGGCAGTAGCGGCAGTCAATGCCGAGTCCGGCAACATGGTGCTGATGGCTAAAGGGCACCGGCTGGGGCTTTCGCACCCCGGCATAAGTGACATAAGGCGATCCCTGAACCTCGTACGCCACCCAACCGAGCGCGGCAATAACGAAGACCGCGCCAAAAATCGTGGCCCGGGACAGGGTGTTCGCACTACGATGAAAAATCTGCGACATGCCTACGTACGAGTTCCAGAAAACACGAATGAGACTCAGCGGATCTTAGATGTATTGATTCTTAAATGGTTACGACGCAAAAGAAACTCCCCACAGATTTTTTCGCGTCAGCTAGGAGAACTGGGAATTATAAATATTTCGCGCGAACTTGTCGCGTGCTTCGCCAGGAAATTCGTAAACCATGTCTCAAATTGAACGTCCGCGAGAAAAATGTCGCGTTTCTGAGCATTGACAGTGTCGTCGAATTCTTAGCGCAGATTCATAACCAACAATTTCGGCTCAGTCATTTCCTCGATCGCGTAACGCAGTCCCTCGCGGCCGAGGCCGGAATCCTTTATCCCGCCGTAAGGCATCTGGTCGATGCGGAACGAAGGGATATCGCCAGCGATCAGAGCGCCGACTTCGAGTTCGTCGTAAGCCTGGAAGAGCAACTTCACATCGCGAGTGAACAAGCCCGCCTGCAGACCGTAGTTGGAATTGTTGATTCGGCGCAAGGCCTCATCAAAATTCTGATACGGTTCCACGGTCACGACGGGACCAAAAATCTCCTGGCAGTTCACTTTCATGTCGGGCTTGGTGCCAGTCAGCACCGTTGGATTAACGATCGAACTTTTCCGGCCGCCACCGCACAATAGGCGAGCGCCGGAGCGAACCGCTTCCTCAACCCAACTGGTGACGCGGACGGCATCACTTTCGCGGATCAGCGGACCAACGTCGGTCGATTCCTCCATGGGATCGCCGGTCTTAAGTTTCTTGACGCCTTCGACGAGGAGATCGGTGAACTTGCCATACACCGACTGCTCCACCAGAATGCGCTGCACCGAAATGCAGGTCTGCCCGGCATAGCCAAAGCCTCCGGTAACGCAGCGGTCCGCGGCGTAGGCGAGGTCGGCGTCGCTGTGCACGATGGCGCCGGCGTTGCCTCCTAGTTCCAGCGCAACTTTCTTCTTCCCGGCGCGGCGCTTGATGTCCCAACCTACGGGCACGCTTCCGGTGAAGCTGATCAGCTTGATGCGCTCGTCGGTGACCAGCAGACTGGCGTCATCGTTGGAAAGTGGCAGAACGTTAAGGCCGCCATCGGGCCAACCGGCCTGTTGAATGCACTCTGCCAGCAATAGCGAACACAGCGGAGTTTGCGGCGCCGGTTTCAACACCATGGAACAACCCGCAGCAATGGCCGGTGCGACTTTGTGAGCAACCAGGTGCAGCGGAAAATTGAACGGCGTGATGCCCGCGATTGGGCCGAGTGGATAGCGTTTTACGATGCCCCAGCGTCCGGCTGTGAACTCCTGCCAATCGAGGGGAAGATATTCGCCGTAGATGCGCGTGGCTTCTTCGGCAGCGACGTTGAAGATGAATGCGGCACGGTCCACTTCAGCGCGTGCCAGTTTGATTGGCTTGCCGGCTTCTTGAACGATGGTGCGGGAGAACTCTTCGCGGCGTTCGGCAATGGCCCCGGCCACGCGCCGCAGCACGCGCTGCCGCTCGAACGCAGGCAGGCGACGCGTAGTACCGAAAGCTTTCACGGAGGCGGCGATTGCAGCGTCGGCATGATCGCGTCGCGCCTGAATCACTCGCCCGATCACGCTACCATCGAATGGCGATCGGACCTCGACCACATCGCCGTCTTCCATCCAACGGCCGTCGACAAAGAAACCGTGGGTCGCGACTGGGGCGATCGTCATTTCCGCCATGGTTGGCCTCCGGATCCGGACGAACGATTTTTGATTATAGGGCATCGCTGGGGGTTGCCTCCGAAAAGGCAGTCGGGGAAAGAGGGTGGCCGTTAGGAAGGCGAGCGTCCACTACAATAAAGCCGCCAGCGGCCATGCCTTTCCTCGAAACCATTGTTGAGCTTGCCCCGCGTCTGCGGCGGAAAGAAGTTTCCCCGCTGGAACTGACTCGTGCTTGCCTGGATCGCATCGAGAAACTTAATCCCACGCTGAATGCATTTATCACGGTGACTGCCGAATCGGCGCTGGCCGAAGCACGGGCTGCGGAAATCGAAATCTCTCGTGGGGAATGGCGCGGTCCGCTGCATGGGATTCCGATTGCGCTGAAGGATCTGATCGATACCGCGGGCACGCGCACAACCGCTGCCAGCGCGCTATATCAGGATCGCATGCCAACCGAAGATGCGGAAGTCGTGCGGTGGTTGCGGCAGGCGGGCGCGGTGATTCTGGGTAAGAATAACCTGCACGAGTTCGCCTACGGCGGAAGCTCGCTGGTTAGTTTTTTTGGCGACGTTCACAATCTGTGGAACGCGGCGCATATCGCCGGAGGATCATCGGGAGGATCAGCGGCAGCAGTTGCTGCGGGACTTTGCTTCGCAGCAATTGGGACCGATACGGCCGGCTCCATTCGCGAACCGGCGGCGTTGTGCGGTTGTGTCGGGATCAAGCCGACTTATGGGCGCGTTTCCGCGCGCGGCGTGATTCCGCTTTCCTGGTCGTTGGATCACGTGGGGCCGCTGGCTGCGACCGTCGGCGATGCGGCTGCCGTATTGCAGGCGATCGCGGGATACGATTCGCTCGACGCGCACAGCGCCGACGTTCCTGTATGCGATTATGTTTCCGTTCTCCGCGAGGGGGCGAGGACGCTTCGCGTTGGTGTTCCGCGAGCACATTTTTATGATGATCTTGAGGATGAAGTCCGCGCGGCGGTGGAGCAGGCTCTTGCCGTGATCAAGACCCTCGTGGCGGAAACTCGCGAAATGCAGATCGAGATACCCACAGATCGCATTGTGCAAAATGCCGAGTCGTATGCGGTTCACGCCGACCATGTCGCCCGGACGCCGGACCTCTATCAACCGGAGACTCTGCGGCGCATCCGCTTCGGCGCGGATATTTCGGCGGTGGAATATATTCGGTGCCGGCTCGAATTGGACATCGAGCGCCGACGCGCACTAAACATCTTCGCGAAAGTAGATTTGCTAGTCACACCCACCACGCCCATGCCCGCGCCAGCGATTGCCGATCTGAAGAAAGATCCTGAGGCGCTTCGTCCGGCGGAACTTATTTTGCTGCGCAACACGCGGCCGTTCAATGTGTGGGGACTGCCTACAATCTCGGTGCCCTGCGGGTTTACGAAAAGCGGTCTGCCGATCGGACTGCAAATCGCGGGGCCGCACTGGCGGGAGGATTTGGTGCTGAGGCTGGCTCATGCTTACGAGCAGGCTGTGAATTTCTCCGCGAAATAATTCGCGCCGTGCCGCCTTAGTTCGGATTGTCGTGGGTTGCGCCGGGCCTGGACTGGGGGTATCCCCCTCCCCCTGGTCTATTGGAATCACCACGTTAGCAAGAAATTCCCCGCAAAATCCGGATGTGAAAGAACTTAGATATCAAAATCCGTGAAACAAAGGAGTTAGGCCCGACTTCTTCGCCGGTCGTTCCCGCGTTATGCGAGATCGCTTTACTGCCTTCGCTTGGCAATGATGGAACGAATTGTGGAGAGGCGCAAGGTTGGATGTCATAACAGGAGGCTGTGGATTCCGGCAGCAGCGCGTCCACCCTTGCAAGAAACGCGAGGATGGCCACCCGCCCTTCTTGTAGAGTCGATGCGCGGCTTCAGGCGGGGCATATCGCTTGATCGAGATGCCGCGCGCGTGCGCTCGGGTTTTCGCCACATCATAGGCGAGTTGCATCCGGAGAAGGTGGTCCATGTCCGGACCGAAGGCCTTTTCGATGCGCAGAGCCATTTCCGGCGCGCGGCCTTACCGTGCAGAAGGTCGGAGAGCGTTGCGTGGCGTACTTTCAAAATCTCCGCCTTCGACACGGTGAGGCCGAGGGCTTCGATGACTTCGGTTCTAATCAGGTCGCCCGGGTGGGGTGGGCTCTTCATGGGCATTGCGGACTCCTAGTGGTAATCGATCAGATCAATGTCGCTGGCCGTGTTCAGCTGTTGGTCGAAGCGGAAAATCAGCCGCCAGTTTCCCGTGACAGTCAGGCTGCATGATCCTTTCCGGTCGCCTTTGAGAGGATGCAGCTTCCAGCCGGGAAAGCGGCCGAGTTGTTCCAGTGTCTTGGGGGTTTCGAGGGCGAACAGCAGCTTGCGCAGCTTGTCGGCCATCGCGGACGGCACGCCCTTGCCGTTTCCGTCTTCGTAGAGTTGCCTTAGTCCCTTGTGGCGAAAGCGACAAGTTGCACGTGGCCCTTTTGTGTAGGCATAAAGTATTTCTCCTTCAGTTGCACCGCTGTGGTTTTTGGGCACTGCTTGCGGTTACGCTCTCGACGTATCGGGCCAAGAGCGGTTGAAGAGAGAAACAGCTAATGCCTACCCTGTGCAGTATGTACGGTTCTGCCGTACGTGCCAAGCGGTTTACTCGCAGTTTAGTTGCGTGTCCCGAGGATGGCCTTGGAGCAGCTTTCGGCATTACGCTGCAGGCGAAGCGGGCGTGGTTGAGATTGAGTCTCGATGGACGGCGACGGGGCCCCCTCGGGAGTAGAGAGTGGGTTAGGCTGAGCGCTCGGGGCGCTGGTAGGGATCCTTCGACTCCGCTCAGGATGACACAACTTCGGGTCAGGATGACAACTTCGAGATCCTCTATCGCTTTAGGCTTCAGTTATCGTTCCAGGCTTCAATCCACCGTCCTCACATCATCGGGCAGCATGAGGACGAACATGCAGTTGCCTGTGGCTGTGGAGCAGGAAAGGATTCCGCGGCGCAGGACTTTTAGCGGGGTTTCGTCGGGGAAAGTTAGGCGGTATTCGGCGGTGCGGAGGGCTTCGGTGAAGACTTTCAGCTTCTCGTCTCCGCTGACGAATCTGACGGCTTCGGCTTTCGCGGGAGTACCGGCGCCGCCGCTGAGCAGCACGAAAAACTCCGCACTGCCAGTTTCTTTTGCCTTGCCCAAGTCGATGGTGCGCAGCGATTGCAAACTCGCCTTATCTTTATCTTTCGCATCGCCGTTTAGCTTGGCGTCGCTTTTGACTAACGCGTCGATTCTTTCCTTCGTTTCCGGGATGGGTCGAAGTCCGGTCACCGCGAGTTCATAGGTCTGCAGCGCACGATCCTTCTTCCCCTGCTGTTCATAGATTTGACCGAGATGGTCGCCGACTTCTCCGTGCTGGCCCAGTCCCCAAGCGGCAGAGACGTATTTTTCCGCCTTGTCCAGATTGCCTTCGCTGAAATAAACCCAGCCCAGCGTGTCCCAATAGGCGATGAGCGAGGGCACGAGAGGCAACTCTTGGGGCGTGAGGCGGTCCAGCGATACATTGCGCAACGCCGCAGTCGTCGCCGATACCGCCGACTCCGCGTATTGTTGCGCGCGATCCAGGTGAGACTTCTTCAGCGAGAGTTGATAAGCGATGTTGTTCCACACCAGCGGCGTGGCGGAAAGCTCGACCGCGTGGTCGAACGTAGCGAGGGCTTTGTCATCCTGGCCGAGGTTGAGGTAAGCGTCCCCGAGGCTCACTTGCAGTTCTGGGTTGTCAGGAGTGAGAGATGTGGCTTTCTCCAATTCGGCGGCGGCCAAGTCGTACTTATGCCACTCGGAATACATGGAGCCAAGGCCGGCATGAGCGAACTTGTCGAGGGGATTAATTTCGATCTGCTTATTGAACGCGGTCACGGCATCGTCGTACTTGCGCTCCTGCCAGTAGGCGCGTCCCAGGGCGTTGTAGGCGTATTCGTCGTAAGGATTGATCTCAATCTGCTTCTTGAGAGCGGCGATGGCGTCGTCATTTTGCCGCGTGCCCATGTAGGCCAGGGCTATCGCATACCAGGCGTATTTATTCTTGGGATCCACTTCCGTGGCGCGTTTGAGAAGTTGAATCGCCATGGGCAGATTGTTACTGGCGATTGCCGCTCGACCGCTTTCCACCAGGTCATCCGCTTTCATGTCGGCTGGCGCGGTGGGCGCGCCGGCCACCGTAGTCTCGAGGGAAAGAAACTGGCCCAAGTCGGACGTGACGGCGCGGCGGAAGGCTTGGTAATCCGTAGCACGCGGCGCGGCAATCTCGTCCTGACGCAGCGTGAGCGTCCTTCCGGCCGTGAAGGTGGTTCCTTCCAGCTTGTACGTGGCTTGGTATTCCGCATAGTCGCGCTTCACGGAAAGGGGCAAAGGAGCGCGAGCGGTGTACTTGGCGGGCAGTTCGAGCTTGATCTTGTAGACGTATTCGGCCTTGGGACCAAGCTTCATCGGCTCAGCGTCCGCGTCGCTATCATCATCGCCCAGATCTGGCAGGTTGAACTGGCACAGCGGCAGCGTGAGGTCGGATTTTTTCTTTGACCAATCGAGGAAGTTGGGCCTGGCGACGTCGTAAGACATGGTGAACGGCTCGCGGGTCGCGGCCGGATCGCTGATCTTCAAATTCGTAACATCGCCGCCCATCCCGGCGTTGACGCTTTCCACCACACGCTGCCATTGCGCTTCGGGCACGCGGCGGAAAATCGAACGCAGCAGAAGTTCTTCGTCACCGCGGAAGGTGTAATGCACATGGGCTTCGAATTTGCCGATCTCATTGATTTTTCCATCAACCTCGGCAATTTCACTGTCGGGCATGGGAGTGTCGGCGGGCGTTTCCTCCAAGTGTGGTGTGCCGCTGGCGGGAATCACCAGCGCCAGCTTCTTACGCAGGGTGTAGGCCAGCAGCCGAAATGGCGCGACTTCGCTGGTGGTATCCATCCAGACTTCTTCGTTGGGCGTCGTCATTGGCAGCATGGTAATGACGTGATCGAATTGCGAGGGCGAAGGCACGTCGGGATCGAGCTTGCGGCTGGAATTGATCAACACGGAAGACGCGTGCATGCCCTCGGCTTCGAGCAGCGAGGCCAGCAGGGTGTGCTTATCCTTGCAGTCGCCGTATTGGTTGTGCAGGACATCTCCGGCGGCGTGCGGCTGGTAACGGCCCACGCCCAGCGACAGGCTGACGTACCGGAAATTCTTCGCGACGAAGTCGTAGAGGGCCTGAACCTTGTCCAAGTCGTTATTGAGGCCCTTCGTAAGTTCATCCGCCTTGGCGCGCACTTCCGGCGAGGGTGCACGACGGTCTTTTTCCAGGCCTGCGTACCAACGCCCGATCTGCTCCCAGCTTACGAATGTGGTCAACTGAATGTCAGGCCGCTCGTCGTCAGCATGTTTCTTTTTCTTCTTGTTTTTGTCTTTGTCTTTATCTTTCTGGTCGTCTTCGCGTTCCAAATGAGAACTGGTCCAATGGTAGAGGCGGCGTCCGTGGTCTTCCGAAATCTTCGGATCCATCCCCGGTTTGTCTTTCAACTTGAGCGGACGGTCTGCGGGAACATCCACGTCGACTTCTTCATCGAGGTTGATGTTGTTTTTGTCGAAATCGTAGTCCGCCCAGAACTCGCCCGGGGCTAACGCCGTATGAATCACCGTTACCATGTGGTATTCGAGCACTTCACCGGGACGGAGGCCGGGCACGGTGATGTGCTTCTGCCGATAATCGGTGTAGACCGGAGCTTGTTGCTCCAGCGGAGCACTTAGATCTTGTACGGCATCATCTCCCGCCTTCACCACGCTGCCATCGGCTTTTACCACCCGCACATAAGGAATCTCCACGCGCTCGTTAGCGGAGTTGTAGCCAACTTGAATTTGCCCCCATTGCTGAACTCCAGCCTCGCTCTGCACGCGGATGCGGGCGATTGTCTCCTTACGGCCGGTGCCGTCGTTTTCGAAGCGGTAGAGGGAGTGGTACTGCTCTATGACAAACGCTTCCTGGGAATAGTCGTGCTTGTGCTCTCCGGGCTTGGAGGGCGCGGTATCCTGAGACTTCGTTTCGGCGGCCTTCGCTTCCTTATTGGCTTTCAGGGGAGCGGACGGGGAAGTGGGAGATCCTGATTGCGCTTGGGCAGTGAAAGGCAAGGTCAAAACAGCAGCTACTACGAGCGATAAAAAGAAACGACGCATAGGGTAATAGTAAGGCAGGCTGAGCAGTTTGTATCGCAAGCCGCCGGCTCGGACAAGAAAACCTTCATGGCCGCGGCGTAACTGATGGGTCCCCGTGATTATCTTGCAGGCGCAGGTTGGCCTGGTATGCAAATCTTTTCGCATGGACTGGCCGTGATGGACATCACATTTCTTTGTTCGCAGGTCACAAAACCGTAGTAAAATCCGCCCAGATAGTTTTGCCCAGCCACGTCGCCGGGCAGGCGTGACGCATAACGTAATTGCGCCACGATCCTTCCGTTCGGAGGTTTCTGGTATGGAAGATCGGGCCCCTGACGTCTCTCCTTCGGTTCAGCGGTCTTTTTCTCAAACATCGAGCTCTCAAGCGGCGGGCAGCCGGCATCATGAAGGCCGCGGAGCCTGGGTTCTCACCGCTTACGGCATATCTGGACTGGCCCTTTTCGGGATTCTGGCCTACTTCTTTTCGGACTTCATCGCTCACTAGTGAAGTGCCCAGCAGTGACGAGCGGGCGGGCGCGTCCGCGGAATGTGCTGGTTGTGTCTTTGGAGTTTTTCGGACGTCAGGCCGAGCCTGCTTCGCGCGGCGGCTTCTTCGAACGTGTTACAATGAGCGACCTTGGATGCCGACGCTTCCCAAGGAACCCAGCGTTTCCCCACAACTGAAGCATTGAGAAAGAGACACCCGCAGGAATTCGTGGCCAAGAAACCCACGTCCGCTGAAACACCGATCACCTACGCTGACGCGGGTGTAAACATTGACCGCGCCAACCGCACCAAGCAACGCATCAAGTACCTGGCACATAAAACCTTTACGCGGGGCGTGCTGAGTGAAATTGGCGGCTTTGGCGGCCTTTTCGCGGTGGACAAAACCAAGTATGTGGATCCCGTGCTGGTCTCCAGCGTGGATGGCGTAGGAACGAAACTCAAGATTGCCTTCGAAGTGGGTCTGCACTCAACCGTGGGCGCTGACCTGGTGAACCACTGTGTCAACGACATAGCCGTGCAGGGCGCGGCGCCGCTGTTTTTCATGGACTATTTAGCGACGGGAACTCTGGATCCCTCGATCGCCGAGCAAGTGGTGGAAGGCATCGCTGACGCCTGCAAGCACAACGGCTGCGCCCTGATCGGTGGCGAGACCGCCGAGATGCCTGGCTTTTATCCGGCTGGCGAATATGACCTGGCGGGATTCATCGTCGGCGTGGTAGAACGCGACCGGATTATCACCGGCAAGGATGTGCAAATCGGCGACGTCGTTCTTGGCCTGGCTTCGAATGGCCTGCACACCAACGGATACTCACTGGCTCGTAAGCTCCTATTCGAAGTGGGCCACTACTCGCCTGACGACTATGTGAACGAGATCAAGAATAAAGTGGGCAATGAGCTCATGCGGACGCACAAGAGTTACTGGCCCGCGCTCAGGAAGCTACTCGACGCGCAGTGCGTTTCGGCGCTGGCGCACATTACCGGGGGCGGCATTACGGAAAATCTGCCGCGCGTTCTGCCTCGCGGCACCGCAGCCCTGATCGAACTTGGCTCGTGGCCCGTGTTGCCCTTGTTCGAGCATTTGCAGCAATTGGGGAATGTCCCGCAGGATGAGATGATGCGCACGTTCAACATGGGGTTGGGCATGCTGCTGGTTGTCCCCCTGGCGAAATTCAAGAAAGCTCAAAGCGTGCTCGAACGCGTGGGAGAAAAGGCCTACACCGTCGGCCGCATCGTGAAGGGCGAGCGCAAGGTGATTTACAGCTGAAGTAATTGTTGATTGCTGATTCAAACAAATGGCTTTAATTTTCAATCAGCAATCAACAATCAAAAATGCATTCCCTCGGCATCCTCCTTTCCGGGCGGGGCTCGAACTTTGTCGCCATCGCCGACAGCATCGACGCGGGCCGCATCGCGGACGCGCGCGTTGCCGTCGTGATCTCGAACAGGGCGGGAGCACCAGGCCTCGCCACTGCAGGCCAGCGGGGTCTCGACGCTCTCGTTATCTCCTCGAAAGGCAAGCCGCGTGAAGAACACGACCGCGAGGTCGTCGCCGCGCTGAAGCAGCACAACGTTGACCTCGTCTGCCTCGCCGGATACATGCGTCTGCTCTCGCCGTGGTTCGTGAAGCAGTTTCCGCGCCGGATTCTCAACATCCATCCGTCGCTACTGCCAGCATTTCCGGGACTCGAAGCGCAGGAACAGGCCTTCGCCTACGGAGTGAAGGTTTCCGGCTGCACGGTGCATTTCGTGGACGAAGAGCTGGATCACGGCGCCATTATCGTGCAGAAGACTGTACCCGTGCTCGACAGCGACGACGAGCACACACTGGCCGCCCGCATCCTTGAACAAGAGCACATCGCCTATACGGAGGCGATCAATATCGTGCTCGGCGAAACCTTTGAGATCGCCGGCCGGAGATTGAAGTCAAGTCAAAAGGCAGAAGTCAGAATGCAGAAGTAAGAAATTTTCGAGTTACTGTGACATTCATCACAGACCCCCGGCGCTCGAGAACATGAAAATGACGCTCGTGGGGAACAGTCAAGACCTGAAGGCGCGGACCAAGCAATTTGCGCTTCGTATTTTGCGCCTGCATCGAGCTCTGCCCGCCAAGGAGGAAGCCAGAATTTAGGGGAAGACAAGTTCTCCGTTCGGGTACCTCCGTCGGTGCAAACTATCGGGCCCTGCCGGGCACGGTCGAGGGCCGAGTTCATCGCCAAGCTCGGCATCGTTCTAGAAGAAGCGGATGAGACCGTTTTCTGGCTCGAGTTGCTCCTTGAGGGTGGAATCGTAAAGGGGGAGAAGTTGGACGCCCTTCTCAAAGAAGCCAGGAACTCACATCGATTTTCGTGGCGTCGCTCTGTACCGCCAAAGGCATCGTAGCCTGGAAAGGCCCGAGTGGCACCGGTTTTCCTCCTTCATTCTGACTTCTGCATTCTGACTTCTGACTTGAATTCCTTAGCCATCTTCACAATCGGCAGTGCTTCTCCGTTGCCAAGTGGGACCTCCTGATTCTCGACCGCCGCATATCCCTTCGCCCGATAAAAAGCCACGCCGCTCAAGGTCGCGCCCATCTCCAGACGTGTGAAGCCCGCTTCCCTGGCCGCGTTCTCGCAGGCCTCGAGGATCAAGCCGCCGATGCCGCGCCGCGCCCACTTCGGATGTACGAAGAAGGCTCGGATCTTCGCCGCATCCCACGCCGGATCGAGCAGTGAATCTTCGCGTCCCGCGTATTGATCGCCGCCGTATAAAGTTTTGCGCTTGCTCCATCCGCCGCAGCCGACGATTGCAACGCGGCCTTCTGATTCCGAGAACTCCGCGACAAGATATGTTCCATCTGCGATGAGCTGGCTATCCACACCATAGACCGACTTCAGCGCGCCTTCAATTTGGGCTGGCGAATAGTTCTCAATCTGCAAGCCTCGCACCGAAGCTTCAATCATTTCCCGCAACCGTGGAACGTCCGCCGGAGTTGCCTTTCGTATGTGAATGTTCGTCG
>Ga0116135_1001349_pt1 | contig 12494 bp, 11 predicted proteins | sample June2015DPH_20_1_FD_89738 | JGI IMG/M metagenome (GOLD analysis project Ga0116135, IMG submission 89738) | Peatland microbial communities from SPRUCE experiment site at the Marcell Experimental Forest, Minnesota, USA - June2015DPH_20_10 | ecosystem: Environmental > Terrestrial > Soil > Wetlands... | reverse complement strand
GGGATTATAGCCGGGGTTCACGCGCCACAGCGCCACCAACGAACGCAGCATGAGTCCTGCGCCCACAAGCAGCACGAGAGCCAGGGCGATTTCCGCGGCAACGAAGAGCCCTTGCAGACGCACACGAGCCCCGCCGGCGCCGCTGGTGCTTCGACGGAGGACCTGCTCCAGATTGACGCGCGACGACCTGAGTGCGGGAGCGATCCCGAACCCAATTCCGCCCGCTAACGAGATGCCGAGGGTGAAGAGCAGTACCCGCGCATCGATCGCAACTTCGCCCGAGCGTGGCAGTTCGCTGGGCAGAAGGTTGATGATGGTTCTGGCGCCAAAGAACGCAAGCAGAAATCCTAATGCGCCTCCGAGGCCCGCAAGCAGCGCGCTTTCCGTAAGCAGCTGGCGGATGATGCGGCCGCGGCCGGCACCAAGCGCGCTGCGCAACGCGAACTCGCCGGAGCGGCGCATGGAGCGTACGAGCAGTAAGCTGGCAACGTTGGCGCACGCGATGAGCAGCAGGAACGCGACCGCGGCCAGAAGAACAATCAGGAAGGGTTGCACCTTTCCGACGATGTCCTGTTTCATCGACAGCACGCTGACACCGACGTCCTTGTCGGCTTCGGGATAGGCAAGCGCGAGACGGTGGGCAATGGAGTTCATCTCCGCGCTGGCTTGCGCCAGGGTCACGCCGGGTTTGAGCCGTCCGAACGCGTGGGAGCTGAGATCAACGCGGCGGTCGAGAAAAGACGGATCATTCCACTGGCCGATGGGAGAAAAAATATCGCGGTCGACTCCGTAAAATTTCAGATTCGGTGGGAGAATCCCGGTGATGGTGTAGTCCGTGCCGTTCAGGTCGATGGATTTTCCGATGATGGAGGGCGAGGCGCCGAAGCGACGATGCCAGAAACCATCGCTGAGCATGACGACAGGTGCTGCCCCGATCTGATCATCATCAGAACGAAAGTCTCGGCCAAGCGAGGGATGGATGCCGAGCGTTGCCAGGAAGCCGGCGGATACCATGAGGCCATTGACACGTTGCGCCGGGGCGCTCCCCGTGAGGTTGTAGTCTTCGTGACGGTAAATTGCCATCGAGGAAAAGCTCTGGCTGGCGCGCTGCCAGTCGAGAAAATTAAGGTAACTGACTGGCGCTTGATCCATGGCCGGGTCTCTTTGGTAGATGGCGGCGAGCTGAGCCGAGTCGGGATAAGGCAGCGGGTTGAGAAGCACTCCATTGACTACTGAAAAAAGCGCGGTATTCGCTCCTATGCCGAGTGCGAGGGTAGCGACAATAACGGCCGTGAAACCGGGAGACTTGACAAGCATGCGGAGAGCGTAGCGAATGTCGTAATGGATATCCTGGAGCAGAGGGTTCACGGGTTCACCTCGAAACTTCCCTTGTTTTGACGGCTGCGCGGTGAAAAAGGTCCGGGTCTAACCGCCCGCAGAAGCGTAACTATACTTTAAGAGTGGTCCTGGGAAAAGGTGCCGAAAATCGCTCTTCCTCACCGGGCGAAACGGGGGCCTTTGCTTTGTATCAGGGCACGACTTCAGTCGTGCCGTAAAGCGCGTAAAAAAGAGTTGGGCTTTAGCCCCTGGGCTTTTTTCCACGGGAGTTTCACAGATTTTTAGGGTTGCAGGGGCTAAGGAGAGGAAGAGGCGTGGCAAAGAAAACTGCGTTAGTGGTAGGAGCCTCCGGCATTGTGGGTCTTAATCTGGCTTCCCTTTTGGCGGCAACGGGCGATTGGGACGTCTATGGGCTGTCTCGTAAAGCCGTTCCCCGTGAGAATGTGCGTCCAGTGGCGGCGGACTTGCAGAACGCCGAATCCGTGAACACAGCTCTGAAAGATATTGCGCCGACACACGTCTATCTTGCGACATGGCTGCGTCAGCCGACCGAGGCTGAGAACATACAGGTCAATGGTGCGATGGTGCGCAATCTTCTTGAGGCAACTTCGCGGTCCAGGTCAGTGCAACACGTTGCACTTGTTACCGGCCTGAAGCATTACCTCGGACCCTTTGAGGCATACGGAAAAGGTACGTTGCCGCCCACGCCCTTTCGCGAAGAGCAGCCGCGCCTGGATGTCGAAAACTTCTATTACGCGCAGGAAGACGAGCTGTTCGCCGCTGCCCAACGGGATGGGTTCGGATGGAGCGTGCACCGTCCGCACACAATCATTGGCTACGCGGTTGGCAACGCGATGAACATGGGCGTCACACTCGCCGTGTACGCTACCATCTGCCGCGAGACCGGACGCCCGTTCCAGTTTCCCGGCTCTGCCGTGCAATGGAACAGCCTCACAGACATGACCGACGCAGGCCTTCTTGCACGCCATCTGCTGTGGGCCTCCACCACGCCAATCGCTCGTGATCAGGCGTTTAACATCGTAAATGGAGACGTGTTCCGCTGGAGTTGGATGTGGGGCAAGCTTGCCGGATTCTTTGGTCTCGAGCCGGCACCATTTACAGACAAAGGTTTCCCTCTGGAAACTCAACTTGCAGATGCGGCTCCGATCTGGAAAGAGATCGCGGAGAAGTACGGCCTGGCGGAGCCCGATTTGAATGTGCTTGTTTCTCCGTGGCACACGGATGCCGACCTGGGGCGCCCGATCGAGGTGATTACCGATATGTCCAAGAGCCGCAGGCTCGGCTTTCTGGAATACGAACCGACAGACGAGAGTTTCTTCCGCCTATTCGAGCGTCTCCGAAAGGAAAAGCTCATTCCTTGAACTGGACGACCAGGAACCCCGAAGTCACGGCGTATGGTGTAGTCGACTGCCAAGAGTAGTCAAGGGGATACGATGCGGTGTTTGAGATCAGCGCTGATATGCCTGCTTGTCGCGCTTTGCGGGACCGCTGCGATCGCGCAGAAGAAACCGTTTATCGACTGGCAGATCCTGAGTAACCCCGTCCTCTCGTATCCAGGCTGGTCTATCAAAGACGCTGCGATGGCCTACCGTGACGGTACTTTCTATGTTTTCTTTTCCGCGTTTTATCCGGAGAGAGGGCAAGTGCGATCCCATGTTGTGGAGGTCAGCACGCATGATTTCAAGCATTTTTCCGAGCCCATTCTGAACTTCGACGGCGAAGAGGAGGACTGGTTCGGCATGTGCTCACCGGACGTGCAAAGGCTGGGCGGCAATTACGTCATGACGTTCAACTCGTGGGGAGACAAGCCGGGTAAGCCGAACCTGCTCTTCTATATGACTTCAGAGGACCTGGTTCACTGGTCGCCGCGGCAAACATTGGCGCGCAACCTTACCCATGACAAGCGGGTGATCGATGCGGCGCTGGCGGAGGCGGATCGCGGCTACTATCTAATTTGGAAGGAAGGCACGCAGGGGAATATGAAGCCGCGGCTGGCGTTTACCACCGCCCTTGACCAGCCCTTCAAATTTGTCGGAGACGGTTTCCCCGTCTTGCTGATGAAGGATGGCAAAGACAACAGCTTAACTCATGAGAACTATGAGTTTGTGTACACACTGGGCAAGTGGTACCTGTTGACCACCGACTACAACCCGGAAGGTCCCTACCTCTATCAACTTGATCCCGGTTCCGGGTGGCTTAAATGGACGCAAGGTTACAGGCTCCAGACCCCGAAAGAGAAATTCAATACCGACCATAGGGACAACGCGGCTGCCCTCTATGATTGGCGGCAATACGACGGCTATTACTACCTGATTTATGGCGGACGCACGGAAGGCAAAACATTTGCTGGCCGCGGCTGGAATCAATTAGGGCTTTCCCGGTCGAAGGATTTGATTCATTGGTCAGCCTCCGGTGTACCGTGATATTTCGAACATAAGATGGTTCCCGGGAAGCAAGGTAGACGACCACCGCTCAGGTGTTCCGGTTTGTTACAAACCCAAAAAACTGATACTCCTTTGATCGCCGCTTCGGCTGGTCTCGAAAACAATTTGTTAGATCTTCTGTTATGGTTCTTAGGTCCCGTTCCGCCCATCAACCAGGGAGAACACGCTTGGCCAGAAGAAGTGTGCCTAAACACAAAGCAGAAAGTCCTGCAAAGGAATCGACACGGCCAACCAGCCTGCGTCATATCAATGCGCGAGAGTTATATCTGCTGGTCCGTGCAAACAGCCCGTGTTCCCGGGCAGATCTCGTCCGGTTGTCGGGTTTAAGCGGACCAACCGTTTCCAGAACCATCGAATATCTTGAGAAGCGCGGGCTTGTTATTTCCCTGGGATTCGGAGAATCGGATGGCGGGCGGCCGCCCGATCAGTTGTCTCTGAATCAAGGTTATGTCTATGTCGCAGGGCTCGAAATTAAGGATTCTGGAGTCAGGGTCGCGTTGGCCGATTTGCAAGGGAACCGAATTGCGCAGTGGAGTTCCCGTTTACCGTCGCGGAAAACTCCGGAAAACGTTGTTCATACGCTTGTTGCCGGTGTTGAAAGATTGTTGCGGCAGCATTCCATCGCGAAGCGAAAGCTGTATGCAATTTGTACTTCTGCCCCCGGAATTACTGACGTCAATACCGGGAATCTCATCTTCGCGCCATTTCTCAAAGACTGGGGCGATTTCCCACTCAGCAAATTGTTAGAAAATGCCTTTGAAGTACCGGTCATCGTCGACAACGAATCGAATTTGCATGCGCTGGCGGAACGGGCGTACGGGGCCGCGAGAGGCGAAGACCATTTCGTTTTCCTGGAGGTCGGAAACGGGGTAGGTGCGGGCATTTTCATTAATGGAATGCTGTACCGGGGAGCAACAGGAGGTGCTGGCGAGATTGGATATATGCAGGTGCCAGGTGCGCCGCGCGGTCCATTCTCCACCCGGCTTCCGGGCACGTTAGAACGGGTCGCGGGAGGAAAAGGCATGGAGGAAACCTGGCGCCGGTTGTCTAAAAATGGGCGTGCCAGGAAATCTGCAACTGCCGCCGATATTCTTGCTTTCGCAGAGGCTGGGGATGTATTGGCTGTCCAGGTCATTGAGACCGCGGCAAAAGCTCTTTGTGATGTAATCGCAAATATTTCCGTTCTTCTCGATCCAACCCTGATTGTTTTGGGCGGCCCATTCGGCAGTTCTCAGCTGCTTTTTGATGCGGTGACACGCCAAATTCGGCTTCAGAAACATGATTCGAGCCGGATTCGATTGCGCCCAAGCCTTTGCGGCAAAGATGCTGCGCTGCTGGGCGCCCTGAAGACCGCTCTTGAAGCCGCTGAAACCCGCTTGTTGAACTTCAATTTGAATTGACCCTCTTCCGTATCAGTGATCTTTCGGGCAAAGCCCACTTCTCTTTGTATTGACAGCCTTGGAAAGGCATGTAAAATCATGCCTAATACTTTCTTTCTCCCTGAAACAAAGAATCGACAGCGGGCCTCTTCAAGGTACAGGACACGAACTATAGCGCAAAGTGGATCTCCACTTGCGCGCGTATGGTCAGGGCCCGTGTCTCGCCATTACAACCGCTCTGCTTCCTATGGAGACTACCGATGCGCCGATTGAGTTTCCTTCTTTGCTTCCTGTGTCTTGTCATTTCCAGCATATCCTTACGCCAATCACCCTGAGTTCGGCCCTCCTGGAACGGTCCCGGGCACCGGCACCTTTGACCGATCCGCAACCGCCTCCGCCAGATCCTTGACAAAGCGCGCAAACAATCTGTGTGATGGTCCCTGGTAAAACGATGAGCTTCTTACTAAGGCTTTGCCACAAGTTTGCTTTCTGTGTATCGATTCTTGCATGCGGCACGCAGGTCTTTGCCCAGGCTGGCGGTGCGCTCAAGGTCATCAAGGTTGATGGCAGAGATCCTGGCCCGGCGTCGACTGCCGGCATTCTCGCCAACCAAACGCTCTACGTGGCCGGTCAAAACGGCCGGCTTGCCGACGGCAGTCTTCCCAAGGATTTTCGAAGAGAAGTCGGCCAGTCGTTAAGCAATGTGCAAGCTGTGCTCCGCGCAGCGGGCATGGATTTCGGCAATGTGGTCTGGATGAACGTCTACGTGACCGACAGTCAGAGCATCGGTCCTCTGAACGATGTCTATTGGAAATCCATTGTTCAGAATCCTCCCGCACGCACAGTGCTGGTGGTGGGCGCGCTGCCGAATGGAGAGAGGATTGAGATCAACTGCATCGCCGTGAGCAGTGCCGTTAATCGCCGGGTGATCCATCCGCAGGGCTGGCCAGAAGGACCACACGTCGACCCGGCTGGAATCCAGGTGGATGACGTTCTCTACATGTCGGCGCAGGGAGGCACTGATCCGCTCACGGGAAAGCCTTCCGCGGACTTCGCTGCCGAGGTGAAACAGGCCCTGGATAACGTCGCCACGATTGCAAAAACAGCCAATATGGGCATGGCGAATGTTATTTGGGTGAATCCCTATCTGAGCAGCACCGATGCTCCAGAAGGGGTGATGAATAAGATTTACGCGTCGTATTTCGAATTTGGAAACACTCCAGGACGGGGAACGATTCAGGTGCTGGATCTTCCCCATAAGAATCACATCGTGTTCAGCTGTATTGCAGGCGCAGATCTGGCAAAACGCAAGGCGGTTCGCCCGAAGAATGAGAAGCCGAGCCGCACGGCAAGCCCCGGTGTTCTCTATGGAGACACCCTCTATCTCTCAGCAAAAGACGCATATGTTCCGGCTTTAGGGCTCTTTTCGCCTGATCTTGGTGTGCAAGTGCGGCTATCCATGCGCAACCTGCTGGATGGGTTAGAGGAAGCGGATATGGATTTCTCGAATGTCGTCTCTTCCACGATCTACATGCGTGACATGAAGGACGAGGACCAGGTTCAGGCTCTTTATGGAAAGTTTTTCAAGGACCATTTTCCAGCACGGATGACTTTGCAGCAGAACTTTGATCTCAAGGCAGAGGACGTGGAACAGATCTCATTTATTGCGGTGAGACAGCCGAAGCCATGACTGTCTGCGTGAGAACGAAAAAGAACATCAGGTCCCTCCGCTCCGCTACTTTCCTTGAACTCGGCTCAGAAACAATGTTATGAACCGGTCGCGGTCGGAAGCCAGGCACACTCGCGCGTTCGGATTCAGCACGGTGACACCTTCGATTTCGTAGTGATCCCCGTGCAGAACATTGTTTTCGTCCGAGCCCATGCGATTCGCCACCGTTTCTCCCCGAGTGAACTCTCCCTTCGTTTCTACATCCACGTGCATTTCTTTGAGTGTGCCAAAAGTTGGGTCCATAGCAATCGCCACCGCCAGCGGGTCGTACATTGCCGCTCCGCTCCAACCGCTTTTCTCGCTGCGGGTCACATAAAAGTCGACAATACTGGCGATAAAGTCATTCTGCGGACCATGCGTCGTACGAAGCTCCGCTAGATCCTTACGAGTGATCAGGGTGCGCTCTCCCACATCGGAGCCGACCATCGTCACCATCCAACCCGCATTGAATACGGTCTGCGCCGCTTCCGGATCGTTATAGATGTTTGACTCCGCCGCTCCGTCGACGTTCCCACCAGTGATCGAGCCGCCCATGACCACAATATTTTTCACCAGGGTGGCGATCGAAGGATCCTTTGACAGTGCCAGCGCGATATTGGTCAGCGGCCCAACCGGGATCAGCGTGATCTGATGCGGATATTGGTGGATTAACTGGATGATGAGATCCGGGCCGAATCGAGGATCCACTTTGCACTTGGAAGCCGGCAACTCTAGGTTGGCCAGGCCGTTCTTTCCATGCCACCACTGCGCAGTAATCAGCTTTTGAGTTAACGGATGCTGCGCTCCTGCCGCGATCGGGATGTCGCAGCGTCCCGCCAGCGAAACAATCTTCAGAGCGTTTTCCAATCCTTGCCGTGCATCTACGTTGCCGGGCACAACGGTAAACGCCTCGACTTTGAGTTCGGGAGAATTCAAGGCCAGAAGAATAGCCATCGCATCATCCGTGCCGGGATCGGTGTCGATGATGACTCGTTGGGGCGAGGCCTGCGAAAATACACTGGTCACAAAAGCCGCGAAAAGAGACAAAATAAGGATCGATAAAGTTCGAAGTTGCCTCACAAAAAGCAGCCCTTTCTCAGTCAAGAGAGATACCTGGTTCACGGCAGCTCTCGGCTAGTAAGTATCGCACGCCACCAGAGGAAAGGAGCATGTAGACTGTTTCATGCCTCTTGGTAGGAGTGGTTAGACCTGGGACTTTGATGTGATTTGATGCTCAAGGTAGGTGCGAGTGACGACTGTCTGGACATTAAAGACGTGGCAACTGATCAGCATTGTTTGCTCGGCTTTGGTTGCCGGCATGTTCCACGGGCCATGGGCTGCTCTCAGCAGGTCCATGCGGACCTTCACCCCTGAAGTGTTTCTCGCAATCGTCGACCGGATGAACCGCAACATGGCGCCGATGATGACCGTCCTAATGCCGGCCACCCTCTTCTCGATCCTCGCGGTACTTTTCCTCTCCTACCGCGCGCAGCCAAGGACCTTTTATCTAAATGCCATCGCACTCGCCTTCTTTCTCATAGCTTTGCTGGTCACCGTAGTGGTTGAGGTACCAATCGTCGAAAAAGTCGTCACATGGACGGTTTCTACCCTACCGGCAAACTGGCAGCGGCTTCGTGATCGTTGGGTCAAGTTCCATCTCATTCGAGTCGTTGTTGGGCTCGCAAGTTTTGTGCTTCTTCTGGTTTCGGCAATCTTTTAATTGTGGCTTGCAAACGAAAGGGCCGCCTGGTTTGGCAGCCCCCTCAGAGTACATCTTATTGGTTATCGGCCCGGACCCGTCTTTTGGGCCCTAAGCTGCATTCAGCAATCGATTGAAGAATGCGCGATACCGTTGCAACGCCATGCGCAAGTCCTCAGTAGAGGCCGTCTCCCCGCTCTCCCATTGTTTTTCGAGCGAGCCTCGTTCCCGCGCGAAGCCCTCTGCCAGCCGTTGCATCACGATGGCGACTAACTGATCAGCTTCTTGTACGGCTCGCCGCGGCTCGTCTACAAATTCCGCCTGCACATTACTCCAACGGGAGCGTAGATCGCCTACATCGGAGTCGGAAAACAGCGGCGTGACGACACCGGCGTCCTGGACCTTCTGATCCGCGGTTATGGTAGGTGTATTGTCCCAGTCCCGCCGCATTGGGGTTGCGGTTCGCACTTCGACGGGTCGATTCAAATTTTCCGCTTCCCGCTCTTCGCGTACAGCCTCGGTCTGCACTGGCGATGCTGGTATGGGGCCAGCTGTCCTGGCCGCCATGTCGGCCGTCGTCAATGTTGCTTCCGTCCCGTTCAGTTCAGTCATCACGCTACCTCCTTCTTATGCACGCTGTGCCCGCTCTGCAGCAACTCGTCAAACAGCGAACGGTAATAGATAAGGGCATTGCGCAGGTCTTCCGTACTTGCCTGTCCTTGCTGGTGTCGCACCGCGATCTGGTGGGCGGCGCGGTAATTGTCTACCACGCGAGGATGACTGACCGAAATATCGGCGGTCCGCTGCTCAAAGTCGGTCATCGGATATCCACGCGCTTGCATGAGTCGATCCACGAGAACGTCCGCGTCGCCCACAGCCGCCTGAGGATCATCAACAAAGCGCGATTGGACCGCGCGCCACTCAGTCAGGAAGCTCTCTCGCTCCTCTGCCGAAAGCTCTCGGATCGAGAACTTCTGCACTCGCTTTTCCCGCTCCAGCAAAACCGATTCAGCCCGTTGCGGCCCGGTCTCACGTACGGCGCGGTCGTATTCCGCCCCAAAGCGGTTGCGTAGGCTGGCCGTCCGTTGTTTACGTACAAACACCCATGCGATCGCCAAAAGCGCAGCCAACGCCAGTACGATCACGATTAATTGCTTAGGATCCATGGCTAACCTCCCCGACCCTAGAAGGGATGCCGGGTGAGCGCAAAGACGTTGTATGGGAATCAAAAAGGATCGATCCACGGTTCACGTAGTCAAAACCATCGCGGCGGGGAACGAACAAGAGTCGAAGAAAGTCTGAACGAACAAACCCGGGATGACAGGACACGAGCCTTCTCAGGTTTGCGAATCCTCATGCGCGGCTACTCTGCCTTCTTCAAACGCAGACGATCCCTCAAAATGAAAAATCTCAGTCAAGTCCGTCCATCGTTGTCCCGGTATGTCTGGTGGCAACTTCTCGAGCATGGGAAACATGAGTGCCCACCAGCGCTGCGTTTCCGGGTCAGCCGCCATCTTCGACATATCCGCCGCGAAGTTGCTGCCGTGGTACTCGAAGTAACCGAATAGCAGCTCGCCGCATTCGAAAATTGAGTAATTCTGTATGTTACATTCCGCTATCGTCGTTAAAACGGTCGGCCACACCGCTCGGTGGCAGCGAATGTATTCTTCTCTGCTCTCTGGCTTCAGTCGGACAACTTGACCATATCGCTTCATCGAGGCCATCTCCTTATCGCTTAACCTGGCGTCAATAGGCGTGAACTCGATCGCAAACCAGGCGAAGGTGATCCCCGAGACTGCTGGAACCAGTCTTGGTTGTGTCTGCGTGAATGAGGGGAGCGCCCAAAACCACAAGACGAGCTCCGAATTCGGGAGTGGAGATCGCCTGTTCAACAGAAAGACCGCCCACAGCCTGGACCGGCACCTGTACCGCCGCAACCACTTCGCGCAGTTGATCGAGCGGACTTGGACATGGCATTCCCATCGCCGCAAGACCGCGGCGTTCGTCGTACCCGATATGATGAATGACGAAATCGCAGCCCAAATCCTCCAGCCTTTTTGCCGCCGCAACCCTGTCTTCGGCACCGAGATTGTCTCCCATGACCTTTACGCCGAAATCCCTACCAGCCTGCACCATCACTTTGATCGTCTCGGGATGCGCACGCTCCATGACCACGGCATGGGTTGCTCCGGCTTTCGCTACCATCTGAGTGTCTCCCCACCCGCCATCCATAGCTTTTAGATCAGCCACGATCGGAACTTCGGGAAACTCGGCGCGCAAAGCCCGGATACTGTTCATGCCTTCAGCAACAATGAGGGGGGTGCCCGCTTCCAACCAGTCGACCCCAGACCGGATGGCGATCCGCGCGGTTTCGAGAGCTTTGGCGATGGAGGTGAAGTCAAGCGAGATCTGTACGATGATTTTCATAATGGGGACCTGAAAGGGATGATACCTATCCCCCGCGGCCCATCAGGGGGTAAGTATCGAGCTTTCTCCCCGGAGATAGGGTTGAACATTCCTTCGGGGCGTACCTTCCCTCGGTCGCGCTCGGCACCGAAGGAAGGTATGCACCAACCAAGGCAGCCTCAAAAGATACTGGTCGGTGAAGTATTCACATCGATTCTCGTCCCGAAGATAGTTCCCTCGAGGTGAGCCAGGTGGTGGCCGGCCTCGTCATACGGGTCGATCGTGAAACTTCCTTCGAAGCTCTCGCCGTTAGCAGCCAAAGTGATGGTTTCCTTGATCTGCACCGGGCCGATCAGTTCCCCGACGGGATTGCCTGCGGAATCCAGCGCACCTTTCGTCGGATCCCAGGGAATGGCGAAGTGGTTCAACTTGTACTCCCGGTTTCCCACCTTCTCCCAGGTGCCAAGGCAGAAGCTGCTGGTGTTCGGCGCGTGCACGCCCGAGTTCATAACCTCTGTCCCGCCCGGATTCCATTCTGAGTAGCCGGCGTCGACCTCGGCACCCTTGGGGACGCCGCCCGGGATACCGGAGCTAACACCGTCGGATATGAACTTCACATGCCACAAGCCCACGATGGATGGACCCTCCTCGTAACCGGTGCGCAGCAGCGTCGCCCCCCCATCTTGCACTTGCCAAGCGGTGGGATGTGCCTTCGGCACGTAAGCGCCGCCACACTGAGCCTGGGCGTTCGGCACCGAGAGAAGCGTGAGGGCGAGTGCCCCAACTGCGGGCACCATCATCGAGGTAGCCGTTGCCAGAGTAATTCTATGTTTCATGATTTTCTCCGATCTGAAATTGGCGCTCCCAACTGATCACGCCGCGTTGTTGCAAGCCATCCTGCAGGCAAAAGCGATTTGCGCCAATGAGGCCGAGATAAGTTGAGACTGAGTTTCGAACGAGCTGCAACTCATCCAGAACTCAGGGAAAGTTCCGCGTATCTCTGTGTTACGCTCCCCCCATGAGCGAGATACTCACCGAGAAACAACTTGCCGGCTTAACTTCCAGGCTGGAGTGCCCTGTCATCACCGCCAGCGACCAGGATTACGAAAGCGCCCGCCACGTGTGGAACGGCATGATCGATCGCCGGCCGAGCATGATCTTGCGCCCCGGAAGCATTGCCGACGTGATGGAGGCGGTGCATTTTGTTCGCGAAAATCAACTTCCCTTCTCCGTGCGAGGCGGCGGGCATAGTGTTTCAGGAAAGTCGGTTGTGGACGGTGCGGTGATGATTGATCTGTCGCGGATGAAAGCCATCCAGATCGACCCTGCAGGGCAGTCGGCTGTTGTCCAGGGCGGGGCAACGTGGGGAGAATTCGACAAGGCCGCTGAAAGCTATCGCCTGGCAACAACCGGCGGTGTCATTTCCTCCACGGGGGTGACGGGGCTCACTCTCGGAGGTGGCATTGGCTGGCTCATGGGCAAGCACGGTCTCAGTTGCG